>JAABUO010004358.1_pt1 | contig 16678 bp, 3 predicted proteins | sample 5559291 | NCBI WGS metagenome assembly JAABUO01 (sample SAMN10711878, study PRJNA513372) | rock metagenome | isolation source: Antarctica rocks | place: Antarctica: Victoria Land, Finger Mt sud
TCGATCGTTTGTAACAGGCTAGTTTAAAGCATTTTGCTATAGCATAATCTCATGAAGTCTTTATATCTCGCTGTTATTTCTTTCTGAGTTAATTAACGTCGACGTTAAAAATTTCAGTTAAAGTCTTACGCTTCATAGTGTAATTCTTTTTTTTTAGTTTATTACATGACGTGCAATAAGTTCTTTTAGCGAGCTTAATGTAATAATGCTTCGAAGAATAAATCATATTAAAAATAATAATAAAGATTTTTAACTTTCGTAAACGATTATTGTTATAAAGATTTTGCGTGAGTTTTAAAGCTAACTGTAAAACGAAGTCTTTATGCTTTAACTTAAAGATAACATCTCGTAGCTTATGCAGTTTAAAGCTATTTAAAACAGCTGCTTTAAGCAGAAATTTAAACAGTCTTTAAAAATATTTGTTATTTTTTTAACGCAAAAAATAATAAAGTCTCTGTTAATTATTTTCATTTAAATCTTTTATATTATCATTATATTTCTTAATCATTAAAGAAATTAATAACATTAAATTTAATCAGTCATAGTAAAGAGTAAAATAAGCGGCTATGAAAGAAAGATAACTGATGACGATGAGATTATTATTAAATTTAAGTATCGTAAATTTTAAAGATATGTTTAATCTTTTTTAATGATCGAGTAAATGAAGCTTATTTAAATTAAATAAATCATATAAGATAATCATATACTATAACACGTTATTATTTTATCTTATTAAGTATAAAACCTCGTCTTCGATTATTATATAAGCACGTAAGTCTCAGTTCTTTACTTTAATAAAGATAAGTTAAAGACGAAGTAGTTAATTTAAATATTCGCTGCTTAATTTAGCTGTATCGCATGCATTAATTTTCTCTTTCTTTAAAGCTTTAAATAGCTTTACACTGCTGAAAAAGTTGTTCGTAAAGATTACATAATTATACGATTTAAATAATTAATCATTACAGAGACATCATTTTACACTGTTAACATATTACTTCTTACACTGCTAACATATTATTCTTTTTATTAAGTTTAATCGAGTAATTCGATAACTTCGTAAACAAATTAAGTAAACAGTTAAAAAAGCGCATGATAAGATATTTAGTTTTGTGTCTGCCTGTTATTAAATTTCATGTATTTTCTCATGAATATCTCGATGCAAATTTAAATCTGAAACATAACTTTCGCATGCTTAAAATTAATCTTTATTTACATCTTTAATTACATTTAAAAACTGCTCATGTAAAAGATTAAAACATTTAATATTTATTTTTTCGTCGTTGTTTCTTATTCATTGTTTCTTTCATTATCTCTTTTATTATCTCGTTCATTATCTCGTTCATCGTCTCGTTTATCTCGCTAACGATCTTCGCGTTCATCTCGTTAAATAATAAACTAATTGTTAAACATTTAATTAAAGAAAAGCTCTGAGATTAACTTAAAGTCGAAGAACTCGCGCTGAGTAAAATTCTTAAAGACGTGTTAACGTCGTCGTTATGAAGTTATTAATGACGACGATGTTATTTTTGTTTATAAATAATTTTATGCTTCTCGCGAACGATTCTTTATCTTAATAAAAATAAACTTTTAAATCTGTAAAATTTATCGTCGCGATGAAGAAAATATATTTAACGATAAAATGTTTTACATCTTAATATTCGCGTCATCGTATTCGTTATCATTTATTATATAATTTTCTTACTTTTTTATCTGCGTCGTCGCAGCTTTAAACGACTTAATGTATAATTAATGATGATAAATGTTTATTAACTTTAATATTTCGTTAATCGCTTTATTATACAGTCGCTTTTATATCTTATACGCGCATAATAATCTTATCGTTCTCGTAAACGTGTCGATGTAAGCTTTAACAATAATAAATTATTCGCAGATGCGTTTATAATGATCGCGAATCTTGCGAAGAGTAAAGAAAATAATAAAATCATAAAGATCGCGAAAGATAAACATGCGACGAAGATTTTAAAACATGCGAGTTTTACTTTTCTTAAGATTATTATCGTAATTCGCGTATTAATCGTGTAAAAAAAGCTTCATCTTATTCTTCACGATTTTTAAATCATTTACTTAAATTAATTAATAAATTATATGATAAATTAAGCATTCATTAATGAAAACATGAAGTTTCTGCTTAATTTAATCATGAGCGCTCTTCGATCGCGAAATAAAGATGTTATTAAAATGCAGAAATTAATTAATATAAAATTTAACTTACTTCGTGCGTAACGATCAGACGTGCTCTTTAATATACATGCAGATACGCACGTTAATCTTAAAACAAATGTGATAAAACGTATTATAATCTTTCTTTAGCATAGCAGAAATCGTCGTTAAACGAAAAGTTCTTTAACGCTTCATGAACTTGTCATAAAGCTCGTTTATAAAAAAGAGCTTCTTATAATTAATGATGATATTGTTATTTATATGTTATACATATAAAGCATAATTAACGCGATATTTAAAGTCGAAAAAGACGTAACGAAGAGTAAATGTTAACGTTTTATCGTCGTTAAATAGTATCGTTTCAGAATAAGATAAATTAAAATGATTATAAAAACGCTTTAAGATCTGCATTACTTAAACGTAATCGCTGTAATTCTCGCCTTTCATGAAGCAGAAAGCGACGTAGAAAATGATATTTAAGGCGATAACTTTAATAATAATTAAAAGCGACATTTTATATTTATTAATCTTATAAATATAATTTATTAAAATCATCTCGTAATGGTTCGTAAGCATCTTTTATAAGATTTTTAACGTAAAGAACAGATATTTTAATTAATCGTCGCCGTTTCTGATCTTAAAATTAACATATCAGTTCTTTTAATTCGTCAGATTTTGCATTAAAGCCTGCGTAAGCGTCAGAATCTTTAGTGTTTCTGCTTTAAGTCGTGCGAATTAATTTCAGATATCGCGAGACTTAAAAATAAAGTTCTCGTCGTTCTCATTCATGCGCAATTCTTTTAATACTGAGCTCGTTTTATTGTTTTTTCGAAACTTCTTCTGAATTTCATGCAATACGACGAGTTTCTTAATAATAATATTACGTTATACAACAGAGTCGATAAACTTCGTAAAAAGATAATTATGATTATTATCTTTAACGATTAATATTTAATCATTTAAATCATTCTCGTTTTATAAATTAAACTGTAGCTTAACGATGCATTTAACAGAGTAAACGACGCGTTTACTAAAGATAATTCGATGATTAATATTCTTAGAATTCTCGTCGTCGTCGCGATCGCATCGTATTCAGATTTTTATAAGAAAATCTTTCTTCGATCGCTTACTTCGCTTACGCGTCATTAAATAATCTTAATTCTTTGCATGCTCGTTCATCTTCTTAATTATTTATTTAATGTAAATGTACTCGTAAAGGCCTGCTTTAAGAAACTGCATTTGCATAATCATATTAAAAAGAATGAGACAGATAATGAAGAATGAAAATCAATCGCGATGATAAATAAAAGACGCGATAAACTCTGAAGATTATTTAATTAAGCTTAATGCGTACTCGATTAAACTTAGTGAGAAGAATGATGTGTCAGCAGTGTAAAGAGTAATGTGTTAACAGTGTAAGATGATATCTCTGTAATGATTACCTTTAAATAAATCTTTACATAATTGTAAAATTACTCGTGAAGACGACGACAGCGTATTATTATTCTTAGCCTTCTCGTTATAGATTAGCTGCTTAGCAGTTAACAGCTCAGGAATTAAAGTTATCTTTAACGTAAAAAGAAAATCGAGCATGTAATTTTCCTGACATAAACTGTAAATTTTAAAGCTTATCTCAGCTGCTTCAGTGCTAAGCATTATGATATGCTTAAAACATTTTCGAAAAAGTATTAATTGCTCGTAAATAAATACGTTTCTGCTTAGCTTTCAGTACTAACGATTAGCCTTTCGAATATTAAAGATTAATGACTTAAGCTTCTTTCAGAAATCAGAGTCTTTAAAATTAAATTTTCGTTTAAATCGAATATCTTTCAGTATCGTAAAATTTAAGAAAATCGCTTCTTACTTATTGCTCGCCTGATCTTAATGAAGATTAACTTAGTAAATCGAGTGTTTCAGTAAATTTCATATCTCGAGCAGTAATAAAGACTCATATAAAGTAATACTTTTATAAATGTTTTTATCTTATGATCATTTATTAATCTTTAAGCTTAACCGTGTTTTAACTCTTGTTTTTTAATCTTCTCTTGCTTCTGCTTAATGATAGCGTTCTTATTCGTGTTTTTAGCTATGATGCAGCGCATATTAAAACTTATGAAAAGAGAAAATAGCTGTAAAGAGATCTAAATGTAATTTAAAATTAAAGAAACTAAAAAATAAGCTTTTATTTAAAGAGAACTAAAGCTTTCACGAGTCGTTAAAACTGTCTTCAGCACTTCGTGTACAGTAAATACCTTCTTTTAATCAGTCTTCTTTCGCATTATAAATAATAAAACATTAAATTCGTTAAATATTTTAAACTTACAGTTACGTTTAAACTTTTTTATGCGATTAACAGAGAGGTTAACAGCGAGGTAAACAGCGAGGTAAATAAATAATGTTCGTATGCTTAATCATTAATAAGGTTTTTCTACTAGCATTATAAATTATAAAGAGTGGCCGACTTTATAATCGTTAAAGAAATACTTTAATACTCTCATTTAAAAGTAACTGCGATAGCACCGTCTTTTATAATAATAATACTAAATTAGTAGCTTATTACACTCGTCGCTAGTTTTAACGTAAACGCAAGCTCGATAGACTTTATAAACTTAACAGACTTAATTATATAGTTCGTAATCATTACTGAGATAGAAACGTAGTAAATTTTTAACTCTTTTATTTTCGTAATTAACTTACGAACCAGGTAAAATCTATTACGAATATACTTAGTGCGTAAGTAATTAATAGAATTAAATGTTATCTTAATAGCTGACTAATTATTAGCGTTTAATTTAATAGGCTTCAGCTTATTACTATTATATCTCATCTCTTCGAGTAAAAAATTTAGAAATATAGCTTTCTTAACGATATTTAACTAAGTAATATACTCAGCTTTAGTAGTTAAGTTAATATATATCATTTATAGCTTAAACAACTAAGTGATAAAGTCATTTTATAGCTAAGTAATTTATTTCGAAGTAGTATATAAGATATTCTTATAATCAGTTTACGAGCTGTTAGTTTATTAAAACTAAACCGCTTTTGAAATTAAGACTAGCTGCATAAATATAAAGTTTATATCTTAATTTTAAATGAGTTATACTTTTTAAATACTTAACAATTCGCTTTACAGCATTTAAGTACTTACTAGTCGAGTTTGTAATATAGCGATTATACTTTCTTATCGTAAATACGATATCTGAGCGAGTTATAATAGCTAGCTACTACAGTGCTTTTATAACTAATTTATATTCTTTCATCTCTTATTTATAATATAGTTATTAAGAGCTTTCTATATATTATTACTCTGATTTATAAAGATAAAGGTAAAATTACATTTAAATATATTAAGCTACTAAATCAGCTGCTTAATATAGCTAGATTAGTTATAATAAATAGTAAGGTTTAGTCGATCGCGAGAAATTAACATTTTTAAATACTAGAAAATATTATCGAGATGTTTCATTTTAAATCGCTTATTTAGATACTTCTTTAACAACTGAATAAGAGATTTATTTAAGGCTAGCATTAGTAAATCGTTAATATAAACTATAATAATACTATCGTTTTCATAAATAAAGACTAAATAATTCTTAATTAGTTTAATATATTTATATAATTTAAAGAACGTTCTTAGCGTATTATATCACTCTCGAGATAATTATTTCAGGCTATAAAGAGCACGCTTAAGCAGGTATACTCGTTTAGTATTATTAATATATTTATAAGATTATTTCATATAAACTTCTTTCTAAATTAGTACTTTTAAAAAGGCTAAGACGACGTTAAAGTGCTTTATTTATAATCGTATCTAGCTTTAAAAGCTAGTAAGATACGTTAGCTAAATATTTTTACCACAGATAAGAAAATCTCATTATAGTTTAGTTTCTTAATTTATTTAAATCTCTTAGCGACTCATCTAGCTTTATATCGCTAGAAAGCATTATTTAAATCTAGTTTAATAATAAGCATTTATTTTCTAGAAATCATTTATTTACCTAGTAATACTAGAATAATATTCTAAGTCTTACTAGTTTATAAGTTATCTAGCTCGTTTTTAAAAGTAGTATTTTATTTAATCTTATTTAATCTTCTAAGAGCTTTATAAGTATTAATAAAAATTATAGAATTTAAACTAATTCTTACTTTTATAGCTTTAAGTATAAAGCTATAAGCCTTCTTCTTTTCAGCTAACTCGATATAATTAAGTTAAGTCTTATTTTAAGTCGAACGTTAAGATAATAATAAAGTAATAAACTTCTTATTTTTTAATTAATTTAATTAATTCGAAATAATTTTCTTTAATAAAGTAAAAGAATCTTTATTTATAAAAGTAAAGATCGATATATTTATAAGAGTTTTAGTATTATCGTTATCTTTTAAATAAGATAAACTAGTTAATATTAAATTTAATTAATTAAAATAACGATTAAAGTAATTAATATCTTTAAAAAAGAAATTCTGTAAGTTAACGATAGTAATATTATTCTTTTCTTTTATAAAGAAATTATCTTTTTAAAGCATTTAAATACTCTTAATTATCTTTTTAATTTTAATATTTTATAAACGATACTAATTAAAACTTTCGTATTTTAAAAATTAGCATTTAATACTTTTATTATTAAGCTTTTTAAAAGCTGAATCGATATTATAAGTATAAATAATATAACTAAATAAATATAAATAACTAAGATTTAGCTTCTTATTAAACTAAGCTTTATATAAAGTTATTTTATTAAGTAATTTTATAAAAGAATGATTCTTTAAATAAATAACCGTTTAAATCGTCTTACTTTATATATTTAAAAATAATTTTACATTATAAAAAATACTACGAACTCTCTTAAATAAGATACGAAAGATTCGTTTAGTAATAATATTTTAGTTAAGATTATAAGAAATTATTAACTTTTATTAAATTTCTTTATTCTTAAGTATCTGCTATATCTTAGTACTAGCGTAAATACTCTCATTATCGCTACTAAAGCGACGAATCTTATAGCCTTATAGTTTTATTTATTTAATAAATTCTTTAAAAACGATAAAAAGTTCGAACTTTCGTTTTATAAAACGTATTTAATTATAATTAGTAGTATTATATATAAACGACGCTAGATAACGAAAATCATTTAAAGTCGTTTTAATTTTACTACCTTTTACTATATTAGGTTAAATATAAACATCTTTTATTATCTTTCGTTTAGTAAAATTTTAACGACGAGATTAATATTTTAATTTACTTATTTATAATACAGAGCTTATATAGCTTATAAGACTTAATTTTAACTTTTAAATAATTAACTTTATTAGTATTAATCTCAGTACTTATAAAAGCTAGCCTCTTTATATTTATTATATTAAGATAAATAAGTCGCTTATATTATTTATTCTAGCTTTCATATATTATAAGCATCTTATAGAATGACTTCAGCGCTTAGAATAATATTAGTACTTAAAGTAGCTTAATATATTTTAAATTCAGTAGGTAGCTCTTACTAACGCGAGTATTTAAAAATACTAGCTTATTTTTTTAATCATAAATATTAAAACGATCGCCTTTCTTATTAAAACGATATTTTTAACTTTTTAAAATATTAATCGAGAGAAGATTATAATTTATAATTAAAACGTAATAAACGTTAGTTAATATAATCTTCATTATCTTTTTATTTAAAATAGTTAAATATTAAACTCTTTTTCTTTCTTTTACTAAGATAGACTCATCGTTAATTTTAAAGAAAAAGTCGTTATACTTCTTATAAATCTTAAATTTAAACTTGTTTTAAATATTTATACGTTAAATACTAAATCTATATAAATAACAGACTTGTTAGTACTAGTGCGAAGCTTAATTTAGTTATTAACCTTCTTAGTATAAATAAAAGCTTTTATTTTAACTTTATTAATATCATCTTTTAACTTTAAATTATACTCGACACTTTTACTAAACTTTATTCAGTTAGTCTTCTTCTTTTTTATATTCTCTTTTATAAGACTATTTTTTTCTTTCTTATACTACTAGTTAATAGAACGTATATTAGAGCGAAGATAATAGCACCGAGTATTATTATATTTAAGGCTCTGGTAATAAAAGTTAGAGTTAAATCTATTACTACTTTTATCTCTTCTATTACGATCTCGTTCTTTTAGCTTATTTTACTTACTAAAACGAGCTACTAAAGTATGATTTTTATTCTTATTATTTACTATTTAATCATATCGCTTTAAAGCGACGATCATTTTATTAAGGAAATTACTATTCGTACTCTTTCTTTCATTACATATACTTTCCCCCCTTTCACTACATATATTTCTCTCTTAAACAAGCTTAGTAACATTATTCATAATTACTTCGTTTTTAATGTTTATCTTTCTTAAACGCGTTACGATAATTTACTTCTTTCTTTTAATTACTACTTTTATTTATTAATTAATTCTCGTCGTCGTTCTTTAACACTTCGTCGTTATAAATTTAGCTTCATCGCTTGTAAAAAAGATTTATGTTAATTATTAAAGCTTATTAATGCAGTTAACGAATTTATTAAGTCTTACGATTATGCAGTTATCATTAAACGCTTTAAGATCTCGAAGAAAAATATATTTTAAAAAATAATGTTAAAATGCGATAAAGATAATAAATTAAACAATGTATTAAAATAAAAATAATTACACTTTAACTTAAGACTCGTTAAATTTTTCTTCGATGCGTAAACGAAGCTTATTAAAGAAAAGACTAGCTGAATGTTAAGCATTAAAAACTCAGCTTATAATTATACATTTACACTGCTTGAAACGCATTCAGCACTGCGAAAATTAGCTATGATTAATGTGATTCAGGCTAAAATTATTAAGCAAACATCGACAGTTTATAAAGAGTGGCAGGGACAGATTTTAACGCTTTATGCGATTAATATTTTAAATATTCGTTAAATCTCATGTTTCAGATTTTCGCCGCATTAAGCTAAGATATATTCATAAATGCGTTAACATTCATAAATGCGTTAACATTCATAAATGCGCTAACATTCATAAATGCGCTAACATTCATAAATGCGCTTTTAGCGGAAACATTCATAATAGCGCTTTTAGTTATAATAGCGCAGTGTGCGTCTTCGCTGTTTAATTTAACAAACACGATTTTAACTCTTGAAGCATTAATAATTACAACGTTAAATAATTAATAATTAATTTAACTATTTAAATAATAACTACAGGTTTGAAACGCGTATGTAGGTGGGTTTGGAACGCGTATGTAAATGAATATGTAAATGAGTATGTAGGTGGGTATGTAAGTGATTTTGAAACGTGTATGTAAATGGTTTAAAAGATGATTTGAAAGGTGGTTTGTGAGGTGGTTTAGTAAATGATTTGGAAGGTGGTTTGTGAGGTGATTTAATAAATGGTTTGAAAGGTGGTTTGTGAGATAATTTAGTAGGTAGTTTGAAAGGTGATTTGGAAGATGGTTTGGTGAGTGGTTTAAAAGATGGTTTGTGAGGTGGTTTAATAGGTAGTTTAATAGGTGGTTTGATAGAACCTGATTCTGCAGTACGTGTGTTGTTAGTAGAAGCTGGCTTTGACGCGTGTAAATGAGTATGTAGGTGGGTTTGGAACGCGTATGTAGGTGGGTATGTAAATGAGTATGTAAGTGAGTATGTAGGTGGTTTTGAAACGTGTATGTAAATGGTTTAAAAGGTGGTTTGTAAGATGATTTATGAGGTAGTTTGTGAGATGGTTTGTGAAATGGTTTAATAAATGGTTTAAAAGATAATTTGTGAGATGATTTAATAAATTTCTTATGAGATAGTTTAATAAATGGTTTGAAACGTGTATGTAGATGGTTTAAAAGATGGTTTAAGAGGTAATTAAGAAGGTAATTTAATAAATGGTTTAATAGAACCTGATTTTACAATATGTATGTTGTTAGTAGAAAAGGTGTTGTATATTACTAAACCAGCTTGCAGTTAGCTTGTAGCTTGTCTATGTTACTAAACCAGCTTGCAGTTACTGAAAGTAAATAAACGAGTAAATAATTTAACTAGTAAATAAACGAGTAAATGAACGAGTAAATGAGCGAGTAAGTGAGCGAGTAAATGTTCAGCGCATATGAACGAACGCAGATTTTATTAACAAAAGCGAGATTCAGTTCAGCGACATATGAACGAATGCAGATTTTATTAACAAAAGCGAGATTCAGTTCAGCGACATATAAACGAACGCAGATTTTACCGACAAAAACAGAACTCAGCTCAGCTAGATTAGCTTAAATTTAGATTTTATTTAACTTTAAGCGACGAATGTCACTTAAGCTAAAACTTAAAATTTAGTTCACTTTATAAACTGTCGATGAAGTCGTATCAGAATTACATTAAAGCAGATTCTTATTACTTTACGCATAAACGAGAATTTAAATAATTTAATGTTAAATTATTTAAAATTTACAACGTTAAAATCGTCATTTAAAAACATGCATTAAAATCTCTTACTTTTATACAAAGAGTAATATTACGAGTATGTAAAAGATTATCTGAATCGCGTTATTCATCTGTTTTTTATACATAATAATTTTAAGCAAATGCTTAAAATTAACTAAGAAATGTTATTTATAAACTGCACGTATAAAATTAATCGCTATAAGCTTTTATTACTGATAATCTTAAAGATAACGACTTTAAACATTATCTTTTACATCGCTTTCGTCTTTATTCTTTAAGAAAAGATAAAGAATTATATATAAATTCTTAAACAGTTACTAGTCGTGTATTAAAGATTAAATTTATTTAATTCTATCGTTAACATTACTGATAGAGACTTCGAACTAATTCTAGCCTCGCATAAAGTATTTTTTAGTATTAAAAACACTTTATACACATGACATATTAATAAAAACGTGACTGTAAATTGCAAAGATGCATTTATAATAATTAAAGATTAAGAGAAATTCTTTAATGTAAAAGATTATAGCTTTAATTAGTATAAATTTTAAGTTAATCTCTTTTTTTAAATTTAATATTCAGTAATGTACGTCTTTAGCAGAGAGATTTATGAAAGAACATGAAATTTACTACAGAATATTTATAATTCTAGTCATTCTGAGATGATTTTATATTTAATAAAGATCTGAATTCGATTATATAAAAGCAAATTCGTTAAATTTTACACGAATAAGATATTACACTTTAATAATAACTTTACATCGCGTAGCGAAGAAGATCATGCGATGCTAAAACGTAGCTTAAGCTTCAGCATTAATGATTTAAAAAAGATAATTAATTATATTAAGCTAATGTTAATAAATCATTAACATGATTATGTTATAATTATTAAGAAAGTTAAAATACGTTTAATAAGTAATCTTCGATTATTAATACTTCGCGATTTATATACTTAAATAACTTTATTTATTATACGAAGAATCTTATCTTAGTAATAATTAATAGCTGCTAATTTTATGATTTTATCTTAATACATTAACACGTTTATTATTATTATAAAACTTTCGTGTATTCATCGCATTCAGGCTTAAATGTACGATAAAATCTTTTATATATTAAAGTTAAAAAATGTACATAATTATTAACGTTTCACGAAGTCGACTGCAACTCGTAATCGCAATATTCAGCTCGAAAAAGTATTAAATATTCTCGTTAATTCATTACTACTAGTTTAAAATTCTTTTATTACAAAATCGCGAGAAAGACTAATTAAATTTACTAAGCGTACGCGTCAGAAGCAATAATTTAAAGACTTTACTCATTAATTATTCTTTTAATTTAAGCGTGTAAAGAAGGTTTTAAGACAACAAGCAGAAGAAAAGAAAAAGACTTAACAAACATAATCGAGAAATGAAGATAAAGATTAAAGCAGAGAACGAGATAAAGAGCGAAACGAAGATAAAAGAAGTAAAGAGAATGCAGCTAGAGATAAAGAGCGAGATAGAAAAGAAAGTAAAGATACAGCTACTGTAAAGCAGAAGTTTTAAAAGAAAGCTTTAAATGAAAGTGACTTTTATAAAGTCTTTTAAATGATTTTATTAAGTGATACAGTAAACCCTTTAATTAAGCAGTCGCTTTTTAAGCAGTATCGTATATTAAACAGTTAAAGTAATTATATATCGAATAGTTAAGTGCAAAATACGCAGTAACGGCGTATAAAGAGTACTGCGATGTTCTTCGCAGATTTTAATAACATTACTTAATTAAAGTTAAAAGAAAAACTTTACATTTTCGATTAAATAATCTGTTTTCATCGCAACATCGCAATTAGCTCTAGTATTATCATGTAAGAAAGCTTTAGAAATGATCTTATCGTTTGCTAAAAGTATTATTTCATCTTTTTTATTTTCTTTATCTCTTTTTACATCTTTAAGAACGCTTATTCTGTTTATTAATCTTTCTCGCAAGCGATAGCGAATCTTTTATAAATTCATTAACAAGAAATGACTGCGGAATTTGTATTATACTCGCATATTAAACGAAAAGAAGTCTTTTATATATAAGAAGCTTAATGTCGCCTTTTAAAAGCAATTCGACGATGATTTTATTAATGATGCTTATATACGTTAATAAATAAATGACAACGAAGCCTTTTTAAACGATAAGATTCAGACGTCGCATAATTTAAAAAGTAAGAATAAGTAATCTGAACTAGAAAAGACGTTGTTTTAATAACAGATGTAAAAGAAAGATTAAAGAATAGTTATAATCGAAGCTTTTTTAAAGACACAAGCAATGCGATTCTTATAAAGGCTTGCTTTAATAATATCTTATTATTAAACTAGCAAGCTCTTTACAGCTTTCATTAATTAACTTGATGAGTATAAAGCTCGTTATCATATTAAGAAGAACGTTTAACATAATGAATTTAATTTAATAAATAAAGAATAGCTTAAAAAGATTTTAATCGAGATTCGTAAGAACATTCGCAGCTAATTTAATAAAAATTTTAATCTTAACGATGTGTATAATTTTAATAAAACGACTCTTTTTTAACGAGTAATGTTTAAAGCGACTTTATTTAGTTAGCTTACAGTTAAGATAAAGATAAACAAAGCTAGAATTATCGTCGCTATGTGTTGCAACGTCTTAAACATTCATAAGATAAAGTTTTAATTTATTAACAGCGCGATAAATTCTCGCCTCTTTAAAAGAAACGACATATATGCAGAAAATCTTCGCATGATCTGAAGAACTAATAGAAGAGCCTGAATGACGATAAAGATATTTAAGAAATATATCACTTAATTTCGCATAGAGATAAATAATCGTAAATGCGTACTTTTAATAAACGACTTTTCTGCGCACGAAGCTAACATTAATATACGAAAAAAGAAGAAAAAGAAATCTTTACAAAACGTTAAGATTATCTTTCTTTTAATTAACATTACGAGCGTGTGTTAATCGCTTAATTAAGGCATCATTATTGCATAAAAGATATAACGTAAAGTTTAAAGAAAGAGATTCGCATAAGATCGTTAACGTTTTCTTATACATTTAATAAAATATTAAGACATAAAAGCACGACGTCATCATTAAAATAATTAATAACTGCTAATTAAAGTCGTTAAGCTTTAAACTGAATGTTTTAAACGAAAAAGTAATAAAGTCGTGAGTAAGAAAGAAAGACGATAATGTAAACGAACTTCGATTTAGTTATTAAAAAAACACGTATTCAGATAATAAAGAATATCATCGCTCTTCGTCGTAACGAACGCGTATTTAATAAACTTAAATTATTCTTAACTTACTACGATAAATTTAAAACGAAGATGATAATGAATAATAACAAGACTTTAAAAGAAAATATTCTAGTTTAATATCAGTCTGACTCAGAGAGATAAGAGAAAATAAAGAAGATACAGCTTAAGATTATTATTAATTAAACACTAGTAGCTTTAAATTAACTTCAGTTATATAAGAAACAGTAAACAGACGATGATGTAAAGATTATTTAATAATTAAAAACATATTAACAAGATGTAAATTAAAAAAAGCTTTTAAAGATTAATTAAAGTACTCTTACTAAATGATTAGATTAATTAAATTTAAAGCTCTTAAAAAATATGTTTCAGGTTTAATTTATCGTCGCGAAAGTAAATGCGAAAGACATTAATTCGTGTAATAAACGTATTAAAAAATTTATGTATTTCATGATTATTTCATTACATTTTTACGTTAAAGAATGTTTTCGACCCGATTAAAACTAGTGTCAGAATCCTGTTCTAAAGCTATTACTAGCTTTATGTTTATTAAGATTCTCATTTTAAACAGTGTCGCGAATTAAATAGTACTACTAATTATAATTTTAACTGCTTAATTAAAGAGTTTACTATACATAAATTTATGTAATGATGCTTCTTAAAAATAAATATCTTTAAATTATTGCGAAAGTACATGAAATTTAATTTAAATCATATTAAAAACGAAGTAACTATGAATAATGCTACTAAGCCTTTTTAAGAAAGGAATATATGTAGTAAATGAGAAAAAGTATATGTAGTAAAAGAAGAAGATATATGTAATGAAAGAAAAGGTACGAATAGTAATTTTCTTCATTAATAGTTAAGCCTTTATCGTTTTTAATAGTCTAGAGTATACTAAATAAGTAAAGCGTAAGGTTCTCTTTTAGTCTTATCTTAAATATAAATAATCACTACAGAGATATCATCTTACACTGTTAACACATTATTCTTTACACTGCTAGTACATCATTCTTCTTACTAAGTTTAATCGAGTACGCACTAAGCCTAATTAAATAATCTTCAGAGTTTATCGCGTCTTTTATTTATCATCGCGATTATCTTTTATTCTTTATTATTTATCTCATTCTTTTTAATATGACTATGTAAATGCAGCTTCTCAGAGCAGGCCTTTACGAGTACATTTACATTAAATAAATAATTAAGAAGAGAAACGAGCATGTAAAGAATTAAGATTATTTAATGACGCGCAAGCGAAGTAAGCGATTAAAGAAAGATTTTCTTATAAAAATTTAAATACGATGCGATCGTCACGACGACGAGAATTTTAAGAATACTAATCATTAAATTATCTTTAATAAACGCGTCGCTTACTCTTTTAAATGCATCGTTAAGTTATAATTTAATTTATAAAACGAGAATGATTTAAATAATTAAATATTAATCGTTAAAGACGATAATTATAATTATCTTTCTACGAAGCTTATTAACTCTGTTGTACAGCGTAATATTATTATTAAGAAACTCGTCGTATTATATAAAATTCAGAAAAAGTTTCGAAAAAGTAATAAAACGAGCTCAGTATTAAAAGAATTACGCATGAATGAGAATAACAAAAGCTTTATTTTTAAGTCTCGCGATATTTAAAATTAATTCGCACGACTTAAAGCAAAAACACTAAAGATTCTAACGTTTACGCAGACTTTAATGCAAAATCTGACGAATCAGAAGAACTGATATATTAATTTTAAGATCAGAAACGACGACGATTAATTAAAATATCTGTTCTTTACGTCAGAAATCTTATAAAAGATGCTTACGAATTATTACGAGATGATTTTAATAAACTGCATTTATAAGATTAATAAATATAAGATATCGTTTTTAATTATTATTAAAGTTATCGTTTTAAACATCATCTTTTACGTCGCTTTCTGCTTCATGAAAGGCGAAAATTACAGCGATTACGTTTAAGTAATGCAGATCTTAAAGCGTTTTTATAATTATTTTAATTTATCGTATTCTAAAACGATATTATTTAATGATAATAAAACGTTAACATTTACTTTTCGTTATGTCTTTTTCGACTCTGAATATTGCGTTAATTATGCTTTATGCGTGTAACATATAAATAATAATATCATCATTAATTATAAGAAGCTCTTTTTTATAAACGAGCTTTATGACGAGTTCATAAAGCGTTAAAGAGCTTTTCGTTTAACGACGACTTTTACTATATTAAAGAGAGATTATAATACGTTTTATCACATTTATCTTGAGATTAACGTACGTATTTGCATGTATATTAAAGAGCACGTCTGATCATTACGCACGAAGTGAATTAAATTTTATATTAATTAATTTATGTATTTTAATAACATCTTTATCTCGCGATCGAAGAACGCTCATTATTAAATTGAGCAGAAACTTCATGTTTTCATTAATAAATGCTTAATTTGTTATATAATTTACTAGCTAATTTAAGTAAATGATTTAAAGATCGTGAAGAATAAGATAAAGCTTTTTTTACACGATTAATACGCGAACTACGATAATAATCTTAAGAAAAGTAAGACTCGCATGTTTTAAAATCTTCGTCGCATGTTTATCTTTCGCGATCTTTACGAATTTATTATTTTTTTTATTCTTCGCAAGATTCGCGATCATTATAAACGCATTTGCGAGTAATTTATTACTGTTAAAGCTTACATCGACACGTTTACGAGAACGATAAAATTATTATACGCGTATAAAATATAAAAGCGACTGTATAATAAAGCGATTAACGAAGTATTAAAGTTA
>JAABUO010004360.1_pt1 | contig 16676 bp, 22 predicted proteins | sample 5559291 | NCBI WGS metagenome assembly JAABUO01 (sample SAMN10711878, study PRJNA513372) | rock metagenome | isolation source: Antarctica rocks | place: Antarctica: Victoria Land, Finger Mt sud
GATGTGTCTGTTGAGCCATTGCAAGAGCTGCAGTGTGCAGCATAAGTGATGCATGGCTATGAGGCGGCTGCTGGTGCTGCTGACTGTTGTTAGTTTGACCCTGCACACCAGCTGCAGACGCTGCTGACATTGGACTAGTCTGCTGCTGCACTCTGTTTGGCTGCACAAAATTGACTGCAGTGGGTCTAACTGCTTCAGCTCCTGAAACGCTGCCTGCTGCACTGCCGTCATGCTCATGCTTTTGTGCATCATGCAATCCCTGAAGATACTTGCACCTAATGAAAGCCAGTTGATCTTGCAAGAGGCCAGGCGAGAGGCTGGTCTTGCAAGCTGCGTCACTGTGTAGTGACTCCTGCTGCAATGGCTGCTGAAAAGATGGGTGATCATATAGGAACGGCAGTGACGCTCCCGTTGGTCCTGATGAATAGCCTGCTGCCAAAGTTGCTGAGATGCACCCCTTCTCCAGTTCCTCGGCGAGCCGGATGCCAAGCTCAGCAGCAGGCTGAACGTCTGAGGGCTGCACTCGCTCACAATGACTGGCAGCCATGGCGCTCCATGCAGTTGAGGGATCTGCAGCACACTTAAGGGTTGAGTAGGTGGTCAAACGGGATTTGCTCGATGTTTTGTGTCAGGGTTCACAGGGTGCGGCGAATTCGCCCAAAGACAGGCCTCTTTCTCACCAGGCGGGGCCCCGAGCGAGGTCAAGAAATCAAAGGCATCTGGGGCTTCTGCAATTGCATGAGAGGGTGCTGCTTGCGACAGGTCTTGCAGGGGGTCGTTCCAGGTCTCAATCTGGGTGGTGTGACTGCCTCTGGCCTCACTCTGCTGTCTAGCTGACAGCCTGTCACCAGCCCAAGTATAGACTGTGGTATTCATGCTGTTCCCACGTCGGTACTGACCGCGGTCTGTGCAATGCAATCACTATATTCACCACAAGACCACTGGTGTTTTACTGAGGCCACAGCTGTACTCAAGCTTCAGTTGAGCGCTTTGAGCGCTGAGCAATACAATTGAGTACCTGAAACATATTGACCACCCACTATACACACATATGCACAAGGCTTCTAATTGCAAGCGGATGCGATACAACGCTGCTGTGACCCGCAGTCACTGGTGACGCAGGGCGTAGTGCCGATGCAGAGCGTTCCATGACATGTCAACTTGATGTGCTGACTGCAGTTGTCTGCAGAGGCTGTGAACGTGACATTCCGCCACAGCCTTGCTCAACTGTTCTGCTCCTTCCAGCAGCTTCTTCAGACAATACTTTATGGTTCTGCCACAAAGTGTTGCAACATTGACGTGCAATGTTAAGCTGCATTTGCTGCGGACCTCTTCCGCTGGAAGGTGGAATCCCTGGGCATATCAACTTTCAAGAGGAGAAAGCTCGACAACCGAACGCAAAAATCGCGGATAAGCCAGATCTGACGCTGCCGGAGCAGGTACATAAATCTACCTATTGCAAACGATTAGGCCTGAATCGCTTTTTTCGGCAAGCAGCTGGATGCATGCCTGCTGCTGTAGAGGGCCCGAAGGGTGCAAGCCAGTGTTGCCATAAACCAAGGGCGACTTATCCTTTCAGGTAATGACCTCCAGAATGTGCATTTGCAGCTGTGCAGGCTTCCTGTATGCTCTTGAGGCTCAGCCTGCAGCTTTGTTCATTTTCTAGGTGTGCTAACTCGTGCCAATGCTGTAACTACCAATAAAAGAGTCTACCAAAAGGTGAGCTGCATGTTGTTAGCCCCTAGCAGCACTCAGCATAGCCAGCACAGTCTATCTGACGTCCTGAGCTCCTCTTTTCTACATCGTACAAATTGCAGGACACCATTCAGAGAGAGGTTGACAGATACAAGCAGTCACACATCCGATGCGGCACAGCTTATGGGGAATTAGACCATCCTAGCTATGACAGCGTCACATTCAGAGATCTGCACATGGCCACTGTTAGCCATCAGGTAATGGGTGCATCGCAATCTGCACCATTCATACAATGGTCAAGCTGGTTCAGACAGACCTTGCACGCATGCTCCCTCCTGTCTAACACTGCAGCTATTGGCAACTGTTGGCATCATTGGAGCAAAGCCATTGCCTGGTTAAGCGCCCTGCAGGCTGCCCCACCAAAGGCAGTGCTGAAACAAAGACCACCATGGCTTGCACAAAAGAGTGCTTGACCACCACCAGTGTCTCTACAAGTCACACAGCTCACACAACTCAATCACATTTGCAGTGCTCTTGACCTGGCAGCAAGTTGGTGCCTCTGCCCAAGTCACCTGCCAGCTGCAATGATGTATTGTACGCATGAGAAGAACACCCAGAGTAGCATCAGAGCTCCCTGTCATGCATGCCAGCTCTGTGGCATCTGCAGGTGTTGCAAGTTTGGTGGCATGGGGACGACCTGCATGGTTTAGTTGAGGTGTTAGACACTCCAGCAGGGCGTCTGGTGCGAGGGTTGTACTGTCAGGGCTTCATGTTTGGAGCGTCCTCACGCGGTTGGAGCTGCACAGTGCCGCAAGAGGAGTACTCGGTCATTGGTGATGACTTTCAGCTGTTTGCGTGAGTCACCAAGCTTGACATGAAAGTGGCACACTCTTAGACTTGGCACAAGCACAGGCTGATGAGCACTCTAGTACACTCTAGGCAACACCTTCATGCTTACAAGCTTACTCAGCACATGTTGCAAGTGATGTCCGCATCTGTGAGAAGCATGATCTGTCATGTGAGCCAGCAATGTATTTTACGCTACCCTTGAAACAGCTGGGGCGTGTTGAAAGCTGCATTGTTGATATAATGTGTTAGATAATTGTGTGTTGTCCCTCTCGTACAGGTTTGACCTGCTGCTTAGACCTGCCACTACATCTTATCTTTTCCCGGTGCGAGAGCAATTCCAGTCAGCAGTGTCCCCAGACCGCACTATCATTGCAGCAGCAAATCATGGCAGCCAAGGTATGCAACTGCTGTCTCACATAAAAAAGCACACAAAGCTGCACAGATATTTGGCTTGCATTGCTGTCAACAAAACCATAAGACAGATGTTCTTGGCTTTGCATATTCTCAAACTTGCTTTCCCAGCTGGCATGTATTTGAGACACTTGGGGTTCAGGCTGCTTTTAGCTTGTGATGTACACCCAGCATGCATGCCAGACCTGCAAGTAATGACCCAACGCAATAAAATTCTATCTCCCACTCATTTGCACGTAGTGATGATGTGGTGTTCATGTCCGGCTCTTGACTAGTCGTGGGCTAGTTCACATATCCAGGTCTCAGAAACAAACCCAAAATCTTTGTGTGTCTGCATGTTCAACTGCCTCTGAGCTGAATCCAGGCGCATTTGTTGGCGCACTTATTTTGAATTTCTCCTCACTTGGCTGTCCACTGTTTGGCGCTGTTGCAAGGATTGTGTGCGGCAATGTTTTGTGTGTGCTTGCAGGCGTTGTGGCATGTTATCCAAGCCTTCAGATGCATGCCATGCGAGATGCCAGAGGCCTTCACTCTGACCTCAAGAAAACTGCCTCACTTGAGCTCCTGCACCAGCAGCAAGTGGAAGCAGAAGAGCGACAGAGCAGCTTGGCAGCGCCTGACAGTGAACTCAGATCAAGCCTCAGCTCTGCCGTGAAGGGTCGTCTTAGGCAGGAAGAACAGTGGCGGTGGGTGTTGTGTATACACAACCTAGGTGTCCCTGGTCCTTCCTCAAGCATCTGGCTTCACTGCATGGCAAGCATTGATGGCTGTGTGACGTAGGCATGTCCTGCTGTTGACACAGATCATGGCATGGCACATGCAAGAGCAGTGGTAGACTACTGTACATATGTGGCTTGCACTGCTGACAGACTAGTTGGTGAAGGGTTGCTGATGGGTTATGCAACTTCAGGCATGCTCACGACTGCATCTTCATGTTATACTGCAGCAGGAGTGACATGGTTGCTGCTGGGCTGTCTGTAGGCAAGGAAGCTTTGCTGCCTAGGCATCAGCGTACTAGCAGTCAGGGCATTCCAAATCTTGACAGGCAGTCTTCCAGCATCAAGGCAGTGCATTCAAGACACAGCTCACCTACGAGAGGCTTGATTGGCCTTAAAAGCCCAGTCAGGGACACACAACACCGGCTGCAAAAAACCCAGAAGTTGCTGGATGTGCTTCAGTTTGGTCAGCTGCATGAGCAAGTCTCAGGACAACAGAAAGGTCACATAGAGCGGTTTCTGGTTGATGTTTTGGCAGCGCAAGACTACAGGAATCGAGCTCCAACTGATGTGAGGCAGATTCTTCCCCTGAGAAAAGTTCCTGAGCTGCAATCTTTGCTGCCCCCGGAGAGGAGACACAGAGCAAAGTCTGGCAGCAAAGCCCACAGGCATCAGGAAAGTAATGCCAGTGGATATGTACCACTGATGGAAACAGCATCTTCTGTGGCGTCAGTAAGCTTGATGGATGAGTCACAGCTGCAGGAAACAGCTCCGGTTTTGCGATTGTCTGCTGACTTGTTGAGAACCCAAGTTGATGCTGCGCCATCAGGTGATTGCTCTCAGCCACAGCCTGTTACAATGTAGATGTAGGGCACTTAGACCTTTGTAATACGACCTTGGTATGCACATGTAGCCTTTGTGCTGCATGATCTGTAGCATAGTCTTGAGTGCATGAGCTTGAAAACTGCTTCATAATCACTAACTTGTACTGGGTGTCAGCTCCGCATTTGTCAGCAAAATGCATTGCGTCTTTTATGTAAGTGCTTGATGGAGCTTTGACTTTCATTGAACGTGCTCATATGTGAGGACACTGCAGTCTAGACTACCTTAGCACATCTACTCTATTTGAAAGGGAGCAAGCTGACTGCCTACAGTAAAGACTTCAACAGTCATATGTCCTATATGGCTGGCAATACATGCTTGGACGTATCACTGTGGTTTCTGTTCTTTCTGCTTGGCAAACAGCCTATTCCAGCCATCCTGCCATGAAGTGTAAGAGCTTTCCAGAGGCTCAAACTCAGATGCAGCAAAATCAGCTTCATGCATTGCCTTCTTCAGTCTTTCACCATACATCTTCTCCCAGGGGTCGGTCCAGCTTTGGTACTGCTCATGCTGCCCCCTCTCAGCAGGCATAGGACTTGAAAAGGGTTGATGCCCTGGCTGCTCAGGTGTGGGCTGCATATTGGTACCATGCGCACCTAGGGCGAGCACTGTTGCTGCTGAATGTGCTGCTGCTGGTGATGTCTGCTTACCAAAACCATCACCAACATTGTCTATGCATGAGACTTCATCAAGACCCTCATCGAGACTATAAGCATCTATGTCGATCTGATGTGCATCTGTGAATGAGCAGTCGGCAGCTGGCTGTGTCTCTTCATCGCGTCTAGCTGCACGGTCCAGTTTGAGCTGGTCTTGCTCTGCAAACCAGTCTTTCAGAGGGGCTACAGCATACTGTGGGAGAGGATCATGGCTGTAGAGGCAAGCTGCCCCACGCCGGCAGATGCCGTGCAGCACCAGCTGCTTGCAGGGGTCCACTGTCTCATCATGGCTGTATTGACATGCCTCACCCTGCAAGGTATGGAGCCTTTTTGCGTGTGCTTGCCACAGAGAAGCCAAACGTGCAGTGCAGCAGAAGACTGTGAAAGCCTTTGTGTGCTTGAGGTATTAGTATGACAGCAGGTGAGTTGCAAGCAAGTCTGCAGCATGGGGACCAGCTGCAAATCTAATGCTGGGGATCTCCCATGCAACGTAAGCAGACTTGAACTACAAGAAAGCCAAGCCGACAGCATATGGAGATTTGCTTATGCAAGGGTGAAAGCAGTACAAGCGACGTGTGTGTGGCAGGCGTGGCAAAGGCCAGCATGGCATGAGGGATGCACCTTGCCACATTTGCCTTGCTGAAAGAATCGACAGCTGATGAACGTGGTTACTGGCATGCCTGTGTGAGGGAAGGGGCAGCTCTCGCCTTTGCTACACTTTCCAAACAAGAAATACCTGCAGTTGCAGAGGTGAGCCCTGTCAGCAATGAAGGCAAGACTGCGGGATGTCTTGATGCGCCAGTGACAAATGCAGCAGCAGCAGCAGAAGAAGCAGAGATCTGAGTCGCAGGACAACAGCAAGGTGCCATACACAGATTACCAGCAAGAACAACTGACTCAAGACAAAGCAGCTGTGACATTATCCTGCAGTCTGTGTTTATACAGCAGGCGTTCACGCATTGACAAACTGCAACTTAAGGCGATACGATGCACCAGGTGAAGCCAAACAGGGTGAGAGCAGTGGCTTACTTGCAAAGAGGGTGAGACCAGTGGCTTACTTGCAAACTGGTCTGACTTTCTTGGAACTTGGCACCACTTTGGGAGCATAAGCTGTCTGCTGCAGGCCATGTTGAAACTGCTGCTTGGCTTCCTCTTCTCTGGCTCGCTTTGCCTGGCGCTGCCTCACACGCTTGCCTGCACGTTCTCCTCGCTTGCGCTTCCCTGTTGTTGCTGGATGTGTTTCTGCTCCTCCTACTGCCTGCTGCTGCTGACCTTGGTCGAGACCATCAGTTGTACTTGACTCTGGGATAGCAGCATATGCTAGTTCTCCTTCCTCAAAATTGTCTTGATGTATATCCTGGCTTGAAGGGGAAGCCTGACCTGGAGCAGATAATGCCTGCTCTTGAGCCGCATCAAACACTGGTGCTGTAGTAGTATGTGGTTCTTGAGCTGTCTGAATCCCATCTAAGGGCTGACTGCTGGCTAGTGCTGAGCTGTGCGCAAGATCAGTCGATAGGGGTGACACCTGAGCTGTAGCCAATTGCGCAGGAAAATGGCGCACATTAGAGGCAGAAAGGTTGGGATCTCGAGAGGAAAGAGCCGGCTGCACCTGCACGCAGCGTTCTATCATGTACTCATAGGCAGAGTCAGTCCTTGACTTTGTAAAGGCAAACCAAGGTCTGACCAACGGGATATTTTGCATACCTGTCCAGATTGATCGTCTAGCAGGTGCGACTGTGTTCGCAAGGCACTCACATTGGGCAGCGACTGCCAAGCAGCAAGCTGAAGCATACAAGGCGACAGCAAAGGAGATTCAGGAAGTGAATCGTCGGTGCTGCATCGATAGTTCGCAAAAGCGACTCAGCTTCAGTTCGTATATGTGACCACCGCAGCCGCAGCGCTTGTGCGGGAATGCGGGATGGAGAGAGCTCTGCTGTGTGCTGTGCTGGTCGCTTGCTCCTTCTTCTTTGTCTTCGATCCACAACCAAAACGCATTACATACCTTTTTTTTTTGGAACCATTTCTCGATTTATGCGTGTCATCTCTGCGCGAGGGCCATGCTAATCTTCTCTGTATCGTTCCAATTTTAACAGATGTTACATACCTTTAACAGTTCTCGCTTGGGTTTTCTTCTTTGTCTTCGATCCATGCATTATATATTCTCAATCGTTCAGGAGCAAAAAAATTGCACTGTATGTTGCGTCAACAGTAGCCATCCATCCACATGAGGTTGTCATACTACCAGTGCTCACAGGCAGGCATGTGACAAAGCTATGTCCTGCACTCGATGCTGGTCATAAGGCAAGGGGCCAAAATGAAACAAACAGCAAAAGCTGATGTCTCCTTATCAAATCCCAGCATGCCTCTCTTGCTGCCAAAATTATTGTACTGGCTCTATGGCTTCAAAAGGCAATCTGATGTGGATCATGCAGGCAATTGACACCTTGCAGAGTACAAATTTAGGAACAGCATACAAAAGAAAATTGCACGGGAGACTAACACCACATGCAGACTAACACCAACCAGTTGTAGACTCTGACACATGGTGCCGGTCTTACAATCCTGGAGTAGCAATTGTACACCACAAACATCTAAACACGCTGTCAACGCTTACTCTGTCACTGTTGCAGTTGTTGCTGATGTGAAGCTGCAGGCCATTCATTCAGATGACTGAGAAGCAGGCCACTGTTTTGCAGCCTCTGCATCGCTAAGGAGAAGGGCTCTCTCAAGCAGGCAGATCTGTATCTGGGGTGGCAGCTTCCCAGTGGTGGTAGTCAGACAGCACGCCATCCAGCATTGGCTGAGCATCTTCAAACAGCTCTGCCATTGCCTTGAAGAGAGGAATGCCCACGATGCTGAAAAAGCCCAGCTGCACAAGACAGTCATTCTTAGGCAAGACTTGCGTGCCAAGGAGCCTCGGGGCTGCTTGGCCCACACAACTTGGCAACTTGTCCCTGACGTGGTTGCAAATATGTACACATATACTGCGTATATACTGCGTATATATATTGCGTGCAGACAACAGCCTCAGGCTGCGCGACTGCTGCAATCTGTATTGTTCACAGCTGTGCGGCAGTACACTGCAGCTGTATTTGCAAAAGCTGATTCAAATGCCATTGCTGCATGCGCCAAAGCTTGAAACTATGCAAGCACCATCATGGATGGGTTAAGATCTGGCTGTGTCAACTATCAGCATGGATGCAATATGTGTGTGTGGTGGGAGGAGTCCACAGAGTGACTTCAGAACTTTGACCTGGCCGCCTGACCTGTGTGCTGATGGGTGGAGCTTTTTACCTGGGAGCGGGTCATACCCCCCTGGGTAGAGCGGTCCATGAGGGGGGAAACAGGGAGGCCGCAGCTGCGCTCCTTGTCCCCCTGGCGGAAGAACTCCTCTTCCAGCTGGTAGGCCCATCTCTTGTGGGTGCGCGCCGCCGCCGCCAGGTGCCCAATGTCAGCACACTTCAGCACCATCTGCACGCATGCAACAGCATGCAAGTGTCAAGAGTCAAAGTCAATGCGTTCAAGAAGGTTTTTCAAGCGCAGGTGGAGTACATCCAACACAGAGATTACATCCTATGGCCGCATAGACATGGCATGCTGAAGACTGCAAAGATCTGTATGAAACGTCCTGAGTTATGCATCAGAACTGCTGCCTGATCTCCAGAAAGCCAGGTTGGTTGCCATGTGTCAGCACACGCATAAGTGCCCTGACATGTGCACAGCGCAGGCTAACATGTACGCCAGGAACATGCCTGGTGGACAAGTGTTTTATCCTCTGGCTTCACATGATCCCAGTCCACTGCAGGTGCGGCAGTGGTCTGACTGTCTGATGGACCTGACTCTTCTTTGGCAGGAAGAGGCTTGAAGACAGCCTGAGCATGTCAGAGTCTTTGTGTTGACATTGCATTGGCCACACAGCAGGTTGACTGCATGATACAAGGTTGAAGAGCATGAAAAGCTTAGTACTAGCATGGTCAGTATAGTGCTCCAGTGTTGTTGCCCGGTCACTGCTGTCAGAAAACAATCTGCTCGGCAATCTTATAATGGCTGCCACTTGCTCTATGTGCACATGCAGCTAGTAGCACATTTGTTCAGCGGCAAACAACAGCATGGTTGATGAAGACTGCTGAAAGGATGCAATGACACCACTGTTCAACACAATGACATAATGTACAAGTTGCAGTGATGGGCAGTCATAGTTGGCAACTCACTTGAAACCTGGATATGATATCAAAGTGCTTCTTCATGTCTGTACCCAGCACCTGGTTAACAGACATAATCCTGGAAGCTGCGCGGTGCTCTGCCTTCATAGCGTCCATCTGCACATCACCTGGCAATCTAAAGCAGCAACAGATGAACTGTATGTGTCGAATGTTTGCACCAAAACAGGCAGGTGAGAGGTGATGACATGTTGTACTGCATCAATGTGCACTGACACGACAGCTGGTGCCAACAGAAGAAGTGCACCCCATTCATGCAAGCCACCAGCGCAAGCTGTTGATGTGAGCTCATGAAAGAAACGCACTAGAAGCAGAAAGAGGGGGCAAGCTGTTGATGCAAGCTGTTGATGCAAGCTGACAGCGAAAAGAAGCCAGAAGCAGGCGGGGAAAGGACAGAAAAGGAAAGGAAAGGAAAGGAAAGGAAAGGAAAGGAAAGGAAAGGAAAGGAAAGGAGATGCATGCAGACAGCAGATCTCACCGGCAGATAGGCCAGCTCAGGATCACGGAGCAACCTGCTTGCAGCAGATACATGGTGATTCTCCAAGGGTTATTGGTCATTGTAGGTGATAGCTAGCGGGTGATGCGTCTTGATAAGAAAGTCATTGTTCAGCCCACCATGCTCAAAGTCATGCACCAGAGCTGACCAAAGGGAACCCCAGTACTGCTGCTGAGTCATGGCACCGCTCTTCAAGATGCCGCCATGGCGCAGGAGCATGTGAGTCATCTGTACTACTGAGGCCACGTGGATGCTGCAGACATGACAACAGTGTGTCAGAAGTATGGAAACTAGTGCTCTTCAAGAGTCTGCCATGGCACAGCAGCATGTGGGTCATTTGTACCACTGAGGCCAGATGGACGCTGCAGACATGTTAGCAGTGTTGTAAGCTTGGACAATCAGCGCTCAATCATCTGAAACGGCAGCGTCAAGAAGCACACCACTGTGGCACAGCAGCATGCCAATTGTGTCATGATGCCATGTGGATGCTGCGCACAGGACAGGCAGTGTCATCTTCACGTGGGCACAGCTCAGTCTGTTCACACACTCAGTAGACTTGTCACATGCAGCATGTGTTCAGAGTACACTGGTCATCAGTAGCACTGAATATGTCTAGAATACACTGATCACCAGCAGTACCGCTGTCAAAAGCTGCTTTTGTGGGGACGCCAGCTGCCCGAGCTATCACACATGCCTATATTGCTGGCTTTACTGCCTGTGAAGGACAGCTTTGACTGTTTGCTGATCAGGGAAGAAGAAAAGGAAAATGGCACAACAGCTGCAGGGCAAACATCCAATAGCGTGTCTGTGAAAGTGACCTTGACACACTGGGTGCACAGGTGGTAGTCTTCCTTTATGTAATTCAGTGGTTTCATACTGAATACAGGCAGTGCAGGACTTGTGAAGTGGCTAGATCATGTGCACACTGCAGCAGCTGGTAGAGCGGCCATCACATGGCACTGCAGTGCGTGCACTTACTGTCAGACACACATGTTGAAGGCTCGTGCAGCTACGCCTTACGAATGCAAATGGTACCTGTTGTGGTATGGGTTTGCTGAATTGTAGCCAGCTTCTATGCGGTGCAGGAAACGAACAGATTTGGCCACATCAATTTTCCCAGCGTCAATGGCACCAGACTGCTTCAGGAAATGGAAGGTCAGCAGCGACAGGGTGTTCCCAGGCGTAGCTGCTGCAAACTCGAATATGTCAAACTGCCAGTTGTTGCCAGCATCCTGTGTGTGCAACACAGCACAAAATTTGCGGGGTTGTCAGCAGCATGTGTCATGCAGAGCTTTACAGTTGTCATACTTCAGTTCACAATGACAGCGCATACGTCATGAGTTAAAACCAATCTGTACGCAGGATATGCTGCATGTGCACGTGATGCAGTCCACCTTAAGTCACGCTGCCAAGACAGACGCATGATACATGCCTGGGAGATGTGCTAGGAAGTCTAGCTGCAAACAGCGTGGATCCCAGATGATGGCTGCAACGATGATGACGATGCAAAGCAGGTGCTCCTTGCCTGCAAGAAGCGCTCTATAACAGGGGTGACAGCAGCAGGGATGAGCACAGGTGTGCCTGTCTGTAGCGCTGCTTGGCTGCGCTGCTTGACAGGCAGAGGCGCCCTACTTACAACACTGTCCTCTGGGTCGGACAGCCGTCTGATGTCACGGCCCTGCAGCAGTTTCACAATGTATAAAGCCAGTTTTGTGGCTGACATCCAATCCAATGGCACTCGGCTCAAGGCGCTGACTGCACAGACTGCAGGAAGCTCAAGAGTCTGCAATCAAATGTACAGGGTTGTATGCCAGCAGGGATTGGGAAGTCACGCTTGTTCACTTCAACACCATACACTGACTCACCAGCAGCATGCAACATACTTGCTGTGGAGATTATATGACTCGGCGGCTACAGCTGTGACAGCCTGAAGGCTGGGAGCACACGTGAGGGCAGCCAGCTGCAGCCATGGCAAGCTGCCTGTATTTCTTTGGCCGGTTTTCAACTGCAACACTACTGTTACTGTGGTATTGAGATAGTACCTACTGGACAAGCTCAGCTCAGGTGTCCAAAGACGGGTCTCCTGAAACAACTCCAGACAATGTTTGCCAAATGGAAATTTCTCACCTGCAGCAGCTGTAGCATAGACTGGCCCACTTCTGAATCCATGGTCATGTGCTTCAGCAGCTGGTTCTCCAGCTCGATTGGTTGCCTCAAGTTGGTGTCAGACTCACTCAGCACATGATACAAGTCCAGAGCCCTCTGTGTTGAAGGTGTTGACCCCTGGATAACAAGGCCTGTTGCGTTCTGTACATCATAGCCCTTGACTTTACTGAGAAAAGCCTTGTGCATAAGGGCCGAATCAAGTCAATGTTTTGGTCATTGCCAAAAAACTTCACTTTGCCAAACTTTGCCAACAAAAACCCAACTTTAGCAATGCAGTGTCAGGGGATCCTGACGCAACTCACTCTGTGTTGAATCAACATCACTGCTGAGAAGAAGGGACTCTGCTACTCAGCAGTGATGTTGATCCAACACATAGTGAGTTGCGTCAGGATCCGCTGAAACTGCATTGCTAAAGTTGGGTTTTTGTTGGCAAAGTTTGTACACACGTACTCATGTTTTCAATTGTCCATGACATCAGCAGCGATCTGTGGTACTGGCAGTCATTTTGGCATCTGGCAAGAGGGCTCACCTTGATGACGTCTTGCAGGAAAGCTAGTGTCTTGTCAATGGGTGTGTCTGCATCAAAGGCGGTTCTGGCCACAAACTTGTCAGACAAGACTGCTTCAAGACGCTGGGCAAGGCTCTCAGCCTGCTGCTGCAGCTGCAGCCTCTCTTGCTGCATGGCTGCTGAGTCCTCCTCCAGCTCCTGGTTGTGCCTGTGTGGCCACAGACAACAGGTCTTACAAAAACATTGAATGACGTAAAGACCTGTGAAGACATGAATTTCAGTGTCACGCAGGATGTCGGCTCTGCTTTTCCTGATTATGCGTTTAAAGTTGGTGCATGCTGGTGGCTGACAGCTGGCCAGAATGCAATCCAAGACCTGGCATGCATCATCATCCATTCCTGCCCAGCAACTTTACCAGCTACTGCTGGTTGGGGCACTCACATGAATCTGGAATGTGACATGCAGTGAACAGCTTTCGCGCAGCAAATGCTTGGCCTGCTGATGGTAATCACCTCTGCAGCGCCTCCTGACTTGCCTCCAGCTGCATCTCTATCTGCTTCTCATTGGTGATGTTCCATTTCTTGACAAGCACTGCTGGTGAGCCACCAATTGGGTCCTGCAACGCAACATAGCTGTCTTGGCCTGTTTGCTGCTTGTGCTGTATGTCACATGCTGCAAGACCTGTACGACAGGACGCTTGCAACAACATTGAGGCAGCCTTGGGTGCAACCACTGCCCTGAAGTCTGACTTTGCTGTCTATTGCACAATGATCCAGAGAGCAGGACTGTGCTGTGGATCAGCTGCTGTGCACAGTCAGCAAGGTCCAGTTGGCGCAGAAGCACATGGCAATGTGGTGGTGGTGGGGGCGATGTTCACGAGCATGCTTATGACTAAAACGCGCAGCAGACCATTGTCTGCACTGTCGACGCCAATCAGCCATGACCCAACAGAGGACTCCATGAGAACATGTCTAGACAGCACAATGGATGAAAGGAAAGAACAGTGTGGAATGCGAACAACATATTCAGACTGATATGCAGACTGAAGGCAGCGCACACGTTTGTGATGTGTGCGCATGCAGAGCAAACACAAGAGGTACTGGATCATGTTACTGATCACTGCATGTCTGGGAAGGGCGGTGTGTATCCAGAAAGGAGATTGGAAAAAACAACGCCAAAGTGAAAGCGCGCACATCACTTTAAGCAGAGGAATGCCTAACCATTGAGTCAATATATGTGCCGCAGATGACATGCATGCAGAGACAGCACAAGGAATATAAGATGTGGGCTTACACTCATGGGCCACATTTCAAAGGTGGCCCACTTGATTTTACCATCCTTCTTGCTCCTGTAGGGCTGCACATGACGGTGACTGTTCAGTTCAAGACTGAACACAGCTGTCATCGCATCATCATAATGCATCAATGCCTCCTCCTGGCCCCCTGTCAACCCAGAGCCAATGTCAGAGTGACATGAGCAGCAGATTTTAGTGTGTATGTGCGTACACACGACACAGGACATTACAATGACCTTTGCTGTGCAGCGGTTATGGCAGCGGTTATGTAGCATGGGCACCTCAGGACGCCATGCTGAGTCTTGAATGCCATTGATGACACAACAACGTGAGAGGAACAATAATCGTGGCAAGTGAGTTGACTGAGAACACGATGCAGCTGCCAGCCTGGCCCAGAATGCAGAGTGATCTCAGCTATGTCTCAGCGCTGGTCATGTCCAGGCGTATGTGCAGGATCAAACCTCACCTGGATACATGCCATACAGAAACAACTGCTTGAAGCTATTGTCTTGAGCATTGAAGGGGATCCCAGTAGCTGCAGGGAAGCAGGGCATCTGTGACAGGCAATTCATCTTACTGTGTGAGACTAAAGTAATGCATGACTCAGCACAGTTCATCAAGTATCAATTGTTGCAGCAGCTAAGGCAGTTTATCAACCTGTCTTTCTGCACAATGCCATGAATGAAGACATGCAGTGTGGGCTAGAAGCAAGGCTATGCAGACATTGACCTACGTGAACGCGCTCTATTTTGTTTCCAGCAGCCTTGTTGGTACAGAGAACCTTGCCGCTCCTGCTGAACAACACTGTATGGATTGGACTCCTGTCCAGCATGGCTGCAAGGCGGTGGTCTCTGTGCCTGCACTCCTCCATGTCGGCCATGTGCAAGATGGCAGCTTCCGTATGGCCAGGAGATGTCTCCACTCTGATTGGCTGAAGCAGCACTGTGACTCTATAGTGTGTGCAATCTTGACAAACAGTGAATTGACAAATGTGCTAAGTAATATGCTGACTGAGTTGTAACCCCACTTATTGGACAGACCTTTGGTCTTCTGTGTGCAAGCAGCCAATGTTTGATTTGGTGTTGGTTAGACCAGATGCTTCCATTGGCAATCAATGATGACAAGTTAGACATGCAAATATCCCATTGGCCAAGACAGACCTGGACGGGATGTGCAGCTGCCTTTGCAAGCGCTGTGCTTGTGACAGGCCACAAAATTGTGACAATCTTATTCCTCAAGCTCACCTTACTCTCAAGTTTTGCCATGCATACGGGGGAAAACTCTGAAATGCCGTAGAACAGTGGGGACATGAGTATCCTCAGATCAATCCTGACTTCTGTTGTCTTTTTGCTCTGCAAGCACCACCAAATCTTATTGTATTAGCACCTGTGCGCTGGTTATAGGCTTATACGTTTGGAATGTAGGTCTGTCCCTGCAACCCTCAAAAGATGAATAGCAAATATCACCGTGGCAACCTTCGACAGCCACGCTCTTCTAATTTTCTGAAATTCCTCAGGAATAGTGCTGATATGTAGGTCGTGATCTTCTTGGGACCTTGGCAACCCGAACCTCTTGATACAGTCCTGGTTCTCGAACACAACTTTGTGCCGGCTTCGCAAGCCTCCCGGACTACAATGCAACCTCAGTCAAAAGACTTGGCATCAACACTTGAGCCAACGCTGAAGCGCACATACCTATGCGGACTGTCATACAGAGACGATACTATCACCACCGTAGGTTTGCATAGCTCGTGCAGAATTTCAAGCTCTTTCAATGTCCAGACTCTTTCGCTAGACGCGCCCGCTGCTCTCAGCTCATCTTGATCTTTGCTGCGTGCGAACTGAGCAGTCATCGTTTCTCGCACTCGAGCTATTTAAGACATCAAGAGATGCTGAACATTAATAAATTTGAGTTTGCCATAACACATTCTGTGCACCCTGTCATGATTGCTTTACAAGGCAAGCCTGTTTTAGGAATGAACGATCACGCCCGTCAAAGCAGACAGGAAGGAAAGTAGAAGAAGAAGGATGTTACAAGCTGTGCCAATCATGGCAAGCATGTTCAAATCTTCATGGAATCTAGACAGTCTACTAGTAGTACTGGTAGACTACTACGTAGTGGAAAACCCCCATATGATCAGGCTGTGCGAAAAATGACCTCATGGTGTCAGTGCTGCCCGTGAACAGGCCTGTATGTATATATTCCTTGCCGTCTCGGTATATATATAGAAAACCAAGTGCTTCTCCCTCACGTGCACAGCACCACTGTTGCAACTCAAGCACACCCTGTGAGCCCTATCAACATGAGCAGCGTCAGCAAAACGACCAGCAGCAATAGGCAAGCCATGCCAACCAAGCCCAGCTGCATCCGCCCACCAGAAACAGGCAAATGACGCCTACGAAGGCTGTATGGCCTAAACCACTGCTCATAAGTGCGGGAAACAACACCTCGAGAGGGAGCTGCACCAGGACAATGCAAAGCAGCACTGCCCATGTCCTGAAACTGTACAGTCAAAGCCTCTACAACACTGTCAACATCCAGCACGGGCATCAAATCAAATACACGCGGACCTACTGTGCCATATTGAAATATTGGGGCCTCAGGTTGTGAGAGTGCAAAGCTGTAAAAAGATATTGGTGTGACAGGCTTTTAAACAGAGTGGTATGCAGGCATGCAATGTGTAGGCTCTCAAACAGAACTAGTGTCGCAAGACTTCCTTCGTGTCACAGTCACGTCAAACCCTAGCTCAGGAATTTGACCAGACTCTCCAGCGATTCGCACCA
>JAABUO010004361.1_pt1 | contig 16676 bp, 24 predicted proteins | sample 5559291 | NCBI WGS metagenome assembly JAABUO01 (sample SAMN10711878, study PRJNA513372) | rock metagenome | isolation source: Antarctica rocks | place: Antarctica: Victoria Land, Finger Mt sud
GGAATCTGAACAGCTGGGGTTGCAAAGTTGGGTGTGCAATCCCTGATGGTATGGTGACTGATGTTCATATGTCAGTTTGGGATGCACAACAATGTTCAAGGCCACAGAAATGCAAATGTGTGTAAGCGGACTTATGATGCCAGCTGTATATTAATTGTATGGACATATATTTGCACCAGGGCATATGTATCGCTATCAAAAAGATAAGGCAACGACTCTCCCCCACAGCTTCTGATGGCTCCTGACTTGCTGCACTATGCAAATGGAGCCCTGGCTTGAGTCTTGACCAGTGAGATGGCTTAGACGATGCCACCATGCGCCTGTTGGAAGCAGGTACTGTCAGTGGGTGCTTTCCTAGCAGATGTGCGACCTTGGCCACGCAGGCCATTGCAGGTATCCTGTTACAGCAGAAATATACATAGCTTGACACACCACAGCACAGGGAATCTTGATCGCAAGCTATCTGTTTTTCCTGAAGCCAAGCAGACCACCAAGGAGCTCAGCTACATCACTCACCCCAACCCCCCTTGCCTGAAGCGTCTTGTAGAAACAAAAAAGCAAACAATTTGAGATGCTGCTCAACTGCCCATCAAGTGACAGCACTCGCAGCAATTGCTGTACAGAGAACATCTGGTCAATCCAAAATATGCATGGTTGCCAGTCATGAAGCTTAAATTCTGGGTGAGCAAGCACACAGCAGGTTGCAACCATAGCTCAGCTTGTCAACAAGATAATTCCCGTGCTTCAGAAGCGTAACATTGCCGTTGGCGCTTGCCACTATGGCATGCCCACCAAGTTTGTGTGTGGAGTTGTCAGCAGCTTCGCAGCACAAGCAATGACAGTGCTGCAGCTGAGAGCAGCAATGTTGCAGCCAGCGGCAGTCAGAATTCAGCAGTCAACTTGTCATCTGGTCAAGCTAAGTTGCACTTCACTTATGAGCCAGCAATACAGCCCGACTGTTGTTTCCGGAAGGTATTACGTGACCGTGGTGCCAGACCTAGGGTTTAGCGTTTTAGAGTTAAAAATATACACATTTCCAGAATCAGCATTCCACAAGCAGCGTTTTGTTGCATTAGTGCTCTTGCCTAGGAGGTTGGCTGCAAGTATGACACAGGTGAGATGACTTGAGATGCTTCTGCAGTCATGTCAAGGTTATCACAGAGTGCAATGCTTGTGATTTTCTGCCTATCGTACTCAGACAAATTGATTGCGTGATGCATCACAAAGGCTGCACACAGCACAGCAAGACTGGTCCCAACTCATTCCTCAAGATTTATGTGTTTGTTCAGGCAACCCAGAGGACAAAGTGCGCTACTGGCAACAGCTATTTTGCACCATAAGAGATGCTGTGTTAGTGATGCTAGTGGCAAGCTCATTTGCAAGACCACTCACCTGGTTGACCATCGAGTCATCTGGAAGAGCAGTGTCAGGTGCCTTCAAGCTGAAGACATGGCCACCCTGACGGCAAACAACAATGACGCTGCAGCTTTTGACGGTATTGATGCAGCAGTGGTTACAGCTGCAGTGCAAACCACACAGACTGCAGGTGCCCCAGCAGCATGAGCAGATTCCTGAAACAAAGCTGCCATTTGCTCTATCAGCCCTTGCAGAGTCTGCCCCTGTCCTGCAAACACATGACTGAGGCTCATTCAGCCGCTGCTGTTCTGACCAGTTACAAGAACAGCATGAAGTTGCTCTTGCATGCCCTTGTCACAGACCACATTGTCAAACAGATGGCAGTTTGTCCATCACAAACAACCGCAGCTGCGGTTCAAAAGGTGATCAGATCTCCATTAGGCAGGACCTATTTTAAGTGAACATGGCTCAGCAGTGCAGCACAGAATGTGGTAAACAAGCCAGTTGCCAGTGTCATACAGTGCTGTCATATTTAAAGGACAGTATACCAGATATACCAGATACAGATAGCTGTCCTTGAACGAGCGCGAAGTGGACTGTAGACAGCAAGGCACATTCAGCATGGCAGGATTAACAGCAGCAGCAGCAACTATCTGAACCAGCAGAGATACCATCAACTCATGCATACTCTGCACAAGCCCCAAAAGTTGTGTCCCTGTGGTAGTGCTGCTGCTTCTATTGGTATATTGTTGCTGCTGACTTGAGCTACAAGTTCTACATCAAAAGGCCAAGCGCAAACATCTTTGTTCTACAGGCCGTCATTGTCGTGATTTTAGCCTGACCAGCATGGTTTCTAACAGAAACACACACTGTGACACCAAAATGTACTGTTGGATTTCAAAAATTGGAAAACATAATTTGTTTCTGGTTCCAGGCAGTGTCACCCATGCACACTGTGACTGCTGCTGCTGCGCAAGATATCTCATGCAATCGCACACGTCTTGGCCCAACTATATGGGGAACAGTTTGTCTACGTGTGGAAGCATATCACAGTCTACCGAGACCACGGCAATACTCGTTGTCTGTTGATTTCGCTCCTCTTGCCGGACCGAGCCTTGACTGGTAGACGTTGCTGTCTTCCTTATGGTCAAGCTCAACATGGCGCAGCAACCACAAAAACTGAGCCGTTTGCACGGCGCAATATCGAAAGGTGACCTGGATGCTGTGAAGGAGCGCCTGAGGGCACGAAAAGTAGAACTGCAGATCGAGAGGCTTTATCAGGCAACCCTTCACTTCTTTGGAGACTGATGTCTGGCTGCCATGAATCCATCCAAACACAATTGCTAGTTGCAAAAGATGACTAAATTGTAAGCTTGCTCCACAGGCTCAAACTCCTTTGATGCACGCCTGTTGTCAAGGCAATCTCGAAATTGTAACAGAGCTTGTCATGGCTGGGGCTGATCTTGAAGCAGTAAGATGTGAATTTTGCATATTATGTGATGTTTTGTAGCATGCTGACTCTCATGCTGCAAGCTGTGCTGTTGAAGAGGCTTCGCCTAGTCAAAGCCTCATTTGTGCGCGTGACTGTGTCTCATATCCATTCCTAGCATGTCACCCATCCGGCATGGTGACACACTGCAGGCAAGCCACATTGACAAGTGTATATCCAGGGATCTTGATTCGCAGCAAGAGGTGACGTCCAACACTTTGCCTGCAAATGTATCTAGCCAGAACAAATTGAGGCCTGCATCACTGCAGATGACTGCAAAACTCAGAAATGATTCTTGCCTTGTTGAATGGTAAACGAGGTACATTTGCAGGGTTGGACGCCTCTGATGTTTGCATGCCGTAAGGGTGCCTTTGCTATAGCACAATACCTGATTGCTCAGGGAGCAAACGTTTCAGCGGCAAGTCGGGTATGCTTCGTGCACATAGGATGACATTGTCATTGCATGCCCTCAGCAGCTGAAGCTCTGCAGAATTACACGTGTCTGCATGTCAGCAATTGCAAACAGTGCAACATTACCTGTACGCATGGTCCATACTGTAAAAAGGGACCCCAAAGCTTGATTTGAACGAGTTGTGATGTTTGCTTGCACTCGGTCTGTAGATATGACCGATGGGGGCTGCTGTGCAGTATGATGCATACACTCCGCTGATTTGCGCCTGCTGGGGAGGACATACAGATGTTGCACAGCTCTTGCTGTCCCATTCGGCTGACATTGAGGCTTTCAGCTGCAGGGTTTGTACTCAGACTGCAAGCTGCATTGACCTTCACTTTGCTGTGTTTGTCTGCACATCTGAACGATATGCAAGCACTGCAACATCAGCTCTCTGGAACTGTTCCTTTGGTGACCCAGAAGTATTGTGCAGGATTGTAATGCTTTGATGGATGCCTCTATGCAAGGACACTCAGAGACTGTCAAAGTTCTGCTACAAGCGGGGGCAGCTGTGTCTGCATATGCACAGAATTCTTCAGTAAGCTTTACATGCCTCAGCAAATGTTATCTGTATAATGGCAATGTGTCATGTGTTGTTAGACCTATTGTGACAGAGGCCTCCAGAAGGGGCTTCTCCCTTTGGTCATTGCCATGAATGCATACAGCAGCTTGCATACAACATGATGTTGATAGTGCTGCAACTTGTTTAATGCTCCTCTCTTGAGTGTCTTGCTAGTTGTATGTGACTGACTCTGAGGCTCAGTATATTCTGCATTGTAGTAGACTGCTTTGCCAACTTGATCTCTACACAACAAGGGCAAGCATATGTGCAGGGTTGGACTGCCCTGATGTATGCATGTGACAGCGGCCATATCGAGACAGCAAAAGTCCTGTTAGCTCATGGTGCCAACGCCTCTGAGCGAAGTTCTGTGCGCTACCGAAAGCCTGAAGAGGTATGTGGCTGGTAACAGCTCGTGGCTTGCCTGTGACACTTTATTGCGCTAGACACTCACACCTTGTATGACACTGCTTTAGGTAAAGTTCTAGCAGCCTATGTATGCAAAGCAGTAATGGTGTGCTTGCAGGCTGGGACTCCCATGTTGTGTGCTTGTGCTTCGGGTCATACCAAGACAGTCATGCTTCTGTTGGCCATGGGAGCTGACTGCAATGCTACAGGAGGTTGGCAGGTGAGCTGTGTGTCTTGCAGCTGAACCTTTTCCTGTCTTGCTTCTGCCACGGTATGTCTTTGCTGCTGAGCATGTTGTCATGCTTGAGGGTATACTTGACAATGTCCAAAGAGCATACACAGCAGTACAGCCAGATACCAAGCTTATATCCTGGGCATCTTTGACACAATGTCACACTCATGGCAGCAGGTATTTGTTGGCATTGCAGTAAGTTGGTATACAGCATAGCTTGGTAATCGCTGAATGTCTGTGCAGGAGTATTCGCCTTTGATGATTGCATGTGACAAAGGGCATGTTCAGCTGGCAACACTGCTGTTATCAGTTGTGTCAGATGTCCAAGCCACATCTGCCAGAGACGTACGATTTCAAAACACGTGTGCTTGTTATGTGTAAAACGCTTGACAGTTTTTTGCCTGTGCTTGACTTCTTGAGCAAATTGATCGGCCACCCCCCTCTGATGCTGCATTTTCCTTGGCCATATTTGCTTTGCATGTGTATTGCAAGTTCAAGACGCAGCTATGGCTGTTGCTTTTGCCTGCTTTTGCAGCATGCAAGATTTTCAGAATCATCTAATTTGAACCTGAGTCATGTGTTTTGTTGCTATAGGGCAGAAGTGCATTCATCATTGCGTGCTCTTGCGGCAACCTTCAGCTGGCTGAACTGCTGCTACTCCATGGTGCTGATGTAGCCAGCTTTACAACTTATGGCTATAACAAGATAAATGTGAGCCCTTGTTAGCAGTGCTGCTTTGCGTTATGCTCAGCATCAGTTTCGTTTGCCAATATCATTTCATAGGCTTTGCATGCTGGATTTGCGTTCAGCAACGTTTGTGCCTTATGTTGTGGCTGCACTTTTACCATCTTGACTCTGCTCATGTCAACCCAGGGTCACGAACGGCACGTGGGCAACAAAGAAACCCCCCTGTTGGCGGCTTCCCAAGCGGGCTCATTGCCTGTTGTCAAGATGTTATTGTCCAGAGGGGCGGCAATTCATGATACAAATGAGAAGGCGAGTTCTTTTGCTGTACTTGGGATGTATGTCTATCAACACTGTTGGAGCACAGATCGAAACTGTACAAGCAGAAAGCATGCTAGTGTCCTGAAGTCAATCTGCTCATGCTGCTGATCCAGCGTTTGGTCATGCGCTCGTTAATGCTTAACATAAGTACATTGTTCATGTTGAACGCATCACAGGGCAGGACCACTTGCACCTTGTTGTATGCACTTTGCCTGGCGCATGAGGCTCTGTAGTTCAGCCTTTGACAGCCAAGTTTCAGCATGTGCCAAGTTGCTGATCACTAATGGCCAGAACTTTTGTTCAGTAACGCTGCTGAGCATTGGACGGCCAAATGTCAGCATGTGCCTTCTGCATCAGCTGCTGATCACTATCAAACTGAACATATGAGGAATTGGACTTGCAGGGATGGACACCACTCATGCTTGCATGTACAAGAGGCTCTGTTGGAGTTGTGAGGGCTTTGCTTGAGGCAGGAGCTGACATCTCAGCTTTCAATCTGGTAATTATCCCTGTTGTAGATTACAAGAATTGAATCACACACAGAACCTGCTGCTGTGCATGTCCCCTGACAGTTCGCGGTGCCAATGCCTGTGTGACAGCCTCTGAGGCAGCTGGTGTAATGCTTTCAAGCAAATTGGCTTTGTCACTGTCATGGGCACCTCTGCCTGCTACCTCATCACCGGGAACCAGCAGTGCCATGTCTTAAACGCAAGGGTTGCACCAATCCTACCTGGTTTCTAACACAAATGGATAGCTATGAAGTTGCTTGAGTTGGGTTTTTTCATGATTTGGATGAGAAGGTGAGCCCCTTTGCTGTAGTCTGGATGTATGTCTATCAATAACTATGGAGCAAAGTCTCAAGCTGTGGAAGCAGAAACCATGGTACGACTCCTGAGTCAATCAGCTCATGCTGCTGATCCAGCAATTTGCCAGGCGCTCATCAATCCCTGACATAAGTATATTGGTCATGGTGAGCGCAATGCAGGGCATGGCAACTACAGCTTCTTATGTGAGATTTGCTCCATATGTGAAGCTTACTCTATCCAGTCACCGCCTAGCGTTTGACCGCATACGTCAGCATGTGTCAAGTTGGCCAGACTGGTCACAAACCTTGCCTTTTTGTATTGCTGCTCAGCGTCTGACAACTAAGTGTCAGCATGTGGCTTCCGCATCAATTGCTGATGGTTATCAAATTCAAGGTGGGGAACTGAACTTGCAGGGATGCACTCCATTCATGCTTGCATGCAGCAATGGCCATGGTGAAGTTGTGAAGGCGTTGCTTGAGGCAGGAGCTGACGCCTCAGCTTCCAACCCGGTAATGTTCCTGTTGTACTGAATAGCACTACATCAATATCTAGCAGCAGATTCGGCACGTCTCTGCATGCTTTGCATTGTCAATGCCTGTGCCACTGCAGCTGAGCCCTTGAGGTGGTTGTAATGCTCCTGAGCAAATTGGCTTTGGCAGCGTCATGGGCATCTCCATTGTAACAACTTACCGGCATCCAAGTGTGCCATGCCTTGACCGCAAGGGTCGTACCAACCCTATCAGATTTGAATCAATGTCTTGTTTGCATATGTTGCATGCAGCTGATGCACTTGAATGTACTGTTTTGCTACATGATCAGTGTAAATCTTGCTGGGCAGCGCTTGCTGCTGTTTGCTCTTGATAGGGTACTGAAATGTTTGGAATGTTGCTGACAGCGTGGAGAGATGCCTATGCTGATGGCATGCAAAGCCAAGAGTCCCAAAGCTGTTGCAGCACTGTTACAAGCCAGAGTTGACTTGAGGCCAGATGCAAATGTAACAGATCTGGCCCATAAGTTTGATATGTGTCCTTGCATGCTCTGTTTTTGGTTGCAAAGTCACAATATGTTATGTCAGATGCTTAATACACATGCTGCATGCTTGCTAGCTACAATGTTGTCAACCAAAATTGCACAAGCTAGTCGCCGGCAGCACTTCTTCATGGTGTTGAGGCGGCACACAAGGTTGGGACAGATATGTGTGATGCCACTTGTACACACGTGCGTGCAGAAAGCCAGTTTTTCATGCAGTTCATTTTGTAGCTTGGTACCTAATGGTATCTACAAAGCTTGCGTGGTGCAGGGGTACACCCCCTTGATGTGGGCTTGTCATTATGACCATTCAGAGACTGCTACCTTGTTGTTATCTGATGCTCGCAGCAAAGCGCAGTTGAACAACCGTGTCATAAATGGCAGAGGTGACTATCATTCAGCACCAGGCCATACGGTATGCCACACATAATCACACGATGAGCTTTTGATCTTGCAAACCAGGCTTTGAGTTGCAAGGATGCCTACATGCATGATTCTGGTACCCACTGGTGGTACGAATTGCAACCAGCATAACGAAGCTTGACATTGCAGTGCATGCTACCTTGCACGAGATGCAACTTACAAAACCATACCTGATTTTGCATTTGTTTTGCAACTGCACCCACAAGACAGATATGACAGTGTTGTTGTGTCCTCAGCATGTCATGTACACTCAATATATCAAAGGTTGCGTGCTGCTTGTTCAGCTGAAAGTCTTCACAGTGTGGATAAAACTGCAGGGTGATTCGGGACTGATGTTGGCATGCAGAGAAGGCCATGCCAATGTGTGTGGACTTCTCCTCTCTGCTGGGGCTGATGTTGATTTTGAAGATGATCAAGTAACCTACGACTTGCAGTTGCACCTTGTTGCTTTGCGATCTCTTCGTAAACCCCCATTGTTATGTCTTTGTCTCAGCATAGATGCAGCGATTTCACAAAAGATGCCACGATGAGTGCTTGCATCAAAGCGTGGGCTTGGGCAAACCTTGTAGGCTGTGCTTCTCACTCTCTCTTTCTCACCTCAGATATGAGATGTGTCTGCACACCATGGTGTTGAGAGTCATGTCATGTTGGTGCTACAGGGTGACACAGCTCTTCTCATCTCAGTCAAAGATCACAGGGTTGCATCAATTACCATAGTCAAGCTGCTGCTGTTGGAGAGACCACTTTTGTGCCACACACCTCAGGTGGATTTTGTGGCTTATTGAACTTTCTTTGACACTTTCATAATATCAAGTCCATCTCTGCGCTTCTTTGATCAAAGTTGATGTGACATGGGACACCTTGTGCATTGTCTTGGTTGGTTGCAGGCTGTGCAGGCTTTAGCGTATGCTTGTGATGCCAAGAAAGAAGAGGCAGTCCAAGTGCTCCTAGATGCAGGCGTTCCTGCGGTAGTCACCACAGTTGTGATGTGTGGCTTTGCGTTGAGACCAAGTGCACGAGCGTAACTGCTTTCATAACATGCTTGTTATTGCTCCCTGTGCAAACTGTTTTTCCTTTGGCTGCACTGCATGAGTTCATTGTCAGCATACCTGATGAGTAATGTGACTGAAGATGTATGTTGCAGGAACAAAGTTGCTTCTTGATTGCATGCCGCTTATGTCATTTGGGCATCGTCCAGACAATGTTGGCCAGAGGCGCAGACAGTTGTGCAAGCAGTTTGGCGGTAAGTTCTATGCTATATCCAAACCACTTTCTTGGCCAAGCGGTCAATCTTTGCAACAATTGCACTCATACCTGATCCTGTTAGGACTGCTGACAAGCTATCAAGATGAGCATGCCCAGTCCCTTCTTGTTGCTACATTTCTGTGAAATGTATCAAGAGACAGACTGCAGCATTGCTATACAGGGCAAATCGGCTTTAATGCAAGCATGTGACAGCTCCTTTTCCAGTCCATATGATTATCGCGCACACCTGTCAGGGGTGGTGGAAGCTCTTCTGGCTTCTGGTGCTTCTGTGGATGCCAGAGATGCACAGGTCAGACAATGCGCAACTATAAATGGTTTGCGCAATGTTGTCTACCTAGCAAGCTGGTCGGATTCAGCTTGCAGACATCAATGAGACATTGGACATGCATACCGAGCTTCCATGGATGCGTCTTGAACTGTTTCAGCTTCACAGTCTGCTCTTGTGCTTGTCAAGTCATATCGCATTGACCAGCGGTCTGATGAGGTGACTGTGTGACCACTGGATCACCATTGGACGCTTGGCATGAATCTCAAGTCTGTCTTGCAGTAAATTTCAAGCTTGCATGATCCTGCTAAATGACAACCCTGCCATTGTGCTGGTAAGCTGCTCAAACAGATAGAAGCATTGGCATCATCCCCAAAGAAGTGATACAATAAAGTTGGGTCCCTACCGCTTATAGCCAGGTGCCAAGCAGGGAAGTTCTAATGTAGGGGCTTGACACTTGTGCATTCAATTTGCAAGGGCATGGGTGGATTGACCAATGATATAACACTGATTTCTGCAGGGTTGCACTGCTTTGATGTATGTGTGCAGCCAGCGGGAGGGGCCCATTGAAATTGTACAAACCCTTTTGACTAGAGGATCTGATATCAATGCCAGAGACAACCAGGTAGAGCTCAACAACACACACATGGACCTGCATCTAAAAGTCTCCATAACTCTTAAGTCACACATGCTGTTGCACAAGCTCGTCTTTGTGTGTGAAGCCAAACTCCTGCGAATGAGGACATTGTCTCATTCATACCTTCGTGCATTTTCTTGTAAAGTGTTTTTGTTCACTGTCTCTTGTTTCTCTTTTTCACCGTCTTGTGCAGCATCCTGTGGTGTCTGAGTGGCTGGCTGCTTCCAGGGAAGCGCTTGCATACTGTAAGCACATTCTTCTGCGATCATATGACACCTTGATTGAGTGGCGTGTAGTTGATTCTGCATGGTCAACCCAGGAGACAGTTTTACGTTTGCGTTCGCAACCTGACTGATGCCTTTGCACAGGGAAACACTGCCATGTTACATGCTTGTAGACATCATAACCATGAGCTGTTGGAATTCTTGCTCTCAAAAGGAGCAGATGCTACTGTGCCTGACCATCAGGTACATTCTTACACATTGCTTGAATAAATACAAAAGGCAAGTCTAGCATACTTCTTTGGCACATATATGTGGGGGCAAACTGGGCTCTCAGTATTCCTTCATACTTTGGCTGTCACAACCCTTTCTTGCTGCACATCACAAGGCATAATTTCCCATTCGTTGCATTACAATATCATCCAGAGCTGACTGCAGCATATCGCCATGTGCACTATATTATGTTGGGCAAGGCTGCATGAAGCAAATGTTCAGGCTGGACACCTCATTGTACCAAGATGCGCAACCGTATCTGAGCTATACAAACAACAAACCTCTCAACACTTTGCTTGTGCAGGGCGGTACCAGCATGATGTACGTCTGTCAAAGCCACGACTCTTTTGCTTGCCATGTGCTGGCACTGCTTCTTTCTGGCGGCTGTGACGTCACTGCAGAAGACAACCAGGTATGCTCACTGTATGTATGTCACGAAAGACAGGCTGCCACCACTGCATGCTGTTACAGCATTCACGTCTGCACGGCTACCACCTGGTAGCTTCTACTCACAGTAATATGCGCTCACATGGGTTCTAATGTTCGACCCTGAAAACTGCAACCAATGCTCATGAACGCTTATACTAACAAAAGGTTGTTTGAGCATGTGCCAAGATGTGCACAAACAAACTGCACAAGATTCTAGGTATGCACGTCTGATTGCAGATGCAACAGAAACCATAATACCACATGCACAGCAGCCCCCTCTGGCGGGGCTTTGGTAGTGCACCTGCTGACAGTTTACAAGTCTGCAGCCGGCTTGCAGATGTGCTGCTAGTAGTAGTACATCTATGCTACAGGAAGGCACCTGCCCTGAGCATGTGTGCTGTGCAGGGTAACACTGTACTTGTGTACGCTTGTACACTCGGGCGTTCAGAGGCTGTGAAGTTCCTGCTTTCTGAGGGTGCGGGTACAGTTTTCAAGACTGAGAAGGTTGGTCTGCAGATGCATCAGCATATCGCGTGCAAGTTGCTGATTACCCTCACACAGGCACATTTAATATGTGCCGATGCTGGGGCATATAGCTACATTGGCATAGCTGAGGTAGTGGGGCTACCGCCTGATTTTCTCATTTAGCCTTGCTTGCTGCCATTCCTAGCCTCAGAGCAATTCAGGTGCTGTTAGCAGATACTGATGTTGTCTGATACTAAGGCCATAGAATTGACATTATCGATTGTTGCAGACGTGAGGTGATATGCAGGGAGAAGGCCTTTTGCAGCGAGCTGTGGCTTCTCGGAGCACCAGCAGCAATCATGAGCGTTCTGCAACTTACCTAGAAGAATACATCAAGGCAAGTGTTTGCATTTGCAGATGACAGAAATTGGCTGACCATGTCTATTGCATTCACTTGAATGGTTTCACATATGTTGTGCGCAAGCAGGATGACCTGCATCTCAGATCCCAAGTGTTCAGCAGTGTCTAATTTGAATTCAACTTGGCCAATTGCAAACCATATTCTGCTGTCCCATGTATTGCAACTCTTATGTCTTGACGAAAAGCAGACTACATGCTGTGCCCATTTCAAACTGTATGACAAACTGTCTGAGTATGCACAACAGTTGAGGCAGGCAATACAACATACTTAGCAGTGTTGTGATTCTGCTGCTAGCATGCTAGCAAACACACCTGTGTTGTACCAGCACGTTACCATGTCCAGGAATACCGCAGGAGAGGCAAAGCCTAGTATGGACTATTGATCAAGATGGCTTCACAGAGGAGCAACTATTGGCAGCAATAGCCTCTCTTGTGGCTGGTGGGGCAGACATTGACGGCACCTTGCAGCATACAGTATACCCGGTGATGGCAGTGACCTTTTCTTTCTGATTGCCTACGCTCTTACGATCTACAACAGCCATTCATTGTTCCCAGTATAGAAGCCTTTCTCACTGGAGAAGCAGATTGTTTTCAGCTTTTTGTCTCTCAGTAGTAAAGAGGTGGTGCGCATTGCGCACTTGCAAGCAAGTGCAACAGATGATGCGACTTCTGACTTCCTATCCCTGTTGCTGGGTGCAATCTGCTCATATCAAACTCGTTTTAGACACAGATTGTTCACATACAGGGCTACACCGCACTCATGTTTGCTGCTAAGCACAACTATGTCAAGATTGCTGAGTGGCTCCTGTCACATGGTGCTAACCCAGAGCTTAGAGCTGAAAATGTAAGCATTTTCTTTTTTGTTCTTGCTCTGCAACAGAAAAAGTAGACATAGCAAATGCTCTGTTTGAAGGTTGTCCATGCCTTCAGCTCATGCTCCACTTGCCTGTTCCTGTGGGGTTGCAGCAGCTGCACTTAACTTGCCCACACGTGCAGTTTGATGAACGAGAGGCAGAAGTACTGCATTAGCAAGTACTACAGTGTATATGCCAGCACCCCTTCCTAGGACCCCATCTCAACCCTTCACTCCCCCTTCCTTTGGCCTGTTGCAACATAGGGCCCACCATTTCAAAATATGGACATGCAAGGCGTGCCACCAGGTTTAATGCATGTCTGTTGATGTGCTCAGCAATATAGGCTTGCACAATAGTAACATTCCTTACGCAGGTCACCAGTTTCTTTTGGACTGCCTTGTACCCTAGATGTGCATATGTGCAGGGCAGCACGGCTTTGATGGAGGCTGCTGGTAGTTACAACTCTGCTTGTATGGTCAACCTCCTGCTTAATCGCGTTAGTGGCGGTTCTAGACAAGATGCCGCCCACATAGCAGCTTATGTCAATGTTGTTGACAAGCATGTGAGCCTTTGCAGCCTGCAACAGCTTGTCTGGCACATGTGAAAGTCAGCTAGATTGCATGCTACAATGGGTTTTTGAGACTTGTAGCACTTGTTGTGTTAAGTTGCCTTTTCACAGCTGCTCCTTGCATTCACTTGTGACAGCTGCAATTTGAGTGCAACACCACAAGAGGTCTCATTCAAGCGCTACAGAACACATGTCTGTGCAGAAGATCTGCTACCTTTCCCTGTATACTTGGGTGATTCTTGCACAATCAAGGTGCTCATTTTCAGTCTGTACATTTTGACCATTTGCTTAACGCAAGATTGCAGAACAGCCAAAGTCATTCATTTCTCTGCAGGGCTACACAGCCTTGCATTCTGCTTGGTACACTGAGGAGTCTGTCCGTATCTTGCTACGCGCAGGCGCTGATGCATCCGCCAGTGCCAAGGACATTGGGGTGAGTTTCTGTGCATTATGCTCAAGCATGCAAACAGAATCAACTTGCCTGCCATTCTGTACGCACACTCCCTGCAATGAACTGTTCCCCTCATCAAGTACGTTTTGGTGTCATGTTGAATGTTGGTGACATGCCAAGCACTGCAACTGACTGTGCATGTACCACAGATTGATCATGTCACTTGAGAATGTTGCATGCATACCACTGAAGATGGCATGCTTAACAAATGTTCTGATTTGTAGGTGGACACGCCCCTTGTGGAGGCATGTTTGTACTCTGGCAATGTTGAGGTTGTCAAGCTCCTGCTTGCGGCCAGTGAAACTCACATCACTACTGCATCAGCTGGTAGTCTTGCATGCAGACAAGCTTGCCTGAGGCAGAGTTGTGAGGTGTGGTGATGCACATGCACTGCAGTATGCGTGCTTCATTGCAAAGCACATTCATATTGTTTTCTGCCATTTCCAGAACATCGACCATAAGAGTCTACTGCAGCATTTATGTATGGCCTGCTGATATGTCTGGTGGCTTTACTAAAGGACTTTGAGCTGGAATTCTTGTCTGATGTACGCACAAGCCTTTTGTCACTGGCAGGGAAGTCCGGCTGCAGACCAATGTCGCAGAAGGCATGAAGACATACAGCAAAGCTATTGCACAGTTACCTGACGTAACCTTACTGCAGAGCCAATTGTGTAGGTATTCCTTGAGGGGCTGCTTCAGCTGCGAACAATGAGCCAAAGGCACTCATGTGTTATGACCTATGTGGCCAGCAGGCAGCTCAGTTTGCACCGCTGTGCACCGCAGGGATTGTCTTGTCTGATGGGTGCTATTTTCTATGGGCACCAAGAGGTCGTCCAGTTTCTGCTATGCAACGGTGCAGACATTTTAGAAAGAGACCATCAGGTAGCTCATGAGCTCCCTTGGCATCATTTTCTGATCATGCAAAATCATTTGCAAATTCTTTCAGGAATCCAACATCTTGCTGGTCATGCACATGTTTTAGTCTCCTCATGCATTTTGGGCAAGCACAAAGCGCTTTGATGCATGCATTGCAGTTGCTCTGATTGTGCACTTTGGCCACAGGCACCAGAGCTCTTGCACATACGGTGTGCTGCTGTCTTTTTCACAGCCATTTGGTAATGATTGCAGGGTCAGACCTGTCTGATGCTTGCTATAGCAAGTGACCGCTGCGACAAAGATATGATACAGTGTCTGCTGTCATGGGGTGCTGATGCCTCTGACACTGAGGTAACTGCTCGTTCCCTGGTTTTGCAGTGCTTCAAGGCAAATTTCTGGTTGAATGATTCTGGTCTATGTTTATGATGCAAATGTGACCTGTAATTCCATTTGGCGCTGTGTCTGTTTTGGCACATGAGCTACTTGTGCATCAATGGCGTGTGCAGCAGCTAACTGCTCCAGCTGTTCTTGTGTAGGCATCCATACTTGACTGCTGGCATCAACAATCCCGCTTGCCTGTATGTAGGGCCAAAGCGCTCTGACCTTGGCTGCAATCAATTGCAAACGTGTCGTGCTGCATGACTGGTGGCAGCAGCAGGAGGAGGAGGAGAACAAGGAGGACAACAGCACTGGATTAAGTCAGCAAGAATCAGACTGCGTTGATGTGGCACCAGACAGATTCAATGCAGAGTCAGAGTCGCTGAAGGGTGCAAGGGGACAAACAGAGATTCAAAAGGGAGAGACCAGTGATGAGGAAGAGAGTGAAGAAGAAGAGTGCAGTTCAAATGATGACCAAGAGGGCATCCAGTCTGACAAAGACAACAATAGTCAAAGAGGGGGCCAGCAAGAGGATGATGCACTGTCTGAATGTCAAGATGATGATGACCATGGTGACCAATCTTTGCCGGTAAGCCCCACCGCATTGCATGCAAGTTACACAGCAGAAAGTGCCCCCAAGAGTATTGTTGCTACAATCAGCAGATGTTCTCATTGGACAACTTGTCAATGTTATGGTGCAAGGCTGCATGCAGACTGTGTGCTGTACCTCAAGCTGCATTCTTTGCAGCCATTGTCATTGGTATTGTCAAGCCATACATGATGCATGCACAATCTTACCCTGCACTGGAGCTGCACCTGGATGGTATGCAATCCACATTACATGCGTCGTATGTGTGTACAAACAAGCAAGCCACTATGTCCAATGTGGTCAAGGTTGCAGTGTTGTCATTCCAGTCAAGACTGACCAAAATGTTGTGCAGGTGGGGTTGCGGATCACAAGGAACATACGGCGCTGTCTGGACATCGTCAAGGTCCTGTTGGCTCACGAAATGAATGTCTCCGTTCAAGACATTACGGTGTGTGCTGCCTCCTCAAAGCTAGGCATGTTGCTAAGGTGTTCAGCCTGTGTGTAATTTTCTCTCTCTCACACACACACGCACGCACGCGCGCGCGCATGCCTTGCACTGCCATTGTTTTGACAAATATGTTGTCAATGCTTACACAGCTTGGGTTATGTTCGGCACCTTGATACCTGCACGCCCATGTGTGGATCAGTCATACTGCAGCTTATACCTGCGCTGTCACCATGGCACGTACAAGGACATATGTAACAACAACCTTGTCGGCCAATGTGCATCTTCTTGACACTCAGGGTTTCACAGCTGAAGACATGGGCCCCCTTGCCGCACACCCTTTAGTGGTGGAGCTGTTGACTAGCTTGGCATCCAATTACTACATTATGCTGCTGGGGGAGACAGGGTCTGGCAAGTCCACTCTGCTCAACATGTTTGTCAACTTTTTCCGAGGCTCGCCAGAGGGGAGAACCTCTCTTCCAGATGCCAAAGACATCCGAGCTGCAGTGCCCACAGCATACATTGCTGTCACTGAGCCTGAGGGAGCTGCTCACTCTGAGCGCAGCGCTACAGATCGTACGTTCCTGCCCTGTGAACAGCACCAACAGCAAATGACCACAACAGTAAATTGAGTGTTAGATGTGCATGTCGTGTGAGCATGGACATCCCCGCAAAGGCAGCGTCGACTTGACCCCAGCAGTATACAAGGTGTGGGAGGTAGCTGATGCTTGTGAAGATGACGCCCAGGATCCCTGCTGGCTGGAGATCAGGAAGGAGATAG
>JAABUO010004363.1_pt1 | contig 16675 bp, 20 predicted proteins | sample 5559291 | NCBI WGS metagenome assembly JAABUO01 (sample SAMN10711878, study PRJNA513372) | rock metagenome | isolation source: Antarctica rocks | place: Antarctica: Victoria Land, Finger Mt sud
TTCAAGAGGCCCTTTGAGAGTTCCCGAACAAGCGGTACCCGATCTCGTCCGCAAGAGTGCTCACGGAACGTGCTCACCAACGGAGGCGGGTGATGTGCATACCTCGAGGTCAGTCGAGCTCACGTTCGCTTGTCAGAGTGCCACGAGCTTATTTATAGCACCCACATTTGCCAAACAATGCGCCAATCAAGCTAGCACACACATCTGTTGCTTATTAGCCCTACTGGAGGTTCAGCGATCCCGCTTCAGGGGTCCTCGAGGGGAATGGTGGGGGGAACCAGGCATGGGGGAATCGGCAGGAATAGGCAAACACAAGGGGAGTTCATGGGAAGGAGTGGTGGAAAGGTAGTGGAGCTATGGGGATTCCCCCTGTTCATTGCTTGGGGTAAGTGCAGGCGACTGTCAAGGTATGATGGAGGAGCACTGCAGTGGGGGAATTGCAGGGATTTTTTCTCATATGGGGGAATCATGCAAGGACTTCATTACATAGGGGAATTGTGGTGAATCCTGGGTGAAAGCAGGTGGAGCATGTGCATGCCGCACTAAAGCATAAGAAAGGTCACTAACACACTTAAACCCAGGCGAGAAGCTGTGAAAAGCTTGACAACTGAAAGGCTATTCAAATTATGATGCTGTCCTCCGTATCTTGACTGTACCTTCAGATGGACTGTAGAGCCGGCAAACAAGGCTTTCTGTGCTGTCATCTCAAGTCAATGACCTTGTCCTGAGGCTGTTCCTCTGAGGACTTGGCTGACACTCCAGCCTGCAAAGACAGTGCATTAGCATTTTCAGGCAGACCTAAGACAGTGTGCAGGTCCAACATGTGCTGCATTGCAGATTGTGATGCATTTGTCTTTTGTTTATGAAGCAAACTTTGCAGGTGCGGCATTACCTTGGCCTTGAGTTGCTCTGCCTCTTGTGCAGGTGGCAGATATGCATGGGCATACAGGCACCTGCACTGTTGGTGACAGCCACTGAGTGCGCACACAATATGCAAAGTGCTGCAGCAAGTTTGCACTGCACTACTCAGGATCCAGTACTTGCTAGAGTTGCCGATGGCTGATGTGGTCATGCAACCATATTCGCATGTTAGCCAAGCAGCAGTGGCCAGGGGGCATGTGACGAGGCACATGTAACATATAATGCGTCAGAGATGCTTTTGTCAAAAGAAGACATTGTAAACAATGCAAGTCACCAAATCAGGGTACTGGTAGGGATTGACATCTGCAACCAAGCACATTCACAGCAGACACAGCATGCAAAAGATCAATTGTAGGGGTGAGATGGCAATGAAGCAGAACAGTGCTGTGCAGAGGTCTGACGCACCATGACACAAGGTCATTGCCACATGTCCTTGCAGCAGTCATGTAAATATACCTTGTCAGAAGCCCATCAAGTGATTGCATTGCATCCTGACAATGACTGTACAAAGGCAGAATGTTGCGCTCCTGGTCATTCCCCCATGGTTGGTGTACAATTGGGCATTCCCCCGGTGTTCCGCCCACGGGGAATGACAGCAAATCGAAATCCCTTGGTGGTCCCCTGCACTCCCCTGGCATTTCCTCTCTGGTCCGCTTGCAGACCCCCATAAGGGGGATCGCTGATCCTCAAGTAGGGTTAGTTCTTCATTTTTCAGTATAGTAAAGACCTCAATATTCCTGGTTGTTGCCCCCAAGCTGGCCGTTGTAGATGACATGAGCTTCAACACAAAAGCAAGTACAAGCAATAGAGGAAGCAGGTTGATCAAAATTGACAAACACTTTTCATGACTCAAAAGCATTCACAGGTGATTTGACTAGCTAAAAAATTGTCATTTGCATGCCTGCCCCAGAAGGCTGCACTATTACACACTTCACTCTTTTTGCGTTCTCAATCGTCCCAGGCAGGACTCGACACCCACGCACATACAGTAGAACTGTGAAGCCTGTGTATTCCTGAAGCTGTTTTGTTTGGCTGTTGTACGACCTTGCCCCCACTTGGCTTTGACTCATTCTCACACCAAGCAAGCAGTCTGCCAGCTTCTGCCTATCTGCCTCTGCATCCAGTACAATGTGCCCCTCTAAATACTGCTTAGTCTCGCCCACAAACAAATAGTTGTCGTCTTCCTTTGTTGCCTCAAACACTCCATCAAAATTGTACTCATCTTTCCCATCTAAGCCCTTTATGGCCTTGAAGAAATCAAGAGCATTTATGTTTGTGTAGCCTTCGTCCGTAAGTGCTAATTGAACAGCTTTATTTACTTCATCTTCCAAGCCAAAGCCAACATGCAGCTTCCACCCATGCGTGTTTTTGTTCTCTTTTGCCACAGAAGCAATTGCTGCAGTTGCTTTGGCAATATTTGCAGTTGTGATTGCTTGGTTGACCATGATTTGCCCAACAAGACTGTGTCGTGGAGTAGATGCCATGGTCAACCTAGCATCTTTTACCCACCTTAGAGTAAAATATGATTTCACTGACAGAAAATTGCAAGTAAATGGGGTTACATGGCAAATGGAGAACGAAGCAACACACCTGAGACCAATGTCTCGATACTGGTCTTCAAGCCAACTCCGCAGGTCATCCCAACTGAAGCGGTTGTCAGAAACACAAATGTCCACATTGGGGTATTTCTCTATGATTCAGCCAGGGGCCGTAAGTCTGTTGCACGCAGCTCGTTGAAGGAAACATCTATGAAAAAGCGTTCGTGGTCCTTGACGCTTGTGTGAATAGATGCCCTCTCAAGCTGCACAGCATACCACTGTCCTTCATCAACACTGCCCAGGTGACACACGAAGGCGCAACAATTCTAACAACTTGCTGTCACCTGAGGTTGCAAGTGTGTCAGTTGTTGAGCGGTCAAGTATTGACAAGACAGGTCCCATCCGACCGGCACCTCTCGATGTCTTCTGAACTGCGGTTTGCCGTCCATTTTACAATCAACGCGGTGTACCTGCCTGCCTTGAGTGCGTGACGCAGGTCTGCTCAGTCACGCACTGCCTGAGTCTTTGAAAGGGACGTAACAAGCGGAACTTTGTAAGTGCTTCGACAAGAAAATGATGCTGCCAAACGTATAGCCGAAAAGGTAGTAGCCAATTGCACGGATCCGCAGAATTCTTCCGAACACAGCAACCTCAGTTGTGATCCCAAATTCTTGTTCAGCTTCCAGTACACCCCAAAAATGGGGTTTTGAGATCGCGCCAAGTTGACTTGCTCCGGAACCACATTGTAACACCAACTAGCTACAGCGCTGTAGTTCGATGACCTTGTGATGCCACACGAGACGACATGCAGGCACAGTCAGCTTCTGTATTGGATGCCTACATAGCCAGCCAGGCCAATCCTGGCAATTTGTCAGGACTGGGCTCCTGGACCTCGCTCCAGGATGCTCAGGTACACTTAGTCGCTCGCTCGGGATGTTGTGCGGCACCGATTGTAGCTGCAATGCAGTCAATCTTTCGTCGTGTCATTCAGGCAGCACTGCCACAAGGCCAAGCTCGGCAGGGCACTTCCCAACCACCTTCACGCTTTGGATCAGCTGAGGCTCTTGCTTTTAGCTCAAACGCTGCTGCAAACTTCGGACAGGACTTTCGTGCTTTGATCCGACCTCACCCACAGCATCACCAGATAGCAGATGCCAGGTATGTTATAACAGTCTTTTGCTCCGTCAGCCATAAATCAAACCTCACACCCTCATTTTGGCCTGCAGAGCTACAAACAAACCTCCAACATATGCCAATGCTGATACCACGGCCTTTGCTCCTGCTCCTGCATGGCAAAGGGATGCAAGAGCAGCTACAGCAGACCCCTGGTCTTTAGCGCAGCCTCGCCAATCTGCCTATGGCTATGGCAATGACAACAGTATGAGCAGCTGGCAACAGCAGATAGCCAGCTTACAGCAGCCACCCATGGCTGATCAGCATGCTCAGCCACAGCATCAGGTGAATTGCAGACACTATCTGTATAAGAAGTCATTGAACACGTTTGTTTGGCTCAGCATCTTATAGGGCATTTGTGGGTGTGACTGTCATTGTCTTCACACGATTTTCTCTGAGCCTTCAGCAGTACCAAACCATCAGAAGCATGCAGGCATGGGCACTTGGGAGTGAAGCGTCAGGCCAACGGGCACATCAGCAGCAACAGAACCTGGGCACTGCACATAAGCCCAGCTCAGGTGACCAGCTGGTGCAGGTTAGCTGCTGCACTTTGTCTTTTGTATTGCGAGGCAAGTCTCATTGCATCCCTTCCCCAAGGAAAGTATGCAAGTGTACCTTCCTGCCCTTGCGCCTTTCCAGCAAGCTGTACATGGGCTTACACAACCCAATAGGCACCACAAAGCTGGCTGCACTCCTGTTTGTACACCTGATCAGCAGCACGCCCGTCATGAAGTCACCTTGGGCCAGCAGCTGTAGGTCTGAAAAGCTCATATCAGGCATGATGCAGTCAGAACAGTTGATTTACTGCACAACACAATGATCAATTTCAGTGTAGTCTCGTGTATAAGAAAGTGCAACACCTTGCTTGGACTGATTGAACTGGTTGTGGTGGCAGGATCTAAGAGCACATTGGGGTAGTATGGCATCATCCCCTCACCAACCCCAGGCCAGCCTGAATGCAAATGTGCCTCACCCCTTACCGCCACAGGCCTCGCAATCAGGCGAGCCCCAGCCCACCCAATTGCGTGTCCTCACAACATTGCTTGCCAGTGCTACCCTCCATGACATGTGGAGTGGCCAGCACCTATGTCCATGTTGCACTGCTCTATCTAGCCTACAACCGCTCAGCCTTGTGCATTCCTGACAGCTTCATCCCCATTTGCATGTTGCAGGGTTTGAGCACATGTGGGGCCCAGCAACTGTGCCAGGGCTGGGCCACCATTCTTCTGTTGGGCTTGGTCAGCAGCAGGCAGCTGCTCCTGCAGCTGCTCGCTTGCCTGATGATTTCCCAGTGCTGGATTTCCCTGACTGGGATGGACCAGGTCAGTCTCCGCATTCTTTCCCTACACAAACACTTGGCAGTACTACAGCTGCTGAGCAGCTAACCCAGAGCATTGCACAAGTGGCTGTGATGTGTACTCACATCATGCAGCTGCTGTTTTTGTGCCATCCTGTACCATTGATATGCCTTGTGACAGGTGCCTGGGCAACATGCCGTTTGTCACCCCAGTCACCCTCTTGCAGCATAAATATACTGCTGGACAGGTGGTTGTATCCCCAACCTCTGCCTGCAATGAACAAACAACCATTCAGCTGCTGACCAAGGCTTGGAGCATACCCAGGCTGTTACACAGTGAGGTCGACATTGTGAAAGAGGCAGCAAGGTAGGCTGTGAGACTGCAGGAGCTGGAGGCGCATCACTTGATGACATGATCACAAACAGCATTAGCGTGCCAGGCGCTTCAGCAGGTGCAGACAGCCTGTTGCCACAGTCAGGTGTGAATCTGCAAGCCAGCGCTACAACTCCATTGCACATTCTCCCTTCACCCTTCTTACAAACACATTTGTGCAGTCAATTTGAGGCCAGCAGTTTTGGGCAGATCTGTGTGTCATTGTGAAGCTTTGGCACTTCCTGCTGCTTTTTGTGCCATCAATGTAACAGAGAACAGCAAGAGTGTTTACTACAGCGCCCATGCAAGGAAAGGCAAGTACAAACTTTGCTAGCTGTTAGGAACAGGATGTGGGCTTGACATGCTCTGCTGACTGGCCAGGCAGGGCAGCACTGTGGAAGTTGGGGCATGGGATGGAGGCGTATTGGCCCGTTTGAGATTAGAATGGGCACTTTGTCAGTGGCGCACATCCTGACAGTTTTTGCCTTGTGACGCAGGACAGGACATGTTGTCTGCTGAGCAGCCACATACAGGCAAGGCCGCTAGCAAGAAGAAGCAGAAGGGAGGCAAGAAGGCAGCATCAAAGGGTGCAAAGGGCCCCAGGGCTGCCTCTGATTCAACAGCCCATGCTGAACACTCTGAAGATGGGCCCATCGTAGAGTTCTTTGTTGCGACCCCTGAGGATGCACAGCAAGAAGACTTGGAGCCTCAAGGTCTGTCACAAATACTAAGCATTAAAGTGACTGCACGCTGGATTGTCATACAAACTCCCCAGCATCACGTGCTATGTAAGCACATGGTGAGTTGTGCATGAGTGGTCTCCCGTTTCCACTTGAGCCACTCCAAAGAGCAACAGTGCTTGCATGTGAGTGTGTTGTGCTGCTTTTCATGCTATAGGTGCTGCGCCTGGAGCTGTGGCCATTTCCAAATGTGAGCCCAAAGCTAAGCGATTGCCAGCAAGTGCCTTGTCAGCGGTCTCACAGACCCTTCCCAGAGATGATGCTGGCATGCATTTGTTACACTGGACGTTTGGTAGCCATTTCCCAAAAGCATGGAAGGTGCAATAGACCAAACAAGTGAATAAAAGGAAACTGCGTAATGTTGTTTGTGTACTGATGCCAAAGGGCAAGACAAGGCTTGCTTGATGTTTAGGCATTGTATTGTCATGCCCAAGTATTGTCATACTGATCACAGAAGGGCACGTGTACAGCTTGATGAGTTTTGCAACCTTGGCAATTCAGCACAAGAATGGGCCAGCCTTTTACTGCCCAAGAATGGGCCAGCCCTTTACTGCACAAAGCATGCACTGTGAACTGACTGACAGCAAGTCCTCCTTGTTATCACGCTGACTCTTGATGTTTGGCTTAGCAAAGGGCTACGATTAGACAGTGTGGGGTATCAGCACAGTTGTTCAGCAAAATAACAAAATGTACCAGCGGTGAGTCTCTTCACGGCAGTCTGAACTGACATGAACTGTGCCTTGCATCTCTTCAGGGCACTCTCACTGACACATACTATGACTTGAAGCATATTTGCAAGCACAGCCTGACGCTGGCAAGCCAAAATCATGTAGCCTGCGTGAATGCTGATGTCAGAGTGATGAGGACGACCGCTGCCGCTGTGGTTGCCCGGGCACCTGCAACTCAAGTAATGACATGGCATTGTACAAAATGTGAACATCTGGGCAGCGACAAATTGGACAGCTATAGGGTAACCTGCATGAAGCTTTGCACACAAAGGATGTACCATTTGTGAGGCATGCAACATGCTAGGGTTATAGGAAACATACGTTACAGAACTGTGCCTAGGTTTCACAAACAGACATCATGCAACAGCAGCTGCCTGTGTGCATGCATTGCTGCAGAACCATGCTTTCTAGACCACACCTAATGCTGATGACTGCACAAGACATACAGAAACATGACTGACCTTAGCATGTGGACCTGACCCTTGTAGTAAGGCAGCTCGGTGAGGGCTGGACAACATTGTCTGCTGCAGGTCTCGCGGCATGCTTTCAAAGATGGCACTCAGCTGCTGCTTCACTGCAGAGGCTTCCAGAGCAGCCTGTACATTGTGAATACAATCAGTCAATCAAAGGCATGACGTGATTGCAGTCATGTGTGTATGCACGAGGCCAGCACATGAGGCCTGCAATCTGAAAATTGCTGGAATGTACCTCCTGAAGTATACACGGTGGTGGACAACGAGACTACAGCTTTGCAATCAAGGGCTTCACGTGCTGCAGTATGGCATGTCTCCGAGCATGGGTCTTGGGCTGAGTGATTGTGTAACAAGCTGTACAAACTGCTGAACCACCCAATGCTGGTAGAATGTGACCTTGAGGCAGCCTGTGCACCACCCAGTTCACTAGTACCCAGACTATAAGGATCATGGCTACCTGAGGGGCAGCTGCAGGATGCCTTGCAGCAGCAAGGGCTGCCTCCAGGCGGCCCTCCACATCAAAGAAGGCTTCCACCAGCTGTACATCACTCAGGGAGGGCTCCAGCTTGCCTGCAACTCCACTGCTGTCAAATTCCACAAAGGGCTCCTGAGGCTCTGCAACCATGCTCCATACTTCTTCCTGCTGGCACAAGGCTGTGCCGCCTGACTTTAGCATCATGTGCAGCCAACAACATGGGGTCATGCAAAAGTCTGCGTGATGCCATGTGCTAAAGCCTGACTTGCATATGTTTCAACATGCAGTGCTTGAGTCTACTGTCAGCTCAGATGTAAATGGGCAGATGCTTTCAGCTGTGTGCCAAAACATATGTGAGGTGGGACAGCCAAATGCACATCAGCAGCACTGAAACAGTGATTCAGGCAGCAACCTGCTCCCACAGGGCAGCTGCATGCCGTCACTTCCTGCTCAGCAGCTTTTACAAAACCTAGGGTAAATTTGCTAGTAACACCTTCACCTTGGCTGCCGAATGAACCCATGCAGCGTCCAGCATGAGCAGCTGCACACAGCCAAACAGCTGTCTTGATCAGCAAGAGGCAGAAGCAGGGGATCAGATTTGCGCAGCAGTGTTGTACCTGCCAGGCAGCAGCCGCAACCCTTCTTCTCTCAAACCAGGCCATGAAGTTGGGACACTCGATGAAGCGCTTGTAAAATTGAACACACGCTGCCTACACAAGAACACACCTGCTTGAATGTTGTTGACAACAACAGGATTGCACCATGCCCTGGGCAGGGCAATGAGACCTGTCATATGTCTTCATGCATAGCTATATCCAGCTCTTGACCATTTACTCCTATTTGCACATATTTGAGTGTGAGTACACAGCATGACATAGTTCAAGCTAGCTTCATATTTGATGCAAGTTCAGTTGTCCTTGACAGCACCTGTATGAGACATGCTGCTAATGGCGCAATGTAGATGTGGTGGATGGACAGTGAATGCAGGTGCAAGCCCCAACCAATGACAAGACGGCTGCTGACAACTTGTGTGCAGCTGGCGCTGACTGCTGACTGTGAGCTTTATGCATCAAATTACCAGGACTGAGCAGGAGACAAATATCCACGCAAGACCACAAGGAAGCACGCAGAAAGGGTATGTAAGCAGTAAGTTGTGACACATACTTGCCTGGGTCCTGAAGCGCTGTAGCAGCACAGCAGGCAGCTGACTGCTCTGCAGCTGCTCAATGAACTCTGCATGACTAAATGCTGGAAGGTGCGGGGGCTCCTGCCCTAACACTGCGCCTGCCCCTGGCACTGCAACACCTTGGGCCGCCTTAGACTGCCCTGAGGAAGGGCTTGTGCTGGCCTGCCCTGCGGCTATACCGAGCTGGCCTAAGGCTGCCTCAGCCGGTGGGCCAACAGGGTGACAGTAGGGGGCAAAAGGCATGAGGATAGCACTGGTCAGCTCCACAAAATGCTTGCGGATGGCTTGAGAGTTGAGGGTTGCCATCCGTGCTGCCTTCATGGAGGAGTCAGTGGGGCCAGCCTTGATCAACCTAGGCATACCGAAAGGGAGTCCTGGTGTGCTGGTACTGCTGTCAGACTATCATCACACATGTTTTTCCACAACTGCGCATGCAGCTGTATGAATGTTTGTGCAGCTTTCACAGATTGGACTTGAGCAACCTGGTGCAGGGCTCAAGCTGGTTTGCCAACATCAGTTAACATTACCTGCGTATAATACAGCATGTGCAGCCTGAATCTGAGTACAACTGCACACAACAGGTTTCATGATCTATACACAGGTGCTATTGCTGGCTTTTGGGGAGATGCTCAACATTGTCTAAGCAATGTCAGCAGTGGCAACCATTCATGCGCATGTAATACCAAGACCCGGTTGCTTAGTGTTATATCTCTGCATTCCTCAGCAGCATGCCTTGGGAAAAATCAAGAGTCAGGGCAGCATGACACACCTATCTAGCAGCTGCTGATCTGGCTTAGTCACTGGCTTATACCCAGTCCACAGGGCTTGCACGTGGTCCCCAAGCTGCGGCTGGGATCCCAGAGTGCGCTGCCTGACAGCAGCAACAGCACGCCCCATGCGTGAGCCTCTTAGCTTCTGAGCCCCAACTGCTTGAGCAGGCTTTGTGCCAATGGACACTGTGTTTGGCCATTGAGGCAAAGCCTATGAAGCACGCAAAGGCATCTGCTCAATTTTCAGCTTGCAACTGCCCAAGCCAAAAGCTGCTGCGCCCATCTTTGTGGCATAACTCTAAATGCGCTCTGTTGTACACTTCAAGGGAAAGGCGCCACCTATTGCACTCATTCCAATCCCACTGCCTTTGCAGTATCTTACAAGGTCATGGCCTGTCTAACGTCAAAATTGTTCACAGTGGGCTTCAGTGCCAAACCCCCTTGAGAGACTGCAGAGTCAGAGATCACAAGCATCAGAACTCCATGGCCTTGCAGTACATCAGATACATGCCAATGTCAGGCCTGTGTTGAGTGCTGCACCGGCTCGCAAAACTCCGCATCACAGATCACATCTGGCGTGCCTCACCCTGTGCTATGGCATCTGTGAGAGCACTGAAGTCAGCCAATCAGGAATGAACAGACCTTGAGGAAATATCTATTTGTGACCCCCAACAAGCGTGGCAGGTTGGTGCTGGAAGGGGGAGGCTCGGGGGAGGTCATGACCTGAAAGTCAGGGTCATGTATGGTGAAGTAGGGACGGAAGTCTGCGCTGTAGGGTAGAGGGCTGATCAGGGCTATTAGTGCCGCCACAGCTGTAGAGCACTCCCCTGCAAACCAGCACAGCTATATGGCAAAGTATTGACAGGTGTCTGCATGCTTGCTGCCCAGACAGGCTCTGTGCTTTTATGGCACAACACTCATACTGTGCTACCAAAGCTGCAATATGATTGCCAAGACAATGATGATGCAAGATGTATGTGCAAGACATGCTGCTTGTCAGCTATGTGCTACTCCAAATGCCCTGTCAAAGCTGAATGCATGCAGATGGGTCCCCTGGATCTGGTTGAATCATGCAGTTCTGTGCTCCAAGTGCAGGCAGGCATGGAGAACATGACATACAAGTTCATTGCAGCAGAGGTGTGACCTGGAGAGGGGGCTAACACCAGCAAGGGCTCTGCTAACAGCAGCACCTCCCAAAGGGTCCACAAGTGCTGCAGCAGTGCGCTGAAAGGGGTGTATATGTCCACCTGAAGGCAGCCAATGTTGCTACGTCCAGTCTCACACAGCCACAGCATAGGGCAGACTGACACATAAAAAGTCAGTGGGTACGTGATAGGTTGTGCATGCTGCTTTTGTTTATACATGTCTGACAGATGGCTGCTGGTGCTATCACATGTAAATGACCGTCGAAACAGGCAGGCTGCAGTTGAGTGCCATGCTGTGTTGTGCATAGATTCGCCCGGCCAATGACAGCAGTGAGCATACCAAAGACCTGTGTGTGTCTTGCCCCATCATTTGCATTGCAAAAGCCAGCTGAGCAGTAGATGTTTGCAACAGACAATGCGCTTGCATGATCTTAGCAGAACGATATTCTTACCTCATGAAAGGCCCCATGCAGCATGTCTGCATCATTTGTGGCACTGGGTAGCAATGGCAAGTCAGAGTACTGGTCCAGAACCTCCACTGGGGCGGGTGGGGGAAGGGTGGAGGGCTCAGGAACCTGACTTATGAGTGTGGTCTCACCAAACTCAAGTATGCATCGCACTCCTGCCACAGGAGGCTCCCAATCCAACACTTCTTGGTACACCTGTAGGCATGAGGCAAACATGGTACACACCTGTCCTGCATTCACGGGACCAAAATGAGGGTGAACATGTGCCTCACCTTAGATGTTTTATGCAAGGTGAAAGCTTGATGTGTCTTTAAGGTGCGTGTGACGTGCATCAGACATATGGCCTCTCTTGAACACTTGCCACTCTAGACAAACAACATCAAGAGTACTCATGGCCCGATCTGAAACAAACAAGAGTCCTGTTGTCAGCATGTAAGGATGCAGTGAGCTTTGTCTGAGCTTCCTGGGATGGGCACTCAAACACAGTTTTGTTAAAATGCTTTGTCGCTGATGCAGGGCAGATCTGCTGGTTGTAGACCGGGCCTGTGTGCATGATTTACACCTTCATACATTCGTACAAGGTGCTGCTTGCTATTCAGGGTACGTAGATAATAATAAGGCTTCCAAGGAGTGACCAAGACAGTGAGTTTCACCTCTTCCATGGCAGTCTGGCCAATGTTGAAGTATAAGGGACCAGCGTATTGTGCCAGGGGAATCAATGCGCTGCTGTATGGCTGCTCAGAAAGGACCACCACTGATTTCTGCTCTCCACCTCTACGTAACTTTTCGTCCTGACGTTGCCGGCAGAATACAAACCTGCGGCACAAATAGCACTAAAGGCTGAGCATCAGCATGAGAGAATTTGTGAATTGTGTCTACAGTGGCTTAATTTGGCAGTGTCACCAGCTCACTCTGTTTAGTGACAGATCTGTGAGGTGGGAGCAGGAGGGAACTGCAAAAAATGCGCACAAGTCAAAGTTAATGCAGGACCTACCCATACACAAAGCTACTCTGCGAGTACGCTGCGCCTTCTGACCGATCCCTGTCCGTCCGTAGACGAAAGAAAAAGGTGCTGCACAGGCAGCCAAACCTTTTCCAAGCTAACGGTATATATGTAACAGGCGCCGCACGGCCACTTTGAAGTCAGTAAACCCGGGGACACCACTGCAAACGAACCTGTCACGTACGCTGCTCCTCGAATGCAGCTCCATCGACATCGAGTCCTGCAATATTCAGCTTGCTTATTCAGTCTGGCAGCAACAGCATCGGGCTGCTTTCAGCGCACTCAGCTTATTGACTCACAGGAAAGGAATGAAACGCAACTGCCGAAGCGGTGGGCTCCGACAGCGCATCAGGAGGATACACTGACTCCAGTTGCTGCCCAACATCTAGATCAAATACCACCGAGCAAATTGCGAGTATCCAGTCGGAATGCCCGACAGGCTGCATAGTCAACAGCAGATCGATCACTCCACAAGGTCGACCGTGTTGACACCTGCTTGTCCCTGCATGGTTGCTTGCGGCTGATTCCGCAGAGGCATTCCGCCTCTGTCATCTTACAGAGCGCATGGTTATCGGTGCATCCTGTCAGATGCAAAGGCGTCGAGCTTTGTGTTTCTTTGAGTTTGTGCTGCTCTTCTTCATACAGTACAAGACTCAGTTGCACTCACAGCAGGTGCCCAGAAAGCAACGCCACTGCTTTCCCCACAAGTCTGGTTCAGCAAAGGATGAAAATCACTTTGTGTTTGATTGCTCTGCATGTTGTACCATCAGGAACAGGTTCGAACTGAATTCACAAAGATCTAAGGCAAGCAGGATTCAGAGTTGATGATGATCTCACAAGATCACAGCAAGCTGAAAGAAGTAGCCTGAGCCTGGATTTCCAGGGTCTCAAAAGCAAAGAGAACCAGCCTAACTTTCGAGGCTCGCTTCTGAAATACTACAACGACAATAGGACCCATACATGTGGGAAAGGAAAAGCAGACAGAATTTCAGCAGCTGTATAAACTGTACCGTACTGGCACGAAATCATCCCGCATCCTAAAATTTCGGATTTATTTTTGCTATCCCGCACTACGCCACATATAAGTACTACGGTGTATGCACTACGTATTTGATGCGTGTAACACAAAGTTTACGGTGTCTTACGGTCAGGTTTGGAATTAATTACATCCCGCAGGGCACTATCGAATTAATTTTGCGGGATGATTTCGTGCCAGTACGGTATGTACTATCAACTGTTACAATTGTTACAAATGAGCCATATACGCACTTTCTGCAGAGCTCTGTAAGCTCGGCAAGAGCAGGAATTGTCTTAGTGGTATGAATCCGATGATCAGTTCCCAAAACTGCACTCTTCAGCAAAGCTCGGTAAACTGTCGGGATCAGTGTGTACGTATGAGAGTGTCACTGCAAAATGTGTGGGCACGCATGTAGGGGTTCCATATGCATGTCGGAAGTGTTGTACTACAACAAGGCTGGCTGAGTGCTGACATACTGCAAGCTGTCAGCTGTAAAGGGATCTGAGGCTGAGCCCAGGTCAAACTGTTGGAAGCTGCCGGCCACGAGCTCAGGCACAAAGCATGTAGGTCCGTTGCAGGATGAAGCAGTGTTTATACCTGAAAAACCAGAAAGACAAACGATCTTGTATAGGGCCTCAGATCAGTTGAAGCATCTTGCAGGCACAAACAGGAACCGACTCCATGCACAAAGCACACAATAACTCGTGACCGGCTGCTTCTGCAACACGACCCACGCTGACTGCGCATCTGTCCCCTTGTTATGATAGTGCAAAAGCCGCCTGCAACGCTCACCAAGGCCAAAATCTTGATGCAAAGGGCACCCAGGGACATTACTGAGTAACAGCTACACACATTGTAAATGAAGCACATGACAGGCAGCATGCACTGGAACATGGCTTACGGTGTGTCTGGTGTCAGCAGTGCGACATAACATGTAATGCGGATGACAAAGTTAGTATGCATGCAAGACAGACAAGGTGCATGCAGCCATGGTAACAGCTCAAGAGAGACACTGCCATGTAAGCACAGAGGAGGCAGAGAGGTATGCATCACCAGCTAATTGCTGATTGATGACACCTTCACCTCAAGATGTTATGATTGGCAATCTGTATCCTGTGGCAGAAACAGCTACTGTAGCTATTGCCGGTGTTGCTGCCTCTGCCTGTGCTGCTGATGTTGCTGCTGCTGCTGCTGCTGCTGCTGCTGCTGTCAGGATAACATTGTGATATGCAGCACAGTGATGCATGCTGTGGGCAACAGTCGACCTAACAGTGGGCATATACTGAGTTATGTACAATCGTGTGTGTCTGTTCAAAAGACCACAGCAGACAGGCATTCACAACATCTGTTATTGGTGTAGTCAAACCAGTAAGCAATTGGTCTGTCCGAGAACCTCCAAGGACTGGTTTTGGATACAGACTTTTGACGACCACTGTAGTTGATTGTGAAGAGGCATGCGTCATATCACGTCATTCTCGAAGCGAATCTCCCTGTCTAACAGCAGTGCATATGCTTTCTGCAACGCCACAAACGTGCACCATGTCGAACCCCTGGCGTGCCCTTATAGGTGACAGGATTTCTTACCTTCTGTGCTCAGTGACGGGTGCACGGACGGGATGTCGACATCACTCGGCATGCCCACGACCATCGGCCGCACGGCAGTGGTGCTTCTTATTGTTGCGGCCTTTACAGGCAGCGTGACATGCAAACAGCACACCCAGGCCGTACGACATCTCTTGTATACTGCAGGCGCCGTGACGAGCGAAACGTCCAACTCCGGTGCCTCGGCATCAGGGACGCAACAGAACAACAACGCAGCTTCGACTACGGTCAATTCTGTGGCTACGGTACAAAACGTCAATAGTTTGTTTTCGGCAGATTCAAAAAAAACAAAGTTGCCCTCGCTGGTCGCAGTGCACTAGCTGAGCGGCTATGCAACCGTCTGCACTCAGGCACCTGCACCGCTCATCGGCAGCTCTGGACCTGCTATCGCACCAGCAGCCGGAGGTACTCCTCAGCTCACTACCAACTTGCCCCTGTCCGGCCTCAGCGCCTCAGGTCAAGTCGTGACAGTCTACTTCTCTGGGGTGGTCAACCCCAGCATTGGTAAGCCGAGGTGGTGCAGCTCACCTGGGCCTACATGCCCACAGTTCGTGCAAATTCTTTTTGACAGCCTGCAAAGCAAATTGGAATGTGTCATGCGTAATGCATGCATTATCATACCTCTTTGAAGTTGTAATGCAAAGTATATGGATCGGTTCCCATATATGGCTACCTCAACATCACAACAGTACAAATTTTCCTTATGCTTCTCTGCAAGCAACATGTCCCCTATATGCTCAGCTCTAGTCACTACTTTTGCTTCAGCTGCCTATCTGGATGGGGTGCAATACAGGTGACAGCATAGCATTTGTAGCCAGTGCAAGCCAGGACTTTACTCACACAGCACTGCAGAAGTTCAGGTTTGCTGCTGAGAGCCCCGGCTACCTCCAGACTGGCAGTGGCAGTCTGGCCTTCACTGTGCTCAATCTGCGGGCACCCTTCAAATTCATCTTTGCCACTGAGGTCATCAAGTGGTGAGCAACATTGGCTTAAGGTCTCGGCTCCCCCCTACCTTTTAAATTGTGACCCCTGCCTCCCCCAGCCCCTGGTCACCCACATGCGCGTGCAAACTTCTGACTAGCCTTACCAGTCCACTACATGGCAAAGTGCTTGAGCTGATTGGCGAGGCTTTCATAACACATGCGAAAAGCCTCAGCAGATGCTGATGTTGTGCTTGCACATGTTGTGGTGCGCCATTCATTATGCATTTTGCACAGAGCTGAGAAATGTACTGTGCACACTATCAGTGGAACGTGTCTTACGAGGATGCTCAGCCACTACCTTTGCATGAGCTCAAGTCAGGCACACATGCAATACGCCACCCGGTCAGTGTCGGTCATACTTACAGGTTCCTTTGTGATCTGCTACAGCCGAATGCATGCATGCATATACATGCAAATCACAGATATTTCTAATCAAATTATGTGTGGCATGCTTCGTCATGTGATACATCTGCACAGGACACAATATGGCGCATAACGCCCCAATGCTCATGACCACATAAACAGATAACATGCCCAGAATAGCTTGGACAGATAACATGCTGCCGTCCCAAGCCATCTGAACAAGTAAGTCATGCTGCAGGCTGGGCAACTTTACTATCCTAGCGGAGACTAGTGCATTACCAGTGGCAAACATAAATCAGCCAACAGGAGTACACCTGGCCCTGACTGCAGCTACTGGGTAGGCATTGTACAAGCATTGTCAGCGCGATGCTTACATCATGCATAACATCACATCATGCAGGGCAGCATTGCAGGCTGCTC
>JAABUO010004364.1_pt1 | contig 16674 bp, 17 predicted proteins | sample 5559291 | NCBI WGS metagenome assembly JAABUO01 (sample SAMN10711878, study PRJNA513372) | rock metagenome | isolation source: Antarctica rocks | place: Antarctica: Victoria Land, Finger Mt sud
AAATGATCCATGCGCCTGGCCATGGACTACCATCGGCATGGACATATGTGCTGTCTTGATGGACTCGAAATTCAGAGACACTCTGGATGCAGCTGTTGCGGAGCATGGCACAATGCTTGAATAAGCTGCCCCATTCACAAAATTGCTGTTTCTGATCTGGATCAAGAATAGCCAGGCATTGTGTGTGCAGCTGAGCCAACAGTCAGTACCATTGAAATGCTGAGCAACTACAGAGCACAGTTTTTACTCACATTGCACATGCTTTCATCTTTGCAATGGCAAGCACACCGCTTCACTGCAGCATTGGACCTCATGGAACTAGAGTATAACGATGTATTACAGTGTTGTCCACCTGCTTGCACCTCAAGTGCAGAACAAGGCTCAGGAGTATGTCTCACTGCATAGGAGGTTGAATGTCGTACGTACTGGTACCACTATAGTGTCCAGCTTGCCATTGTGTCAACGATACAGTGATCAGGGACGATTCGAAAGATGCAGCAACATCAGCTGTCATGAGCAATCCCTTTGGTGCTATTGTTTGGTTCAGGCTGCTTTAAGTATCCGCAAGCTGCCCAGCAGATCCAAGTAAAGCTCGTATTGACCGGATGAACCATATTGTGTATCATGCTGTGACTGCAACACAGAGGCTGCAATATGGGTGCCAGAATGTGCCGTCAAATGGTCCTCCATGGGTATACTTCGTGCATGGCCACTTGCATGTCGTTCATCTCTTTGGTCAAGATGATTTTGCTTCCTAGCCGGCAGCTGCATCCAAAATTTGCAACCTCGGACAAGCTTCAGCAGCAACAGCTCCACAGTACTCAATACAGTGCACATCAGTATACAGATGTTATGGAGCAAGGCAATGTGTGCAGCTGAAGCACAGGCATTTGCAGATCAGCTGAGGTGCTGGTATGCATGCATGCAAGCTGCAGCATAATTGGCCTACATGGTTGCACACAAAGGCCATGATAGCTGATGCAAAGAAAACTCATGCGTATAGCAGACAGCAAGATGTAGGAATAATGCAAATTTGCAACAAAAGGTGGCAGGTCCTACTTGCTAGTCACAGAGGGTGTGATCTGCCGCAGCTGTTGAAGGTAGTCCTTTGTCTGTGGAATTTGCTCAAGAAACTCATTGGGGACTGACACCACACATTCCACAACACCCCTTCCTTCGGGGGACTCGGTCACCTCTGAATTGGTCAAAAAAATGGAGTTAATGACAGCTTACACAAACTGTTTGTCCAGCGATTCTGTTCGTGACGCATATGGCTTTTGTTCACCATATGTACCTTAGGCATCATGTGACGTTAGGACTCTGTACCATGGGCATGTGGTTGTATGGACTTGAAGGTTGCATATTGCTCTTGTTGTTGAGCTGCACTTACTTCAAAGTCAATTGACATGCTCGTGTGCTAAGTTACCTTCGCTGCCTAATAGCTCTGAATGCTCTTGTAGGACGTCAACCAGTGTGTGCCCAGTCAAGGCCCGAAGGACGTGACGCTGACCGTATACATCCACCACTGTGATTTGGACCCTGCAAGGTCGCCAACAGCAGAGTCATGCAAGAAACCCTCACTGACTGCACAACCGACATATCGCTTGTTTTGCGCTTGATGTTGTTTGCTGATGCGAGGACTCTCACATTCTATCATATATGCTTGGGGCCGAGGAGGAGCATCGAATATGCTGGGGTAACAGCCTTAGTCCTTGATACTGTCTAAGGAGGCACCTGAGTGCCATGGATCCACAAGCACCTGTGATGCAAGATCAATTTGGGCAAAGCTGATGGGTCTGCGATCGACGCGCATTCGATGTGGGAACGAGCGACATGCCTGCAGGTGCATGCAGAAATATAAAGTCAAGTGCACAGCTGAGCATGCATCAGGCTGTGCTGTTGTTAGCCGTATGCCGGGCAGTGTCTGCAAATATCAAAATCCTCTCTGCAGAAACGCAGCTTGCAGCAAGATTACAACGCAACCTGGCCCACCCACAGACTTATAAGGTACATTTTGCTGCCAAGTTGGAGAATATGACAAACAGCAGTACTGCTTTGAAAGTATGACAAGCAAAAGTGTTAGCAGCATTTTCACCGTTAGGGCAACGTGGTTCTGCCAGTTGCTTCAATATGTACAACATACCTCTTGCTTTCAAAATGGACGCAGACGTCTGGACACACGTCTGTGCTGTCCTGTACAGACAGTCATTGAATTTTCAATGATGTACACATGTGTTGCATGCATCAAAGGTATGGAGTCCTGTAGGCTGCCGCATCATCTTCAGCATGCACCTGCTGAGCTCCAATTGTTGCTGCAGTCTGCGCAAGACCTCATTATGCACTTGTAGCATGCAAGACATGTCTACAGTGTTGCCAGCCGTGACTTCATTGCAACAAACACCTGCATTTGCTTGGCCAGTTCTGAAGCTATAACAAAGAGACAGAAACGACTGTGGAGACTGTCACAGTGTTGGGGACCTGCAAACTTCAGCATCCATGTTAATCATCACGACACATGGCAGCGTGCTTCCTGGAGCTTTTGTTGTGAAGAGGCAGAAACAGTAGTTTAGTCCCAATTGTACGCTGACGTAACATAGCAAATTTTGGGGTACTGTACTTTTTCTACAGCAGTCAGACACAAGCAAAATGCCAAACAGAGCAAGTTAATGTATGACCCTTTTGGTGCTATGTCAGCATAGTACTAGTATAGGCAGATACATATCTAGCAATTTAGTACCTGCCTAGTGCTTGTAGGCTTGAAAGCGATGCAGCTCTCAGTGCAATATCAACATCAGTCACTGCGTCTCACTTTGCGTGCTGCACATCACGCTCTAGTGTTGAAAGGCAGCATGTTGAAATAAGCTGTGCAGACTTGCAAGCTTGACTTGACACAATATCTACAAGAGGACTTTATCGCAAACTGTGTGTTCGGTGAACCAAAGTCTGAAGCTTATATAGTACTCAACAGGCCGCTAGGACGCAGGAAGCGGGTCAGTAAATGCAGCTATCACAGAAGCTGACTAAGTGTTACTAGCATGTTCTAGTATGTTCATGAATGGCTTGACCGAAAATGTCTAAGGGCCACTGCATAATTCAACACAGCAGCAGCTGAGCACTACAAAGTGTGTATAATGTCCAAAAAATTGGAACATGTGTGTGCATGATGGCATCATGGTTCCTTGCTGCTTCTGTATATCTGAAGATGAGATGATGTTGAGCCTCAACACTAGAAAGGGCACAGTGTGGGCAGAGTCTAGATAATCTGGGAACAGGTCGTCACTTGCTTCGGCAACTACCCTGCCAACTCATTGCATAATGGCTTTTGCATAATGAAACGCCAGCGAAGACTGTACATAGCAACTTCAGTGGGTGCATTGCGATCTAAGACAGCCCTGGGTTGTTCGCCCTCAGCGAACACTGTAGCATTGGCACAAAGACAAGTCCACGACCGCTCGTCATCATCTCCCGCTGCTTGTCTGCCTGTCGTGCGATTTGATCCGGAAAGAGCGCACCTTGTCGGAAACCATGCGTATTTTGCGGTGGATCTTCGCAGTTATTGCTGTTTGTGTTAGTCATCGCGCAAGTGAGTTAAAATGTCACCACAACGCGCTGTTGTGAGATCCCCGTTGTAACGCTGATCACGTTTCAACCACGCAGAGCCCTTGCCATCAAACTCATATTGGCTGAACTTCAGGACACTTCGAGCTTTTCATGCCATACCCCGGCTTTGGCGCAGTCCAAACCATTCCTCAACACAAACTGCCAACCCCATCTGAGTTGGTGGTATGTATGCACCCTCTCCACTGACCTTTCCAAGCTGACCTCTTCAGTGATTGGCCCCCTACCTTCAAAGCCTTCAGTCAATGATGGTATACATGTGTACGGTGCATACAGGGTCAATACGCTCCAAACGAGATCCTGAAAGGAGTCACAAAGCTTTTTGAGGGGCGTCTGCAGGGTGCAGGTACATGAGCACTCTCATGTGCATGTTTTCCTGCCTCTATTGCTGCTCCCATTTCTTTTGTGTCTTACCAAAAAGGCACTGCATTCTTACAGCATGTGAAGCTGCCCTGGCTGCAGAATTCTATCACTTTTTGTCACATATATCTGCAGCTTCCACAGTATTAGCACCACAGCATGCAGCTTACTGCGATCAAGTACCATGCCCACTCACGGTTTTATGTCAACTGAGATGACACAGCACCACACTTCCTTCACGTCGCCATGTGCAGAAAGCGCTCAAGTGTCCAAGTCTGGAACTCTGTGGTTGCCAGATAAGTATGGCAATGTCTTCACTTCTGAATCAGATTCCGAGGGCACATACAAGGACTTGCAGAAAATTGCTTATGTGGGACCTAGCAGACCCTTGGGGCACGTCTTTGATGCAAATGACAATCTGGTCATCTGTGATGCATCCAAGGTCTGATGATAAACCTTGAGCTTTGCTTACAATGCCTTTTACTGCTGTGCTGTGCTGTGCTGTGCTGCTTCTTTACTGCTGTGATGTGCTGCACTGCGCTGTGCTGTGCTGTGCTGCTGCGTGTGGCAGTCTGGGATGTATCAAATGGCAGTAGGATGAAATGTTCTGATCCCCCCTGTGGGTAGTTGCACTGCAGGGTTTAGTCATGCTTGAGCAGGCCACGGGCAAAGTAGTCATCCTGGCCAGCCAGGTCAGCGATGACTCGCCCCTAGACCCTGGATCAGTCATCAACTACGCAAATGACGTGGACATTGCGGAGGATGGCACTATCTACTTCACCACTTCCTCCGACATCCCAGTAGTGCCCAATGTATTTGGCTTTTGGGACACATATGCCTCCTTCACACTGACTATGCTAAAGGTATGGCCTTCTCTGCAAGCATTGACCATCACAGCAGAGTGCAGATCATACAGCGCCAAGCTGCAGCTGCCTTTTGCATCAGCCATGTGATACTTCTGACTGTATGCTGTCAACCTCTGCATTGCTGGCTTGCATGAATCAGTACATCAGTGCTGTTGATGCACTGATGCCATATGGCACTCACTGCTGAACTTGAAAACACACCCTGTTCAGTGCAAATCACTCAACTTCCAAAGCAAAGCAATCAGTAGAGTGAATGATGCAGTGCACGTTCAGTATAGGCACCTGATTCAGGCATGACAACCAGGTGCCAACCAGGAGGCACCTAGCTCTAGGTATCTTGCTTGCTGAGGCACCAACAGATCCAGCTCGACAGCTGCATGCACCTGATAATGAATCGCAAGATGTGTGTGGTAAAGCACAAACTGTTTTCATCATTCATCAGTCAGGCTGTGGTTTATGTGACAGGCTGTGATGATGTGGTCTGGCTTTGCACACAGGCTCGATCAATGCAGCAAGTGAGCTGGTGATCTGCCAATGAATTCTTCTGTGCCTGCAGCATGCATCATGATTCATCACAATGAGCAATGAGAAGAGCCCTTGTCAGCGGCCTATGCAGGGTTCAGTGACAGGCAGATTGCTGTCTTACAGTCCAAAGACCAAGAAAACCCACGTGCTAGCAGGTGACTTGTTCTACGCCAATGGCGTGGTCGTGGCTCATGACCAGTCCTTCCTGCTGGTTGTGGAAACCATGTCTGTCACCATCCACAAGTATTGGCTCAAGGGTCCAAAGGTGAGTGAGCATGTCAGCAAACATGCTGAGCATCAGGCACTGATCATCACACATTGTATGCAAAGGCAGAGGCATTTGTGTTTGGATTTGAGGGTTCAGAGGTGGGCAGCTGTTTTTTGCACAGGCTGACATCCTGCATAACATTGTACTGGGGTCCAAAATCAGTGTAATGGTTGTTTGTGAAGTGATGTGAGACAGACTGTTGCAGCGTTGATCGACCTGTTATGCCTGAGACATTCAAACAACATTTTCAGGGAGGATCGACAGCCTGATGACTACTATTTTACAACAGAGTCACTCCTGGCGTGGCGTTTGCGTTCCTGATTCAAAATGTGCAATCAAGTTGCATCGAGCATTGTTACACTGTCATGCATCATCAAACACACTGCCTGTTGCACTAATCTCATCTTGATATCATGAAGATTGCAGTTGCTGTCAGATGCCATGCAGAAAGGGCAAATGGAGGTTTGGATCTCTAGTTTGCCAGGCTTTCCGGATGGCATCAGTCAATCAAAGGACGGCAACTACTGGGTGGCCATGGCCGGCCCAAACCAGCCCTTCGTCAAGGCTCTTCCCTACAGGTTTGTTGCCTCAGCTGTCATGTTGTTGTACATCACATCAATTACTGCTAGAGTGCACAGTATGCAAATGCCGGACAGTGTTGCTTTAGGGACTCCTGTATGCAGTGCTTGAATTCAAGGCAGGTCTTGAGACAGGGAGGTGCACATGACTGTCTTTGAGAACAAATTGGGATGTCCCAGACAAAATTTCCCCACAAGACATGCACAATCACTTGGCCTGTGCATGCATTTTCACCCCTGTGCCAGCCTAGCCATCCTGTCATATCTTTCAAGACAGGAAGGAATCTGAATGTCTGTTCTCATGCACATCTGTATGTACCTCAGCCTAGCAATGGTGCAATATCTTTTGCAAATGTGTTTTGTCATGTCAGATGCTGCGAGACTCCCAAATACCAATCTGTTGTGCATTGCAGATTTCTGAGGTTTATATTTGCATGGCTGCCAAAGTTGGGTCTTCGGCCTGCTACCAAGGCATATGGCATGGTGATCAAGGTGAGTGAATAACATTGCAGTATCACCAAAGATCTGGATCTTTGTGGCCATCAAACCTGCCGCAATGCTTGTCTAAAATGTTGCTTGTACACTTACTAATCATGCATGAAATGAAGTTGTTGAGCCGTGTTTAATCAAAGAAGACGGTATGACAACATCATACTGGCAGTGTTCTTGGCAGGTTCTGTTGTATGAAATTTTTTCATGAGATGACATGATCCACAATGCCTTGTCTTGCTGTTTGTGCTCCCTACCCACCACCACCCTCAAAACAACATACCATGCCTGGTCCGTATGCATCACATCTGATGTGAAAATGTCAATAAGTCTACACGTGGAGTCATGCAAACTTTCACAGTGACGCACATCTTTCATGTTTGCATGTAGATATCTCCTGAAGGCAAGGTTCTGGAACACCTCATGGACACTGATGGCTCTGTGGTCAACTTCATCTCAGCTGTCACTGAGCACAGCGGCCGACTCTTTTTTGGGAATGTGGCTGGGGACTATGTGAGCTACATAGACACCAAGTGAAGCAGTAGGACACAATCTGAATTTGGAGTTGGATCTGGGGCCAACAATGGCTGGCCTGAATCCCACCAACGCTCACAAAGGAAGGCAGTGCAGAGAGGTGTGAATGTGTTGATGTCTGGAGTGACTTTGAGAATGAGAATGATAGTTGAGATACAACGTAAGGCACTCAAACAATGAGGCAGGAACATGCACACGCTTCAGCAGTGTCCGCATGCAAGCAGGATGATATACTCACATGTGTACTCATGATCATCATCAAACATCCAATGTCCCAACAGCATCATTGTTTGTAGTCAACACCACATTGTTACTAGTCAACACCACATTTGCACCCGGTTGTCAAAAAAGTTGCAGAGATCCAAGCTGGTCTGAGTTGTTGTTTTAGATGAAATATGTGATGACAGATCTGTTCAGACATGTCTATACAGTATGGCAGAGGGATGGCAGCGTGTTGAATGGAAGCTTATGTATCCGAAGTTGTGCTGGTGTACATACTGATATCAGGCCTGATTCCCTTAATTTTGGCTTAAGGGTTCCGAAGTCCATAACACATTAAAGTTGTTACTGCTTAATTGCACCGCCTAGCTGCATGCATGAACCTTCTTCCGTACTGGCAGTATGATGCAACATGTCAGCAAATCTTTCTGTGCTGTTTCAACTTTTGACAATTTGATTTTGCATCAAGCAGTCCAAGGGTTAAATCAACATTTTCACTCGCCTGTACATGTGTACACCATCTGCAAGGACAATAAATTTCCGTTCCATTTGGATCGTTTACTGCTGCCAGAACAACGAAGACGCTCTCAGTCGACGCAATGCATACAGTGAGGCCTACAAGTACTGATCAGTACATCTGCGTTGCTGGTCATGGCATGGCATGTTGCCACGCACTTATAACAATCCAGTGATTCGGCAAGTCCTCATCCATGCAGCAGAAACCAGAGTCCACAGGAGGGTAGGATCAGATGCAAGGTAACAGGCAAAGCTGCAGTGCAGCTTTCATTGGTGTTTCCAGTCATAGCTGTGGTGCCATGCTCATATCAATGGGTGCGTTTCTCATCACCCACTGCAACATGGACACACATGGTTTTCCTGTAAATGCATGATGCTATTGTACACAGTGTGCCATGGCCACTACCACATTTGCTGTGCTGGCCTTGCACCTTTGCAATGTCAGCTACAGCGGAAAAGCAGGTGCCTATTGGGATTCTGTCATACGCAAGGCAGATGGCAGACCCTCAAGCAGTAAAATATGGGTGGATGAGCTGTGACAAAGAACTTGTGCTGCCACACAGCAAGCATGAATGCGCAGTTCTTTAGGAGCACTTTCTCTGATCAGTATAGCACCTTCAGATATACATGCTGCAGCAGTATACACATGATCCACTAATACATCCGAGCTAGCTGACGCCCGATTGAAGTTGATTATGGACCATGGGAAGACTCATGTTTATGAGCAGCAATACTGCGGGAGGCTTCACTGCGACTTCGTGTAAAACCCTGATCGATGAACATCCAAGAGAATATGACCCTGGCTATGCTTGGTCAATGGGCATTGAATAAATTCACTTTTTGGCCTCAGCTTGCTCAGGGGGCTTGGGGGGGTCTGTGAGGTCCCTGCAGTAGGGCCCTGGTGGCTGGTCCCACGTGAGAGTTGTCTGGCCTTCCGCCTTGGCAACCCATTCGCCATCTACGATTGCGCCCGCCGGCTCTGCTTTTTCTCTGTGCTGTGAACCTACCTACACATGAAAAGCAGGCGATGTCAACACGAGACGACAAAGGATGCTGCACAGTGCATAATGCGTTCTGCTGCAAGGCTATGGCGTCTACGGCTATACGACTGCTAGCAGGACAAGCTATCATGTAACGAAGACTACAACAGCCAGTGCCTCTTGGAGTGGCTAGCCTAGACATGTAAGCCAGCAGACGCACCCCTCTGCTATCACACAAATGCTTGATGAAGTCCGGTGCCTGCCCATACTTTGCAGTATGGGTCACACAAACTTGGAATGCAACTGCTGTTGCACACTCATGTGGCGCATTTTGCTGAAGACCTTGAGCCTTCTGTAGAGCATGGTGTGCATGGTGCACATGCGCTCACCCAAGGCTGCAAAATATGAGCAATGTTTGCAAAGACAGACCAACACAACACAGAGGCTGATACAGCCCAGGCACAAGCGCATCAGCGTGACAGAAGAGGCCTGTGATGCTGCACTTACAGAGCCGTGTGCTACAGCACAGCAACACAAGCACCCACCCTAGGAGTCTTGCCGGCTTTCAAGTCCTCCATGATGCTGACTGCGTCCTGAGGGGTCAGGTCCTCATAGTAGGTGTACTTGAAGCTTCTAGCGTCTGGACCGCTGTAGTCAGCTACAGCAATCATCGGTGCATTCACACATGAACCCATGCACTCCATCTCCGACAATGTGTACATGCCATCCTGCATTAAACATTCGGCATGCTGAATGCGGTCATGATCGGTGCATTCAAAGACGCATGCTGTATGCAGTTTAAAGTATGCATTGGGTACACACCACTCTGTGATGTAAACCTCGCAAGACAGGCCCCAGATGCATGGTATTGTGATTGTGTTGGGCACACACGATCTTGCTATGCTTCTGTAAGACAATGACACATGCAGCGTGACAGGCCATACAGCTTTCGTCTATCTAATGCTGTGCCAGAAAGGGCTTCTTGAATCACGTCTGTGACAGCTCAGCTCTACACAGTGTCCTCATGTTTCATGTGAACTCTCACACACACATATGTACTTCATATAGTAAAGTATACAAATATTCAGACATACAACAATGACCTGTTCGGTGCGCAAAACATGTGACCTGGTTGTGCGAGGAGATGGAGGCCTGCACATGTACAGACTATTGTCTCTTCCACTATGTGTTGCGCACCTGGCAGGTCATTGCTGTATGTCTGGATATTTATACACTGAAGTCTGCCAATGTTCATGAAGGAACAATGCACAACAATGATTCAAGAGGTCAGCGCTGCCTACCGCTGTGGTCTGTCCATAGTCCACTCCTAGATGCTGCTTTAGGGTCTGATAAATCTCACGAGCGCCTTGAAGCATGCAGGGTGTCGTGCCGCAAACCATGACATGATACTTGCCCATCTTGCTTCTGTTGAACATGGTATAAAAAGTGGCAACCTCGTATACTCTGATGGGAGGCACATTCAGCACCTCTGCCACCTGCAAGCATGATAGCCCTGGCTGCAATGACTGAGCCAACACAGAGCAACAGCAGCAGAAAAATGGTCAGTGTTGAATGCAACTTTATTTTACTTTGTTCATCGCACTCAAACTGAGCCAGCCTTTGTTTTGCTTCTGGGCCAGATCCAAGATTGGAATCATTGCAGATGCTTTGTAGTTTGTAGGGAACTGTGCCACAATCTCTGCTGCCTGCAACAGGGCAAGACATTGTGTTGAGTGCTGAAGTATAAGACTCGTAAAAGAGCCTCAATATTGTACAGACAAGACTTGTGCATTCACCAATTGTGATCAAGCAGTCAACAACCATTGGTCTGACACTGTGTGTAGCTATGTTGCTTACAATCTCATAGTTGTCGTCTGTAAAATCGAATGGAGTCTCCCAGTTGTTGTCAGGATTGTGCTTGTGCTGCAAGAAAGCAGGTCGTTCATTAGTTCCTAAGACTTATTTGACATGAAGTGAAACCGACCAGGGCCGAGGCCTTACCACGTTAAATATGTCGTGACTGTTCGTGGAAAAGTCCCTCGGCACACACTGCAGCGCACGCAAGGTGTGATCAACAGGATTCTGAGTGTAGGCCTACACCACATGTGATGGTGTGTGCGCACCTGAGACGCTGCAGGGACTGATCCGCAGACGGGATGATGGCAAGATTGGCGAAGAGCAGCCGACAACCGCCCTGCACTACGCAAGCTGCTGCGCAGCATGCTATAGATGTGTGAAATACTAACCTCAGCAACCACAGTGCAATGCCGCGTTCAGCATGCGCAACTTGGCGAACAGTTGCAGCATACGTTGAGCAAATTATAGGGTTCTTAAATTTTGTCCAGGTTTCGACGAATTAGGTAGTGACGATTGATACGCCCAGCTGCACAGTGGACTGCATAGAGTTGATACGGTTGGGTTGTTTCCAGCTTCACAGAGTTGGCCATGCTCACAAACTTAGTGAGGCGACACTAAAGCTGCATACAGAGGAATTGTGAAAGCTCGGTACCCTAGGCTGGTCAGGCGGATATATATGAGCATAAGTTTTCGCTTGTCTCTTCATGTCGGTCGCAGCTAGGTCTCCTCATCACGGCAATAAGCGTCATTTTGAGCCAAGCAGTGACTCGCCAGAGTGCTACAGCACAGATCGCAGTTCTGGCCCTAGCAACAAGCGATATAGGCAGTACACTCAGAGCTTGCGCTGCGCTCCACTTGCAGAGCGTCAGCCGTATGTTGTGAGCTCCACTACTCTTCAGGCGTTGAAGGGCTTGTTCCCTGACATGGACGACAAGGTAAGAAGGTTTTCATCTCAGAGTTGCCTAGCAACTATATTGCGCTAGTGATGCTCAAGGTCATAAGGTTGCTGGCTCCATGCAGACCATAGGAGACGTTTTAGATGCATGCGGCGACAACATAGATAGCGCTATCAAGCAGCTAGGGCAGTTGCGCTTGACAGCTCACTGTGGAACAGCACAGCCTGCAGCTTCAGGTGCAGACCAAGCTGCAAATCCCAATGCTTCAGCTGGCAGCCAAGCAGCAGGTGAGCAATCAATCCAAGCATTATACTGAAGAAGAATGCAACCCTTGCTGCCATCTTTGGTTGACAGCTGACCAGAGATCATGGCAGTGCAGCCCCCCATTCCCACGATCTGATGTATTTCCATCTTCTGCAGGACCTTCTGTCACAAGCAATGCGCAAGCAGCACCGCCTGTGGCAAAGGCCAAGTCACCAGAGGAGTGGGTTGAAACTCTTGTCCAGCAGATGGCCTCAGCTAGAGACATGGCTGATGCTCGAAGCAGAGCTGCAAGCATCCTGCAGACATTCCAACATGCTGTCCTGCATACGTCAGGACCACAGGCAAGTACAAAGCTATTACGCACTCATGCTGTGCACACAACATGACCCACTGTCCACACTGAGACTCACACTGTTGTTGAAATGGCTTCAGATGCTTGATTTTGCAAGCTGAACTAACAGTGGAACTGAGTAGTTTTGTGAATTCTCCCAGGATTCTTTGAACCCCAGTGGCTTGAAGAGTCAGTTGGCAGAGCTGCAACACAACAACAGCATCCTCAAGCGCGCTGTTGCCATACAAAACAACAGAATTCAGGACCTGTCCAGCAGAGAAGCTGAGTCTCAGCAGTTGAAGCAAGTGGTGGCACAGCTACAAGAGAAGTGCCATGGTCTTGAAATGAACAATTACTCCTTGGCGATGCACCTGAGACATGCCACAGACAATGGTTCTCAGAGTCAGCAGGGCCAGAGGCATCCTGATGTATATTAGCCAGACTGTGCAGAACTTATTTGTACTTTGTAGTTGTAAGAAATTTTATTTGCTGTGGCCAAGCGTAAGCTGATAAGTTGAGCAGACAAACCATGATGGCTTCTCAGCACGTTTTAAGTTGTCATGCCTGCTCAGCCTTGTTAACGCTACATGTTGTTGATGCTAGAGAGCCATGCACCGTAAGGATGGTACCATATCATCATGGCAGTACCAAGATGTTGAAGCTGATGGTGACACACCAGATGCTGCTTGAGCCAGAACCCTATATTTACTAGTAGAGGACATCTTATGTCGTGTGACCATCCAGAATATAAGCAATCACCGCCATGTTAGGTGTGCACCAGCAGTCTCGCTGAAGCTACAAGGCATGCAAGTACGATTTGTCATACATGCATGTAATCAGGCTTTTCTGAACTGATCAGCCAGCCGCAATTTTAAGAAGGTGTGACAACTGGTACTGGTTCATGGGCAGCATCACACACAGCAGCACTTGCGACTTGCAACACTCACAATCTGCAATAACAGCTGCGACATGAGCGTTTGACAGTAACTCAACTCAGACATAAAGTGCTTTCTTGTTGACTTGTGCAGTGATTGACAAGACCATTCAACAAATTACTCTCAGCAGTTCCATGAGAAATGATGTGATACCCTATTTATGGCGCCTATGGCAAGTCCAACACATGATGGGACAGGGAACGCCAAAGGGGAACTGAGGCCTTGATAAATGTCTTCAAACTACTTGAAAAATACAAGATGGTGTTTGCTGCAATTCAATGCAACACATTAAATGTTGCAGTACCCTATTTATGGCGCCAAAGACAAGTTCAGCAAACAGAACAGGGAACGCCAAAGGGGAATGCAGACAAACCTGAACAAAGCATCGAGTCTTGCACAGATAATAGTAGCAAAATAAAGTAGCCAAATACATACGCTGAATGATTCATTTCAACACTGTCAGAGTCTACAGCTGCATAATTGCACATCAGTACCAAAAGATGCTATGATACAAATCACTGACAGCACTGCATCCAGCCACAAGGCATCTCAGCAGTGACATCATTGGCTGTCAAATATCAGCTGTTGAGTTGCCAGCAAGCTTGCACACGCAGCAGAGCACGTTTTACTGCGGAGCCAATGTTGAATGCTGGCACACCAGTACCCCATGAGAAAGGTATTGCAACCCACCTGTGATGAACAATGATACTCAAGCTTGGCGCCAAAGTTTGACACAACTGCCAGATGAGTGTGAAGTTCCAGTACATAGCTTAGCTCACAAAGAAAGGAAAGAAAAGAAAAGACTGCGCTTTTCAGCATTAACCAAAGAAAAGCCCGAGGATGGTATACATTGGGCTTCCCTGTAGAGTACTGCTTAATGGGAGATGATAGTACTACTCCCATCTCAGGCCCGGCCTTCTTTGCCTCTTAGTACCCCAGCCTTTCCCACTTGCTTAGCTCACAAATCAGATTGCCTGAGGTCATCAGACTTGAACTGTGCAACGGCCGCTTGGCCATGTGCGGAGTCATCACAATCCACATAGGGCTTTGACATCGGCTTGCTGGGTTTACGGTCTAGATTGGGTAATCTCCCGCCATCAACCAAGTCTGGGTGGTGGGAAAATTCAGTCCCATCGTATTTTAGCGCCTCTTTGGGTGTGGTCCAGGTGAACATGTGCTTGCAAATGACGGTCAGGATTCCTCTGGCTTCCCAGATTGGAAGAATGATGGCAATCAGAGTGGCACTGATCAGAAGGAAGAACCCAATGACTACCCAGAGCCTGCAGGGCGTCAACAAAGCTAAATTTGGCGCCAAACTCAGGTGACTCATGAAGCCATGCACACAGTCATCATATGCTGTGCTGGAACACAGCAATTGTATGGTCTATGGTAATGTTTCACTGCTGAGATTGTGAGACATATAGAGACAGCTGCTGCAGCAGCAGAAACAGCAGCAATTTGATTCTGTGCGGTCACAACCAGGCATTGCATCAGTACCAAGCTTTTGCTCAAAACCTATTTTGCAATGCAACAGCTATTCTGTTGCACTTGAACAGCAGGTTGCAAACATCCATGCATTCAAACGTACTGTTGCAAGGAGTGCAACCAACAATGAGTAGGTTCAAAGTAGCAAGCAGTAGCTGGCTACATCACGTGTGCGCGTAACAGATCACATGAACAGATGACTCACGTGAAGTAATGCAGGCTCCACACAGCACCAGCAGGCAGAGACAGCAGTGGCCACACAAACTGAGTGGTGACAAAGAACACTGCAGTTGCCGCCCAAACATATTTGCGCATCTTGGCAATGTAAGCTGCTGAGTCAATTCCCTCTTGAGTGATGCCCAGTCTCTCGCCCTTGTCTGCCAAATGGATGTCGTGGTCAAACAGCCTCCAGTCAAACTTCTCCTTTGCAGGAAACAGCTTGCTCTGCACAACAGCAGACCCATGTGCTCTTGATCACCAAACTGCTCAACATTGTGTTTATGTCATTTCAGACAGTGAAATGCAGAGCAAAATCTCTGTGCAGCAAGCTTGCACATGATGAGCTTGCTGTCTTTTGTGCAGCGCCCACACAGAGCATGAAGAGCAACAGCACCATCATACATAAAACAGAGACAAAAGTTGCTCCAATGCCGCTGGTTATCCCGGTGTCTTTGGTTCATGTGCTCATTGTAAGCTGAAACAATGCTGAGAATTGTATATGTGTTTCACTTACCAGGATGACACAGACTATCAGGCCCATGAAAATGGAAATGCAGCATCCAGCCAGCATAGGCTCATTGTTTTGGAGGGAAAGCACAGTTGGCGCCACGTACATCTCCTTGGCTGTGACCAACCATGCAATGATGCCACAGCAGCCGCCACTGATGGTGCCGACTGTGGCTCCAAGGCAGGTGCAGCCATTCCATAGGAGGGAGAAGAAGATTGGGAAAACTGCGCCGGCGGCAGTCACACTGAGGACGTCGCCCATGAAGTTGTAGCTGATGTATGCGCCGGTGCACATGCAGCATAGGGCCGATGCCAACAGCCCCCACCCTATGACTCCAAGGCGGGAAACCAGCAGCAGTTCCTTGCCTGATGCCTGCATGACACACTGAGTCTCAGCTCACTGAAGCAACGCTGCATTTCTGCAACTGCTGGTGAGCTCACTGAAGCAACACCACATTTCTGCAAGGGTTGTAAGCTCACTGTAGCAACACCACATTTCTGCAAACTGCTTGTGAGCTCACTGAAGCAACGCTGCATATGTGCAAGGGTGTTGTGCGCTCACTGTAGCAACACCCCTTGCTGCCGGAGGAGCAGCTTCAAGAAGCTGTGCACGACACTGCTGCATGCAGCACAAGCAGCGGAGGAAGAGGAAAGACAGGTGCGCACACATGCACAAGACAGGGATGTCAATGGAGGAGCAGCGGTAGTGCATGCAGCAGCAGCAGCAGCATCAAACACAGGGGAAGAAGTTGCGTAAGAGCTTCCAAGCAGCATCCACGGAGGCTTCAGTACAGCAAGGTGAAGTGTGTTACAGGTAACAAGTGGGCCCATAAGGAAGAAAAAGAGAGAGAAGAACAACAGGAAGAAGAAGAAAAACAGGGAGAAAGAAAACAAGATTTAGAGGAGAAGAACAAGAAGAAGAAAAGGAAGAAGCAGACGATACAGGAGGAGAGGAAGAAGAAGAAACAGGATTTAGACAAAAAGAAGAAGAAGCAGCAGAAGAAGAAGAGGAAGAACCAACCTTGGGCTTGATGTAACGTCGGTAGACATCATAGGTGAAGAGGCTGGTGCATGCCAGGCCCTCACCCGCCCCACTGGAGGTCACCGCCATGAAGCAGATGATGACTACCAGCACTGCTCCTGTCTGTCCAAAGTATGTGATGGCCACAGCTGGCAGAACTAGCCCGTTGGATGCTTCGCTACCACTCAGCTGCATGTGGGCATGGA
>JAABUO010004365.1_pt1 | contig 16666 bp, 15 predicted proteins | sample 5559291 | NCBI WGS metagenome assembly JAABUO01 (sample SAMN10711878, study PRJNA513372) | rock metagenome | isolation source: Antarctica rocks | place: Antarctica: Victoria Land, Finger Mt sud
ACTGTCAAGTCCGTTTGAACCATGCCTATCTAATACCAATATAGGTCTACGCTGGCGTATCGGTCGAATACCGTGCAGTTGCTGCCACTGCTGAAGTGAAAATTCGAATGCAGACCCGACTGGCCCCATACATTACTCCGGGCCGGATACCAGCTCCCATAAGGCATGGCCGCACACGTACCAAACCAATCGTTGTCGGCATCGAGATGGTTGCCGCTCCCATTGTATATGTTGCCTACATTGTTCTTTGTCAATCGTTGACCCGAGTCGTAGCTAAGATTGTAATCATCCCCGTACTCGGTGCACGAGTTGGTAACGTGATAGTACCCATCCCAAGTGAATGTGCCGCCCAGTACGGTCCACGCAAGCTGATTATGAACCTCGTGGTCAGTAGAGCAGTACGCTCCTCTGCGCAGCGGAAACCCTTGCGGGATAGGGGAAGTAAATGCAGGCCGTAGGCGAGGCCCTACACTAAGGGCTGTCGGCCGTTGGAGAGATGCGACGATGTGATCGTGGAACGTCAGCATCTCCCTTTCCACGAACGTGTCCAACTCCACGCTGCGGCCGGGCGCGAGAGAATAGTGGCGGTGGGCGGCGGCGGCAGTTGCTAGTGGGACGCGGTAAACTAAGCCAACCACTATCTGACCTACAGGGCAAGGTGTATCCCCAGTTGTTGTACAGGTCCCTTGTACCTGCGCCGTCTGATCGTCTACGACCCAGACGCTCCCATCGTCAAAGGTCTGTCCCCGGACGTGTTGCGCCTGGGTCGCTGCTGGCAGACCCCCCGCCATTGCCACAGAAAGTAGGGTTAGCACTCCGACGCGAATAGGAACACGATTCATGACTGGTATTCTCCTCGTATGCATCTTTTAGCTCTAGCTGTTGGCTTGCCGTTTCTCAGCGATCGTAAGAGATCAAACCCGTTGCCGTCAGACAACTTCGCCGTCGCCCCGCCATGCACTGTGCTCCGTCACTGCACCGGCTGGGCAGAGTTAAACAGTACACCTACGACCGCCGCCAATGGAATGGGGTAAACCGCAGATATCGGAGCGGGAGTCCGCGAACTTTAGTGCGGGTTCCCGCAGTTTTGATGCGGCAGCCCGCACTCCGCGTCTTAGCTACCGCAGGAATCCGAAGCGTTCCGCCTTCATGCCCAGCATAAACGGTGTCGGTGCCTCAAACTTGTCTTTCAGGATGGCAATGTGCTCCTCGACCGTGCGCAGTCCCACCCCTTCAGCCTCAGCGATCTGTTGCTGGGTCATCTCCTCGGCCAAGCCGTTGAGGATGGCCTGGTCCAGAGGCTTGAGCGCGATGCCGCTCGTCTGTGACCCGCGTCGGCGATCCGTCGCGCCACGCCGTTCCACCGCCACCATGCTCTCCACACACACGTCGTGCTGCACGATCTCCAGGAGGGGCCACAGGGTCTCCTCGGTCACGTTCTTCCACAACAGGAATCCGCGCACGCCCAGATCCGTGAGTTGGCAGTGGCACACGCTGTCCAATAGCTTGCCCACCACGACGATCCGGCTCGTCGGACTGGCGTCGCGCAGCGCCTGGACGAGCGCGATGATGGGGACGCCGGGGATGTCCGAGCCGGCGATGATGACGTCGGGCTGCTCGGCGTCGCCGCCGCGCACGGCCTCGTCGTGCCGGTGGACCTCCCCGACGACGTGCGCGTGTCGCTGCTTGGCGAGCAGCGCCCGCAGGCGTTCCCAATTGAGATGCGGCGAACTGATCAGCAGGATTGTCGTCGTGGGCTGCGTGTGCATGGGTTCCGTCTTTCTCGCAGCGGATGGGGCGACGCCTTCCGCACCGAGGGTCCGCTACGTCTGCCCTCTTCCCCGCTCCCCCTCCTTGCTACATAGCGGGAGCAGCGGGTGGTACGACGACGCGTACGCTGGATGTATAGTACACCAAACGCGGCGTCCGTCGCCAGGGTGACGACTTCATGCGATGAGCGGGTGTCCGCTAACCGCGTGGTCGTGGTTGCAATGTCATGCGGGTTATCCGAGTGGAGGGTATGTCGCATCGCCCAAGTGGCAATTCGCACGCCCCGATGAGGCCGCCCACGCGCACAACATGCTATGCTGGAGCATCACCCCCCCCACCCGAGCGTGAAAGGATCCTCGCGCATGCAGTTCTACAGCCTCCAGACGAAAGAAACCATCGAGGTCCCCGACGCGCAGGTCGAACGCACCACCTTGGCTAACGGCCGCCCCGCCGCGCGCGCCACCATCGAGCGCGACGGCAAGACCCTCAAGCTTTTCAAATTTCTGCCCAACGATGCCGCACCAACGCCCACGGCGACGACGGTGCCGACCACGCCCACAGCCAAGCAGAAGAAAACCAAGAAGTAGATGTCGTGTAGGCGCTGCTGGCCGTCGCCCCCTCGCCGCCGCTTCCGTGGGCACGTCCTCAATGGGGAGGGGCAGCGCCGCTCGTGTTTGTGATCGCGACCGATCACACATGCCGCCCTCCAGGACCTCGACCCCCGCGACACCAAAGATACCATACACAGTCTTGATACCGACCACATGCGCCCTTCATGAACGTGTGCGATGCTGGAAATGTAACCCGAGCGGGGCCTGCCTTGACAGTCCGGCACTAGCGTGGAACGGGGCACCGCGGTAGGGCCGTCCTGGTACCGGCCGCGCCCCGCTCGGGCTATCCTTCCCCGCTCCCGTCGCTGCGGCGCTAGCCGTCATCATCCGTCGTCAGCGTCCACGTCATCCCAACCCGCCGCATACCACTCGACCAGCCGCGCTCTCGCCCGCGTGTCGAGCGCGCCGCCCAGCGCCCCCCGCACCCCGTGTATCCGCCCGCGCCCTGCGTCGTACCCGGCTCCGGGTCGCGTCCCTGCCGGCGCCGTCCCGTCTGACGCCCCGATCGCTCGTATAGTGTGGGCATCGGCCTCCCCCAGGTGGTAGGCCAGCGCCAGCGCCACCGCTTCCCCCTCCGTCAGCCCCGGCAGCCGCCGGTAGATCGCGCCCGCGTCCATGTCGCCTCCCCTCCACTTACTCGGTCGCACGGGTCGCTTTCACGCGCCCAGCGCGAACGTGCCCACCACATCGGTCACGCTGGCGTCCACGTCGATCCCATACGTCCCCAGCCACGCGTGGCCGAACGCCTTGACCGCCCCATCTATCCGCTCGTCTTAAAGTCTTGACTCACCATAACACCTCGGTGTTGGTAGAGCGCGCGATATAATTAGCATATCCTTTTCAATCATTAGCGCGATAAAGCGACAGACTGAGTACCAAACAGCATGACCACCCCTCTATCGGGTCTGCAAAAAGACTTCTTCATCAGCTACAACAAAGCCGACCTCTCGTGGGCCGAGTGGATTGCTTGGCAACTGGAAGAGGCCGGCTACACGACCGTGCTGCAAGCATGGGATTTCAGGCCGGGGAGCAACTTCGTCTTGGAGATGCACGACGGTCCCCAGGCGCAACGAACGATTGCGGTATTGTCGCATGACTACCTCGCCTCGTTATATACGCAACCCGAATGGGCCGCCGCCTTCGCCCAAGACCCCACGGGTGCACGCGGCATACTCCTGCCGATCCGCGTGCGCGAGTGCGCACTGACGGGTCTGCTCTCGCCAATCATTTATAGCGATCTCGTTGGGCTCGACGCGTCGGCCGCCCGCGAAAAACTGCTCGCCGACGTGCGGCGCGAGCGCGCCAAGCCAACACAACCGCCGGCCTTTCCCGAAAACTCCGTGCGGCCGACGACTGCACAACCCCGCTTCCCTGGACAGTTGCCCTCCTTCTGGAATCTCCCGCACGGCCGCAACCCCAACTTCACAGGGCGTCGGGATGGGCTAGCCCGCACTAAAGAGGCTCTGGCGGAGGGATACATGGTCGCGCTGACGGGGATGGGCGGCATCGGCAAGACGCAACTGGCGGTGGAATATGCATATCGCTACGCCGGGGAGTACGACGTTGTTTGGTGGATGCCAGCGGCGGAGCGCGCGACCCTCGCCGAGGGCTACGTGCGACTGGCCGAGGCGTTGAAGCTACCCGAGTGCGGTGCGCCCGATCAGTACGTCACCGTGCGGGCCGTGCAGCGCTGGCTGGGGCAGCATGCCCACTGGCTGCTCGTCCTCGACAACGCGTGCGATGTGGAGCATGTGCGCGACTACCTCCCCCAAGGACACGCGGGCCACATCATCCTGACCTCGCGCGACCCCAACTGGCGGGGAGCGGCGGCTCCTGTGCCCGTATCGGCGTTTGAGGCCCCCGAAGCGGCCGCGTTCCTGATAAAGAGAACAGGGCGGATCGATCAGGATGCGGCCGCCGCGCTGTCCAACGAGCTAGGCTATTTGCCCCTGGCGCTCGAACAGGCGGCCGCGTACGTCGAGGCGACCGGGAGAACGCTTGGGGAGTACCTGGATCTGTACCGCCACCATCGCCTGCAACTCTTGGAGCGTGGGACGCCGTCCACGGACTATCCGGACACGGTGCGCAGCACCTGGTTGTTGTCCTTCGAGCAAGTCAAGGCGGCGTCGCCCGCCGGGGCCGACTTGCTAACCTTGTGTGCCTTTTTGGCACCAGATGCGCTCCCGCGCGATGTCGTCCGCGACGGGGCGCGTTACTTGCCGCCGCCACTGGCCGCGACGGTCGTCGATCCGTTGCGCTTCGACGAGGCTGTGGCTGCGCTGCGCCGCTACTCCCTCTTGGAGGCCGTAGACGACGGCTTATCCGTCCATCGCCTCGTGCAGTCGGTGGTGCGCGATAGCTTGGAGCACGAGCCACAGACGGCCCGGATGTGGCTGATAGCGGCGGTGGGTATCGTCGACCAAGCCTTCCCGGCCAATGGCGACGACCCACGGACGTGGTGGTGGTGCGCTCGTATCCTGCCGCACGTCCTCGCGGCGCTCGACTGCCTCGCGCAATGCAAGGTCATTTTCAATGTCGCCGCCGACATATGGAGACGCGTGGGCCTATATCTGCTCGAACGCGGGCAATTGGCCGCCGCATCGGAGTCCTTCGAGCGCATGGCGGTGGTTAGTGCGCAGTGCTACGGGGCGACCAGCGAGTTGGTGGCGACGGCGACCAATAATATGGGCAGTGTGTTCATCCGTAAAGGCGATCTCGACCAGGCTTGGGAGCATTATGCGCGGGCGCTTGAGATCAACGAGGCCATCCTCCCCCCGACGCATCCCGCCATTGCCATCAATCTGAGCAATCTGGGACAAGTGCTGCTGAACCTGGAGCGTCCAGGCGAGGCGCTCCCTTATTTCGAGCGGGCGCTCCCCATCCTTGAGGCCGCCCATGGACTCCTGCATCCCGATGTCGCCAAGGTCACCAGCAACCTAGGCCACGCCTTGCAAAATCTCGGCCGCTTGGACGAGGCGTATGAGCGGTGTGAGCGAATGGTGACGATCATCGAAACCTCCCCAGGCACTGGCCCCTCCCACCCGCTGCTCGCGACGGCCCTCACCAACCTGGGGCAGGTCTTGCGGCAGATGGAGAAACCGGTCGCGGCGCGGGCATGCCTGGAGCGCGCGTGGCATATCACCGAGGCGTCGTATCCGCCCGACCACCCCCTCGTTGCCACGGTACTCTTCACCCTTGGAAGCGTCCTGCAGGACGTGGGGGATCAGACAGCGCTCGACGTGTCGAGACGCCTGCTCATCAGCGTCGAAACATTCCATGCGCACGATCAAAGGCATCTGTCCAATGCCCTGAAACTGCTGGGCCGCATCCTTCTCGAGCGTCGGGAATTGCCGGAGGCCCGTGAGCGGCACGAGCGAGCGCTCGCTATCGACGAAATCTTGTATGGTCCCGATCATATCACCGTCGGTTTCGACCTCAACGCCCTCGGCTGTGTCCTCCTAGCGCAACAAGACTGGGAAGGCGCCGAGGGTTGTTTCGAGCGGGCATACGCTATATTCCTCGCTCGCTTAGGCGCCACAGACCCGTATACAACGCGGACGCAGGATGTACTGGCCCGACTGACCGAGCGCATAGGGGAGCGCTAGCCATCAGGTCCCGAGCGCGAACCTCACGCTCAGGGCATCGATTGCGCATCGACAGATACTGGTAGTCTAGCGCGACACCCATCCTCTTAAACAGGCCGCGGTTAGATGATGGAGCGGCGTGCTCCGGCCGCCGCGACGGCAGTTAGGCTCATGAACCGTTGGAAACGAGGGGCAGCGTGCTCATGAAGCGTTCGTCGGCATGGCGGCGTATTCGAAAGGCAATGGTGGGTAGCGTATTGTGACATTCATGAGATAATTAGACCTGCAAACGCGGCACTGTATGGTACAGTGAAGGCACGTAGAGTTAGAACGCTTGTACAAGATGGAGCCCCTATGAACCAATTGTTCTCGCGCGACACGACCTCGACATATCTGTATCAGGCGACACACAACCTGAACGTCGCCGCCGACCGTCTCAGCCCCGAGGCGCTCGACGGCAGGACCGATGACGAGATTATCGACGACCTCGTTACCTTCCTTGGCCCACGGACGGTCACGCTGCGCCGGGACCAGGAGCACATCGACGGGCCAGAGCAGGTCCAGATCGATGTCGGCAATAACTTCGGCTATGCGCCCACATTCGGCGGAGGGCCGCGCCTTGTCTTGGGCGCGCGGTTTACCCTCGTCGTGCCGTTCGACGGCTCACCAGAGTTGCGCGATCTGAGGCCGTCGACGTACACCCTCGTCGTGCCAAGCGCCGATGTCGTCGGCACGAGCTTGCGGTTCACGGTCGAGGAGACGACGCCCGACGCGGCCAGGATCAGGGGCTGCTTCGACGACATGGTGCAGGCCGTCCAGCAGTGGATCGATAACGTCAACGCGGATGTCGCGCGCGAGCTCGACGGATGGCGCCGACAGGCCGTGGCCCGCAGCGCAGCGCAGCGGACCCGCCTCGTGTCATTTCGGCTCGCCGGAGAGGGACTGCGCGGTGCCCCCAACGTGTAGAGCACGCCGCGGAGGGGGTCCTGCAGACCGCAGGGTGTCACGAGACATGTCGGCGATTAGGCACGATCCGGCGGCCAATACGCGCCCATTCTATGTGATAAAGCCAGTCGCGCGACGGTGTGCCTCCGCAGGACATGTTTCAAGCAGCGGGAGGTGAGATGCAGTTTCGCGGTCTCTTCGTCGGCATCGACCGCTATGCGTCGCCCGGTATCAAATGGTTGAGTTGTGCGGCGCGGGACGCGATCGCCCTCCATGCCATCTTCGGCGACACGTTGGGTGAGGGGGGAGAATTGCTCGTCGACGAGCAGGCGACGCGCGCGGCCATCACCGAGGCTGTCGATCGACTTGCGGCGAGTCAACCCGACGATGTCGTGGTGATCGCATTCTCCGGACACGGGAGCGAGACGCACGAACTGGTGACGTACGATGCGGACGGCCTTAACCTCGCGGCCACGGCCATCCCACTCGACACGCTCGGCGCCTGGCTCGATCGTATCCCCGCGCGCCAGGTTATCCTGTTGCTGGACTGTTGTTTCTCAGGCGGGATGGGGGCGAAGGTCTTACAGGTCGCCTCGGTGCCGCGTAGCATGGGGTCGGCCACGCAAGCGCTCAACCAACTTTCTGGAGACGGGCGTCTGATCGTGACAGCCTCGACGGCCACGCAGGAGGCATGGGAGAACACCCCCCTCCGGCACGGACTGTTCACGTATTACCTGCTGGAGGCGCTGCAGGGTGCCGAGGAGGTGCGCCAGGCAGGCAAAGTCTCGATCTATCGCCTGATCGAGTACGTCTCTAGACGCGTGACCGACGCGGCAGCGCGCCTTAATAAGATGCAGCAGCCAACGATACGCGGCCGGATCGATGGTGAGCTCATGTGGCCGATTTTCCGGCCGGGCCCGTGCTATCGCGCCGCGTTCCCTGAGCGTAGTCGCGCGCCCGTCACAGCCGCTATCGCGAGCCTCGCGCCCCACGGTTTCCCGCCCACTGTCCTGGATGCATGGGCCGGCGTGATCCCCTCGCTCAATGCGCTCCAGCGGGACGCTATCAACGACTTCGGCCTCCTGGGGGGTGCGCACCTCGTCGTCTCGGCTCCGACATCGTCGGGCAAGACGATGATTGGGGAACTCGCGGCGCTCAAGGGTGTCCTGGAGCGCCGGCGCGCCCTCTTCCTCTTACCGCTCAAGGCGCTCGTCAACGACAAGCATCAGCAGTTCACGCGCACCTACGGACCCTTTGGGCTGCGCGTCATCCGGGCAACCGGCGAGATCGCCGACGACATCCCGGCCCTCATGCGCGGACAGTACGACGTCTGCCTGATGACGTACGAGAAATGCGCCGCCCTCGTGCTCGGGAACCCCTACCTCCTCGACCAGATCGGGACCATCGTCGTGGATGAGGTGCAAATGACCGCCGACCCGTCGCGCGGCGCAAATCTGGAGTTCCTGCTGACCGCGCTACGCGCGCGACGGGCGGGCAGTGCCGGGCCGCAGCTCATCGCGCTGTCGGCGGTGATTGGCGACACCAACGGCCTTGAACGCTGGCTCGACGCGCGCCTCTTGCGGCGCACGGAGCGGCCTGTCCCCCTCAACGAAGGGGTGCTACGGGCGGACGGTAACTTTCGGTACCTCGATCCGGGCGGCGTCGAGCGGGTCGAGCCCTGCATCCGACGCGAGGGCCACAAGGACAGTAACCAGGACTGGGTCATCCCGCTCGTCCGCAAGCTTGTCGGCAAGGGCGAGCAAGTCATCGTCTTCCGCGAAACGAAAGGCGAAACCGTGCGCGTCGCGCAGTACCTCGCCCGCGCGCTCGCGCTGCCGCCGGCCCAAGCAGCGCTCGACGCGCTCCCCGGCGGCGACCCGTCGGGGGCGTCGTCCGCCCTGCGCGCGGTCCTCGCGAACGGTGTGGCCTTCCACAATGCGGACCTCGATCGAGAGGAACGCCGCGCCGTCGAGGAGGGCTTCCGTGCTCAGGGAGCAACCATCCGCGTGATCGTAGCGACCACCACGCTGGCCATGGGCGTCAACACTCCGGCCGAGGCCGTCATCATCGTCGGCCTGGAACATCCCGGACCCCAACCATATACAGTCGCCGAGTACAAGAACATCGTGGGTCGCGCTGGGCGATTGGGCCTGAGCCAGCGCGGGACATCGTACCTACTTGCCCTGACGCCGAAAGAGGAGCACGACGCATGGACGGGATACGTCCGCAACGCGCCGGAGGATCTGCGGTCACGCTTCCTCGCCGAGGGGACCGACCCGCGGTCGCTGGTCGTCAAGGTGCTGGCGGCTGCCGCGCGGACGGGCGGGCGGGGGCTGGACCCCGAGGACGTCATCGCCTTCCTGGAAGGCAGCTTCGGCTCCTTCCAACAGAGGCAAGCCAATGGACGCTGGGCCTGGGACCGCGAGAGCCTGATGCGCGCGCTCGACAATCTGGAAACGCACGGGCTGGTTGAGCGCGCCGCGGAGGGCTGTTACGTGCTGACGCCGTTGGGTCGCGCCGCTACGGAGGGCGGCGTCGAGGTCGAGACCGTCACCCGCCTCGTCGATGCGCTCAGGCCGCTGGACCCGGCCGCGATCAAGGACGCGACGCTCGTGACCCTCGCGCAGCTCGCCGTAGAGTTCGACGACTTCCCGTTCCCGTACAACAAGAGGAGCACCGCGAAGGAGCCGCAGGAGTGGCCGCGGCAACTGGCGCGGCAGGGAGTCCCCGCCACACTGCTGCAACAGTTGCACCGCGCGGTCCGCGATGAGCACACGGCCACGCTACGGGCGAAGCGGGCGGTCGCCTGCTTGCTCTGGATGACCGACCAGCCGCTGGCGACGATCGAGCGCGCTCTAACCCAGTTCATGGGCGCGAGCGATGCCGCCGGCCCGATCCGGGCAGTGCGAGCGCGCACGGGCGACGTGCTCCCGGCCGTCATCCGCGTCGCAAGCCTCCTCCATCCGAGCCTCGACCTAGCGCTGCGGCAGGAACGCTTGCTCGTGCAACTTGAGCTTGGCCTGCCACCTGCGGCGGTTGACCTCGCCCTGCTGGCGGGCGATAAGTTGGCTCGCGCCGACTACCTGCGCCTGTTACGGGTGGGGCTCTGCACGGTAGACGCTATTGAGAGAAGAGAGGACGACGTGCTACTAGGGTGCGTCGACGGCAGTCGGGAGAAGCTCCGGGTATTGCATCGCGCCGTGCGAGACGCGCACGAACGGGAGGGCGGGGAGATATCGCTTGATGCGTTGCTGCCGATATCGGGTGGATAGATCGGCCGGTCCGACACACCAGCGCTGTCCCGGCCGTGGCCGCGACCGGAACAACCGGGTGCTGCCAGGGCGGGCCGTGCGCTCCGATTAGCGGTGTACGTCGCGGCCGTCACGTCGTCGTCGCGAAGGACTGGCGGCGTCGAGGGGTTGACGATGTGATGCGACGTTTCGGTTCCCGCGCGAGGACGTGGGTGCGGCAAAGATCGATATAGTGTGGAGGCGAGCCCCGAGCGGTGATCGTCGACCTGTCATTGTTTTGTCCACTCATCCGGGCGGGGACAATGTCGCCGCCAGCACGCTACGATATGCTAATAGTTCACCTTCGCAATAATGGGGGTCCATGCCGCATTACAGGCCCGCGTAGAGCAATGGGAGGCCGCAAGCGCCGTGATCGGCGTCAGGCAAGGCTTCGATGACCTCGAAGGGGTCCGAAAATGCCGCATATGGCCCCTCACAGTATTACGAAGATGAACTAATGTGAGCGGCGAGTTAGAGCGATGGAGGGGTAATGCATCGGTATACAGAGGGGCGTCCACGGCTAGTGGCGGCGGCGCCGGCGGTCTTCGCCGCGCTGCACGCGGCTGCGACGGGTCGTGGCGGGACGGGAGCGGTACACCAGCGCGGCCTATCCCCAGCCGCGCCGGTGGGAGAGCCGCACGACGTTCCAGGGCTGAACGAGGGCGTCTTCTACCCGCCCGATACGACCTCGCGAGGATTGCAACCAGCCCCGAGCCCGGTGACGCGGCGCCGCGCTACGAGGGGCACCCTCCGCTGCCTCGTCCTGTTGGTCGACTTCGTGGACAAGCCAGGCACCCGCCCGCCCGCAGATATCCAGGACCTGCTCTTCTCGCGGGGGACCTACCCAACGCGCAGCATGCGCGAATACTACCAGGAGAACTCGTACGGGCAACTGGATGTCGACGGCCAGGTCCTCGGGTGGCTGCGCATGCCGCAGCCATACTCTTACTATACAAATGGGCAACGCGGCATGGGCGCGTACCCGCGGAACGCGCAGAAGCTGGTCGAGGATGCCCTCGTCGCCGCCGCGCAACTGGTCGACTTCCGGCACTTCGACGCCGACGACGATCTGTTCGTCGACGGACTCTTCGTGGTCCACGCCGGGAGCGGTGCCGAGGTAGTCATAGACCCGACGGCGCAGGCGGCCACGATCTGGTCACATCAATGGAATGTCCCCCAGCCGTTCGTATCGAACGGCGTCACGGCGTACGCGTACTGCACGACGCCGGAGGACGGTCAGATCGGCGTGTTCTGCCACGAGTTCGGGCATATGCTGGGGTTGCCCGACCTGTACGACACCACGTATCGCTCGACCGGCGTCGGGCAGTGGTGCGCGATGGGCACGGGCAGCTGGAACGACGGCGGACGCACGCCCGGCCACTTCTGCGCTTGGGCGAAGGCGCGCTTGGGGTGGATCGACCCCTCCATCGTGTCCGGGGCGATGACGCTACAACTCGTCGCGCACGACAAGGACGGGGTGCATCGGCTATGGACGGGGGGCACGGTCGGCAACGACTATCTCTTGATTGAGTCGCGGCAACTCACAGGATTCGACGGCGCTCTGCCGGGCGGCGGTCTGTTAATCTGGCGCATCAATGAGACACAGCGCGACAACACGCGCCCTGGGGCGTATCTGGTGGGGCTGGAGCAGGCGGACGGCCGGCATGACCTTGAACTCGGGCGGAATAATGGCGATGCCGACGACCCCTATCCGGGCGGTACGGACGCGACGCGCTATGACGTGGCCACGGCGCCGAGCTTCGATCCCAAGCGCCCATGGCCGCGGGGCGTGACCGTGACAGACATCAAGGATACCAAAATGACGATCGCCTGCCAGGTCACGGTGTAGGGCGAGGGTCGCAGTCCGCGTCGGACGCTGCGTCCCCGCTAGAGCTTGTGGATGTCGTCGTCGATCAAGACGAAGCGCCCCCCGCGCGCGTCGCCACGGAAGGCGACCCGCGCCTGCACCTTGTCCTTCTCCTGGACATCGGTCTGCAGGCGCGGGTGGATGTACGTCTGGATTGTCGCGCCGACGTAGGGCTGCGCGAAATTCGGCATCCCGTCGACGTCGCGCGTCTCATCGACGGCGATCTCCCACACCGACCCGCACCCGTCGCCCTCGGGGGTGACGTGTGCCAGAGTGCCGCGCACTTGGCTGGCGTTCGGAACGACGGGGACGCCCGTCGGCAGACTGTGGAGCGTCACAGCGTCCTCCTTGGCTATGTCTGGCGGGCACAACGCCGTAGGTGAGTCCTCGTGCCGTACCCAGGTATCTATATCATAAACATGTAGACAGAAACACGCCCACTACAACGACGGAACTTTTAGAATGAGGCTATCATGCGGAACGTGTCATCTTACACGACACCGACGAAGCTTCGCGCCCCTATAAGCGTAACGGCAGATAGCTAGCAGACGCTCTCGCCGATCCTCTCATCCTCGTTATCGTCCTGAGCGCAATCGCTCGCACATGTCCGGACCATCCCCTCGTTCTCAAAAAGGTCCAGCTGTGGCTTGCCCAGGAGGGTGTTTGGCGTGTACCCAAGACCATCGATCCATCCCACAAACCGCTCGACGTACGGTGCGTTGCTGTTCGAGCGATGCCCTTGCCCTTGCCGCACGATACCCTGCAAGTCCTGCGGCAGGCGCACGGGCTGGTCGCCGAAGTAGTAGAAGTGGTCCGACAGTAACGCGTTGAGCCCGCCAAGATCTGTGTTCACGTTGCCGCTGACGTGCACTCCCTGTCGTTGTGCCGGTGGACTAACCGAGTAATCGTAGAGCGCGTCGCCCAGTCGGCGCCGCACGTCTTGATGCCGCCACTGTGGCACTTTCTCGGGCACATGCTTCGCCGCATACCCGTCGTACTTCGCCATCGTCATTGTCCGTGACACTCGCATCGCGTAGATCACGCATCCGCCGATGTCACCGATTGGTGAATTGGTCGATCCGGTGCCGACGATCCAATCGCCGACCTCGGCCGTCCGCCGTATCACTGGCTTGCAGATGACGAGCGTGCAGATCCCCCAATACGGGTTCGGCGTCGCGCCATCGTCGTAGGGTATGCAGTAGGTGTACAGCGTCGGCATGTGCCTATCCTCCATAATTGGCCTGTCGCACCCACATCACGCGGGGATGCTGTCAAGTAAACACCTGAGTTTAGGCTTAAGCGGATTGTCTATCATCGATCTCGCCACCTGTGCGCATCGCGATTTTCTGCGCTATTTTCAACGGCCTCAGTAAAGATGCATACCTTATGCTTCGGCGTCGTGGTCTCCCATATGATGTGCTCGACCCCGACGACACGTAGCACGGTTGATGTGTCGTCGTAAGCCGGCCAGTTCGCTGGATTGATGATGTCGCCTGCGTGGATAGACATAAAGGGGAGCGCGGAACTGAAGCGGACGAGCGTGTCGTAGAAACTGCCCGGCTCGTAGATCTCCAGGATGTATGGTCCCTCAATCATCAATTGCCTCCTCAGCTGGTGGCATTCTACTGTTGTTCGACAGGAAACGCCTCCAACAATCTTTCGATAAACGATCAGTCTTCGGCGTCGACCGGCGGCGCGGGCGATGTCGCCTGGTGGAAGTCTTCGAGCCACGACAGGACGTCCGCGAATTGCTCCTGCCGGATGCGCCGGTACCCGGCGACGTTATACCGCTTGTAGAGCGTTCGGTAGATCGCCCCGTACCAGTCGCGCGGCGCGGCCCCCGCCGCCACGTCCCGCGCGGTCAGGGCCTCGGCCACTGTCTTGACCTGGTCGCTTACCTCGGCCGCCTGCTCCTCGCTGAGCACGTTGCCCGGCGCGAGGCGCTGCTCCAGGGCCTTCACGCTGCGCACCAGCCCGCCGACCACGCCGGCCGCGCGATCGAGGCGCGTGGAGAGTTGTCCCTGCCCCTCATCCAGGACGTCGATGCGCCGGTCCTGGGCCTGCTGCTGTTCGGCAAAGGCGATCTGCTGTTCCGCGAACGCCGCGATGGCCAAAGCCATATCGCGGATGTGGGTCAGCGAGAGCGTGTCGTCGTCGCGCGCGATCGGCACGGTCGGCGCGGTTGTGGTTGCCTGCCCGATCCCCGTCTCGCGCTGGAAGGCCTCGAATACCCGTTCGATAACCCATCGCCGGTACACTGTGAGCTTATCTTGCAGCTCGGGGCGGACGCGCGACACCTCGACCGTTGAAAGCCAGTAGGGTATCAGATTGAGGACCATGCAGGCGGTCGCCTGCCGGCCGCCTCCCGTCTGTAACCGGATCTCACGCATCCCCTCCTCCAGCGCCGGGTCGCGCTGGATGCGGCGGCGCTGCGGCTGATACGATAACCCCAGGCTCGCGCAGATAGGCCGCAACGGGAGATAGATGGACCCGTCCTCCGCCCGCACGGCCAGCACCTCGTCCCCGTCCAGCAACTCGACCCGACGCTGGGCGACCGGCACGAGCGCCGTCATCTTATCCTGCCCCTGTTCACTCATACATACCCTCCGTTGCGCCCCCAGCGTAGCACACCTCTCCCAAAGGGGTAGACCATCATGGTCTACCCCTTTGGGGCGATGTGACCACCGGTACCCGCGCGCCTGTCCACGCCGCGTCGATCACCTCGGCGTCCACATCCATCCCCTATCTCTCTCATCACGCGTACCCGAGTGCCTCCGTCACCGCTTTCCTCGCCTAATAGCTGATGTCAAGGGCGCGCATATCGGTGAACTCCGCGCTCGCCGCGATCCCGTATTGGTCCAACACGTTGCTCCCGAACAGGTCGGCCGCCTCCGCGCGCGCCTGGGCTGTCCCCCCGTCGGCCCAGGCGTCGAGCACCGTCCCCATCGCCGCCCCGTCCAGGTGGACCTTGTCGCCCTCGGCCGTCTGGCTGATCCGCCGCACCCGCGCCACCTTGTCGTTGGACACGCGCACCGGCCCCTCCGCGTAGTCCACGCTCAGGCCCTCGTCGCGCAGCCGCTGCACGTTGGCCGCCCGTTGCTGCGCGTTGGCGATCCCCTGCACCGCCGCCGTCACCCCCTCCGTGCGCGTCCGCGTCACGTCGCGCGCCTCGCCCGCTCCCGGCTCTTTTTGCCACCGCTGCACCGTGCGCACGTTCACACCCACCTGCTCAGCGAGCAGCCGGTTCCCCGCGGCGATCTCGTGCCGCCCACTCCCCCCGCCCAGCGTCTCCACGACGGAGCGCACCGCCGCCGGCGTCAGCGTCACCTCGGCCGCCACCAGCGCGCCCAGGCGCTCCGTCAGCAACTCCGCCAGGGCCGGCACCTCAGTCCCCCTCCCCTTCTCCCGGCTCCCCCGGTTCCGGCCCCTCGGCCCCCTCGGTGCCCATGGTGTCGCGGATGAGGGCGAGCAGGCGCTTCATGCCCACACCCAGCGTCGCGCGCCCCTCGTCGCGCAGCCCGAACGCCGGCAGCAGCGGCGCCAGGGGCACGCCGGCGTCGTGGACCTTGAAGTGACCCAATCCGGTTCCCAGCGTGATCGTCGGCGGGCACGCCGCCACCGCGTCGGGCTCGTCGGACACGATGTACACGCAGTCGATGTTGAGGGCGACGGGCGTGCAGCCGGCCGCGTCCATGCGCGCGATCGCCCGCGACAGGTTGGCCGCGCCCTGGGCCAGGATGGCGTGCCGCTAGTCGGGCCGGTAGAGCGCGCTGTCCCGCCGGTGCCACTGCCCCGCCATGCTGCTGATCGTGACCGCGTAGGTGAGCTTGAACACGTCGAGTGCGAGCCGCCCCGCCGGCGTCGTGTCCGCGTAGAGCGCCGCCCGCGCGTCCCTCAGCTGGGCGTACCACGACGCCAGGGCGCGCGAGTGGCGCGTCCAGACGTGGGCGTGGCTGATCGCGACGGCCTGGCCCCGCTCCAGCGCCCGCACGAGCGTCGGCGTGCAGTACCACGCCTCGGCCGCGCCGGCGACGCGCGCGCACCAGTAGCCCGGCAGCTTCGGGTCGAAGGGCACGCCACCCCCGGCGCCCGCGTCGCCGGAGGCCGTCCGCTCCTCCAGGTCGCCCAGGCCCAGCTCCACGTTGGCGCAGGCCCCCAGCCACGCCGCGTTCTTGTCGTAGCTGTGCAGGTAGGCGCGGCCCCGCTCGGCCGGGGCCAGCGTGCGCATCCAGACGGTATCGCGCACCGTCGTCGTCTCGCGCGCCGGCGCCGGCCAGTCCGTCACCGCGTCGCGCCGGCCCCCACGCCGGCCGAGCGCCACCAGCAGGTCCGTCCCGGTCTTGCCAGGGCTGCGCACGTAGGGCGCGCCCACCGCCGCGGCGTACGCGCCGAGCGCCGCCAGCAGCGTGGCGGCGTCCGTCCCCTCGCCCCACGTCGCGTTCTCGTCGTAGCCGGGGAACGCCACGGCGAGCCCCACTCGCATCAAGCTAAGAAATGAGCAGGGGCGCTTCTTTGGCATCATAAGGGTGTAGAAGACCTTAGGAGCAAAGGAGCGTCCCTATGACCACGGTAGCAGATTTGACCCAGGCGCTGCAGGCC
>JAABUO010004366.1_pt1 | contig 16666 bp, 14 predicted proteins | sample 5559291 | NCBI WGS metagenome assembly JAABUO01 (sample SAMN10711878, study PRJNA513372) | rock metagenome | isolation source: Antarctica rocks | place: Antarctica: Victoria Land, Finger Mt sud
ACGCTGTCGCGTCCGCATGTCGTCGGTCAGGCTCTCTCGCGCGCCAGTGATCGCGACGACCGCTGGCTGCCTGGTGCCGGGCAGCTTGACACCGGGCGTCTTCGTTTCGGGCATCTTCGTCTTGGGCATCTTCCTCTTGGGCATCGACCCTCCCCCGTGGTTCACGGTAGGCGCCGGCCGATGGCCGTTCGACGCCGCGGTGACCGTTACGGTCAACGCCGTGACCAGCCCGAGCACTCCCGCCCGGGCCGAGACAACCGTCGACTCGGTCACATCCCGCTCGATCCTGGTGACCGGTGGCAACCGGGGAATCGGGCTGGCCGTGGTCGAGGCGTTCACCGCCTCCGGGGACACCGTGACCGCCACCCACCGGCCCGGCGCCGTGCTGCCGGAGGTCCGGGGGCCCGGGACGGTGCAGTGGATCCCGGCCGACGTGACCGACACCGCCGCGGTCGATGTAGCCTTCGCCGCCGCCGAGGGTGCGGCAGGACCGGTCGAGGTCGCCGTCGCCAACGCGGGCATGACCCGCGACACCCTGACCTTGCGGATGTCCGACGAGGACTGGGCCACCGTGCTGGACACCAACCTGACCGGCGCGTTCCGGGTGGCCCGCCGGGCGACACGGTCGATGATCCGCGCCCGGCGTGGGCGCATCGTGCTGATCTCCTCGGTCGTCGGGCTGCTGGGGTCCGCCGGTCAGGTGAACTACGGCGCGAGCAAGGCGGGCATGGTCGGGCTGGCCCGGTCCCTGGCCCGGGAGATCGGCCCGCGTGGGGTCACCGTCAACGTGGTCGCGCCGGGTTTCGTCCGGACCGCGATGACCGACGAGCTCGGCGAGGACCGGCGACGGCAGATCCTCGGCGCGGTGCCGCTGGGCCGGCTGGCCGAGCCGGGCGAGGTCGCCGGCGTCGTGCACTGGCTGGCCGGTCCCGCCGGTGGATACGTCACCGGGGCGCTCGTGCCGGTCGACGGCGGTCTCGGCATGGGCCACTGAGCGCAGCGGCGCAGCCGAACGCCGCACCCGGGCGGCGCGCTGCCGGGCCAGGACGCGAGCGCAACGACGGCGAGAGGACGGGACATCGATGGGCATCCTGGACGGCAAGCGCATCCTGATCACGGGGGTGCTCACCGACGCCTCGATCGCGTTCACCGCTGCCCGGCTGGCGCAGGAGCAGGGCGCGACCGTGGTGCTCACCGGCTACGGGCGGATGTCGCTGGTCCAGCGGATCGCCCGCCGGCTGCCGACTACCCCGCCGGTACTCGAGCTCGACGTCACCGACGCCGACCAGCTGGCCTCCCTCGCCGACCGGGTGCGCCAGCACGTCGACGGCCTCGACGGGGTCGTCCACTCGATCGGCTACGCACCGAAGAGCGCGATCGGCGGCGGGTTCCTGCACACACCGTGGGAGGACGTCGCGATGGCGTTGCACACCTCGACGTTCTCGCTGAAGTCGCTGACGATGGCGTGCCGGCCGATGTTCGCCCCGGCCGGTGCGTCCGTCGTCGGGCTGGACTTCGACGCGGCGGTCGCCTGGCCCTCCTACGACTGGATGGGCGTGGCCAAGGCGGGGTTGGAGGCCACCGCGCGATACCTGGCGCGCGACCTCGGGCCGGAGAAGGTCCGGGTGAACCTGGTTTCGGCCGGCCCGCTCGGCACGATCGCCGCGCGCTCGATCCCCGGCTTCGAGCTGTGGGAGAAGGTCTGGGGCGAGCGGGCGCCGCTGGGCTGGGACGTCGCCGACCCCGAGCCCGCGGCACGTGCGGTGACGGCTCTGCTGTCGGACTGGTTCCCCGCGACCACCGGGGAGATCCTGCACGTCGACGGGGGGGTGCACGCGGTCGGCGCCTGAGGCGTCAGGGCTGCGGGACCTTCTAGGGGTGCGGCACCTTCAGGGCTGCGGGACCTTCAGGGCTGCCGGTCGATCCGGTCGACCTCGTCGATCTCCTCCCGGGTGATGCCGAGCAGGTAGAGCACGGCGTCCAGGTGCGGCACCGAGACGCTTGCGTCGGCGGCCGCGCGGACGACCGGCTTGGCGTTGAACGCGACGCCGAGCCCGGCCGCGGCGAGCATGTCCAGGTCGTTGGCCCCGTCGCCGACGGCGACGGTCTGACTCATCGGCACACCCGCGTCGGCGGCGAACTCGCGCAGCGCGGCCGCCTTGCCCTGCCGGTCGACGATCGGCCCGACCAGCCGCCCGGTCAGCCGGCGGTCGGCGACCTCGAGGGTGTTGGCCCGCGCGTAGTCCAGGCCGAGCTCGGCGGCCAGCACGTCGGTGATCTGGCTGAAGCCGCCGCTGACGATGCCGCAGCGGTAGTCCAGCCGCTTGAGCGTGGCGATCAGGGTCCGGGCTCCCGGGGTCAGGTGCAGGGACCGGCGCACGTCGTCCAGAGCGTCGGTCCCCAGCCCGGCCAGCAGCGCGACCCGTTCGCGCAGGGACGCGGCGAAGTCCAGCTCGCCACGCATCGCCGCCGCCGTCACCGCCGCGACCCGCTCCCCGCAGCCGGCACGCCGGGCGAGCAGCTCGACGACCTCCTCGGTGACCAGCGTCGAGTCGACGTCCATGATGACCAGCCGCTTGCCCCGCCGATACAGGCCGGCCGGCTGGACGGCGACATCGATGCCGAGCTCGCCGGCAGCCGCGGACAGGTCCCGGCGGAGCGCGTCACGGTCCGGACCAGATACCTCCAGCTCCACCGCGGTGACCGGGTGACTTGCCACGCGGACGATCCGATCGATGTTGGCGCCGTGGTCAGCGATGCGGCCGGCGACGGCGGCCATGGCGGCCGGGCGCAGTGGGCTCGCCAGGACGGTGACGTGGCTGCGGGCGTCCGGGTCCGCCGCCCGGCAGCTGCCGCCCGGCTCCGGGACGCTCACCGTCAGGCCGAGCGGGACACAGACCGCGCCGACCGCGGCCAGGATCGTGCTCTGGTCGACCGCAGCCGGGTGGGCGATGTCCACGGCGATCATCACGTGACCGCGCACACAGCTCTGTCCGACGTCCAGCACGGTGACGCCGGAATCGGGGAGCGCGGCGAACAACGAGGCGGTCAGACCCGGACGGTCACGACCGGTGACGACCAGCGACAGCTCGGCGGGCACAGCGCCACCCTGCCGCACCCGCCCGCAGGGTCGGTCAGGTGGCCGGGTCGGTCAGATCGCCGGATCGGTCCGGCGGGCGTCGGTCAGGTCGCCGTCGGTCAGGCGGGGGCAGCGTCGGGGGCGCAGGCGGCGACAACCGCCCGCCGGACGGCGCGCTCCAGCGGTTCGAGCAGCTCGCGGCGCCGGCGGGACTCCGCGAGCGTCCGTGCGCCGCCGTCCTCGGCCAGCGCCAGTGACAACGCCAGGCGCAACCGGGTCGCCCGGGCGATCAGCCCGGTCCGTCGTACGCCCAGCGTCGAGGGCAGCTCGGCGGCCCGCCGGCCCGGGTCGGCATCGGCCAGCAGCCCGGGCAGGCCGGGATTCCACCGGGCGACGTCGAGCGCCGCGAGCTCGCGGGCCGCCGCGAGCAGCTCCTCCGACATCGCGCGTTCCGCCTCGGCGGGGGAGGCGACAGCGGTCGGTGGGGAGGCCGGGACCGCCGTCCACTGGACGCCACGGCCGACGACCTCGGGGACCAGGGCGATTCCGGCGCCGCCGACGACCGCGGCCTGCCCGGCGTCGACGACGAGTGCGGTGGTGGACGGCGGGCCGGCGATCCCGAGCGGATCGCCGGCCACCGGGAGGGCCAGGTGCAGACCGGTCGCGCCCCGACGGCGGAGCTCACCCATGGCCAGCGGGATCGGCAAGGCCTCGGCCACCGCGGCCCGCGGCTGGCGCCCGGCGCGGCCGTCGGTGTCAGCGTCGGACAGGTCCGGCCAGCCGCCGGGGCGGTGCAGCATCGAACCGGTTCCGGACGCGCCGGCCCCGGACGAGCCGGTTGCGGGCGGGCTCTGCGGAAGGGTGTCCGGAAAGGCGAACGTGTGGGCGACGTCGTCGCCCCGGACCCCGTCGACCAGGTCGTCCAGTGCGACATGCCCGGTCAGCCACGCGTTGGTCCAGGTCACCAGCCGGATGGCGGTCGTCGGGCTCACTCGGCGAGACTACGGCCGCAGACGTCCCACCGAGGGCCTCCGGGCACAGCCCGGGGACGGCAAGGGGACGGTGCCGGGCACCGCATCGGGGACGCCCGTTGCCCTAGGTTGACGCTGTGCCAGGGCCCGGGTCGGTCGTCGAGTTCGCCGGCGTCGGGGTGCGACGGGGGCGCGCGGACCTGCTGACCGACGTCGACTGGACGGTCCGCGAGGGGGAGCGGTGGGTCGTGCTTGGCCCCAACGGCGCGGGCAAGACGACCCTGCTCTCGGTCGCGGCGACGCTGCTGCACCCCAGCTCCGGCGTCGCGGCCGTGCTCGGTGAAGTGCTGGGCGCGACCGACGTGTTCGAACTCCGGCCGCGGATCGGCCTGGCCAGTGCCGCCCTCGCCGACCGCATCCCCGGGGGGGAGACCGTCGGCGACGTGGTCGTCACCGCCGCGCGCGCGCTGTACGGGCGATCCCGGGAAGGGTATGACGCGACCGACGCGATCCAGGCGATGCGGGTGCTGGACCGGGTGGGGGCCGGCCGCCTCGTCCGGCGCACCTACGGGACGCTCAGCGAGGGTGAGCGCAAACGCGTCCAGATCGCGCGCGCTCTGATGACCGACCCGGAGCTGCTGCTGCTCGACGAGCCGGCGGCCGGGCTGGACCTCGGGGCCCGGGAGGGCCTGGTGCAGATCCTGGCCGAGCTCGCCGCCGACCCGGCGGCGCCGACGCTGGTCCTGGTCACCCACCACCTGGAGGAGGTGCCACCGGGGGTCACCCACGCGATGGCGTTACGTGGGGGTCGGGTGACGGCGGCCGGCCCGATCGCGGAGGTGCTCACCGGCGACGTGCTCGGCGCGACCTTCGGGCTACCGCTGCGGGTCGCCGCCGCGGCCGGACGCTGGTCGGCCCGAGCCGCCTGAACCCCATCGCAGGCTGGGCCGATCCGGTGCCCGCCGCGGCCGGCGCCGAGGCTGGCAAGTGGACCGCCGGTCTAGGTTTGCCGACCATGGGGTGGCTGTCCGACAAGGCCTGGGTGGCGTGGTTGGTGGCCGCCGCCGCCCTGGCCGGGATGGAGCTGCTCAGCCTGGACCTGGTGCTGCTGATGCTCGCCGCCGGCGCGCTCGGCGGGGCCGCCGCCGCCGCCCTCGGGCTCCCACTGCTGGCGTCCGCGGGGATCGCGGTCGCGATCGCGCTGGTCGGACTGGTAGCGGTCCGGCCGGTCGCCGTGCGGCACCTGACGCTGGGACCGGCGCACGCGACCGGGACCGCGGCACTCGTCGGGCGGGAGGCCGTCGTCGTGCAGGCCGTCGCCCCGACCGGCGGGGGCCGGGTGAAACTGGCCGGCGAGATCTGGTCGGCCCGCAACTACGAGCCCGACGTCACGATCGCCGCCGGCGCGACCGTCGACGTCGTGTCCATCGACGGCGCCACCGCCGTCGTCCTGTCCCGAGAGGTCGGCTGATGCCCGAACTGATCGTCGTGCTCATCGTCGTCGCCGTGGTGCTGATCGTCCTGGCGCGCTCCGTACGGATCATCCCGCAGGCCCGGGCGGCGGTGGTCGAGCGACTCGGGCGGTTCCAGCGGACGCTGAACCCCGGTCTGGCCCTCGTCGTCCCCTTCGTGGACAAGGTCCGGCCGATGATCGACCTTCGCGAGCAGGTCGTCTCGTTCCCGCCGCAGCCGGTGATCACCGCGGACAACCTGATGGTGTCGATCGACACCGTCCTGTACTTCCAGGTGACCGACCCGAAGTCCGCGACGTATGAGATCGCCAGCTACATCCAGGGCGTCGAGCAGCTGACGGTGACCACCCTGCGCGACGTCGTCGGCCGGATGGACCTGGAGCAGACCCTCACCAGCCGGGAGGAGATCAACAACGCGCTGCGCGGGACCCTGGACGAGGCGACCGGACGCTGGGGCATCCGCGTCAACCGCGTCGAGCTGAAGGCGATCGAGCCGCCCGCGTCCATCCAGGACTCGATGGAGAAGCAGATGCGGGCGGACCGGGACAAGCGCGCCGCGATCCTGACCGCCGAGGGGCAGCGGCAGTCGCAGATCCTGTCGGCCGAGGGCAGCAAGCAGAGCTCGGTGCTGCGGGCCGAAGGCGAGCGGCAGGCGTTGATCCTGACCGCGGAGGCCGATCGGCAGGCGCGAATCCTGCGGGCCCAGGGCGAGGCCGAGGCGATCGGCACGGTGTTCAAGGCGATCCACGACGGCCGGCCCGACCAGGCGCTGCTGAGCTACCAGTACCTGCAGACGCTGCCGCAGATCGCGCGGGGGGAGTCCAACAAGCTGTGGATCATCCCGAGCGAACTGACCTCGGCACTGCAGGGGCTGGGCGGACTGGCGAGCAACCTGACCGGCGGGTCAACCGACGGCTCGCTCGGCAACGGGTCCGCCACGCCCGGCCCAACGAGCGCCGGTCCACACGCTGCTGCTGCGTCCGGCCCCGGGATCCCGGCCGGTGCACAGACGCCGTCGGTCAGCGCCGTCGAGCAGGCGCGGGAACTGGCGGCCCCGCAGACGCCGCCGATCGCCTCGGACGACTCGGTCGAGTACACCACCGACCCGACGGGCGCGACGACTCCCGGGGTCTGAGCCGGACCGCCCGCGGCGGGTGCTCAGCGCTTGGTCGGGCTACTGACCGGCGCAGGCCCTTGCGGTGGTGCGGGCTTCGGCGTGGACGACGGCTTCGGCCGCAAACCCCTCTCCTCGACCGGCTCCGCAGAGGCGTGCGATTGCCCGCTGTAGCCGACTCGCCGGGGCGCCAACCAGGGGCCGACGTCACGCGGGGTCGACGCCATTGGCGACTCCTGTCTTTTCATTCGTCTGGCCGGCGTTGGAGGGTTCCGCACCGGCCCGGGGTCCCAGTGTGGCCGACTCGGTCGGCTCGGGACGAGGATCTGCGCCGCGGACGAAGTCGACCACGGTCGCGTCGTCACAACGGATAAAGATGCCGACCCGGTCATCGGCTGCCACTCGTCGAAGAGTGACCTTCTGAACTTCACCCGCGGAAGCCGCGGCAATCGGTTTTGGACGACCTTCCGTAAGCCATAGGCCAACGAGGTCCGCGGCGGCCAGGCCGACCGGAACGACGACCAACAGCACCAATCCGGTCACCCCGACGGCGCGAACGTGACGCGACAGTTCGACGGCGATGTACGTGCCCGTCGGGCTGTCCTCCGCAGCGAGGCTCAGTGCATACGGCCCGAGTACGACCGCGTGAACCCCGTCGAGGACCGCACTGACGGTCAGCGCGCGGATGAGCCGGGGGCTGACGCCGACATCAGTCGGGGTTCGGACCCCGCAACCGAGTCCGCGCCGCCTGGTAGACGAAACCGGGCAGCGCGAAGACCAGGACAACGGCCAGTCCACCGGCGGTCGACGGAATCTCCAAGACGGCTGCTCCCTCCCGTCGATGTGTACGGGAGGCGAACCCCGTCAGGCCGCGGACGCCGGCTGGTCCGGTAAGCGGATGTCGGCGGCCACGAGAACGGCCCATCCGCAGTACACGCAGGCAAATTCGTCGGCGCTCGCGTCGAGCAGGCCGACTGGAATGACGAACTCGGTGTGCTCCCGGCACGCGGCGCACCAGGCGGTCGCCGTCACGGGTACGTATGCCGCCGTGGCCCTGTCCCCCGCCGGTTCCCGACTGCTGACTGGGGCCGGACTGCCGGCTGGGGCCGGACTGCTGGCGCGCGCCTGACTGACTGTGCTGTTCTCCACGAGAACTCCTCTCCGATGTCCCCACCTTGGCGCCGGGGTCCGACAGGACGTGCCCGGCACGCCGCCGTCGCGCTGTACGTCGGCGTCGTTCCTGGTCAGAATGGGTGCGCGGCTGCCCGGACCGGGTGTGCCGGCTGGTCAGAACGGGTTGGCGGGCCGACCGGTCCGTCGTCGGGGACCCGGTCGCTGCAACCGGGGACCAGGTCGGGACAGGGGAGCTGGGCATGCAGACCGTCTGGAAGGGTTCGGTCAGCTTCGGGCTGGTGTCCATCCCGGTGCGCCTGGTGTCCGCGACCGAGGAGCGCGACCTCACCTTCCACCAGGTCCGTGCGGCCGACGGCAGCCGGGTCCGCTACAAGCGGGTCGCCGAGGCCGACGGGGAGGAGGTCTCCTACGCGGCGATCGCCAAGAGCTACACCACCCCGGACGGCCGCGAGGTCGTGCTCACCGACGAGGACCTCGCGGCGGTCAAGACCCCGTCCAGCCGGACCGTCGAGCTGATCGGGTTCGTCGCCGCTGCGGACATCGACCCGTTGACGCTGACCAAGAGCTACTTCGCCGAGCCCGCCGCCGACGACCGCAAGCCCTACGCACTGCTGCGGGACGCCCTCGTCGCCAGCGAGCGAGTCGCCGTCGTGAAGATCACCCTCCGCAATCGCGAGCGCCTCGGCGTGCTCCGCCCGCGCGCCGACGTCCTCGTCCTGCAGACGATGCTCTGGCCCGACGAGGTGCGGACACCGGACTTCGCCACCGACGCGAACAGCCCGGTCCGTCCGCAGGAGCTGACGATGGCCGAGTCCTACATCGACGCGCTGTCCGGCGACCTGGACCTCACCGAGCAGACCGACCAGTACCGCCAGGCCCTGCTGGAACTGGTCAACGCCAAGGCACAGGGAATCGAACCGGCGCCGGAGGACGACGACGATGCCGACCGCCCAGGGGCGCAGGTCGTCGACCTCGTCGAGGCACTGCGCAGATCGGTGGAGGCAGCAGGCGGGCGCCGGCACGACGCGGCGCCACCCGCCGAGGGGCCGCCGAAGGCGGAACCTGTCGCGGAGCGCCGACCTGTCCGCAAGCGTTCACCGGCGAAGAAGACCGCGACAGCGGCCCCGGCCACGACCACGGCGCCCGTGAGGGTTGCGGCCGACGCCGAGGAGCCGGCGAAGGCGGTGCCGCGGCGACGCGTCAGGAAGTCCGCCTGAGCGGTCGCCGCAGCTCCCAGAGCGCGATCGACGCGGCGATCGCCAGGTTGAACGAGTCGACGTCCGGCCCTTGGGGGATCGTCACGGCGGCCCGAGTGCCGAGCCGGCCGCATCGAGCCCAGCACCACCACGACCGGCAAGGCGAAGGGCGCGAAGGGCGCGGGGCGGGTGGTCGCGCGGCGGGGGAGGTCACCGGAGCAGCGGGCCGCGTGGTTGGCCGAGGTCCACGAGAAGCTGGCTGAGGCGCGCCGGCGGGTCCGCCGGGGGGAGTGTGGGTTGACGATCCTCGCCCGGTCCGGCGCCGCACCACTACCGGCGCCAACGGGGTTGGCGGCGGTGAGAGCACCGATCCGGTCGAGGCTGCGGCCGCGGGGGAGAGCGGTGATCCGGGCAGCGCGGCGGGTGGTGGCCCGGTGGGGCGGGTGCTGGTGGGGTTCGCGGCGGTGACGGTGTTCGACGTCGCGCAGACCGACGGGGACCCGCTGCCGGAGCTGCCGGTGATGCGGCGGCGGAGGGAGGCGCCGGCCGGGCTGTGGGACGGCCTGGTCGAGCAGGTCCAGGCCCGGGGCTTCGCCGTGGGTGGGGAGGACCCGTCGCCGGCGCTCGGGGTCACCCGGTATGCCTCCCGCACCGTTGACATCACCCGGACCTGAGCCCGGCGATGGCGTGTCACGTCCTGGCGCACGAGCTGGGGCACATCGCCGCCGACCACGAGACCCGCCGCGACGATGCCCGGGGGTGCGGGAGGCCGAGGCCGACGAGATCGCGTACCTGGTCACCACCACCGCCGGGCTGGGCGGTCACGCGACCGTGGACTACGTCACCGGCTGGACCAACGGGGACCCCACCGTCGTCCGCGGGACCGCGGCCCGGGTCGTGACCGCCGCCGCCCAGATCATCGACGCGCTCCACCTCGACGACACACCCGCCACCGACAGCCAGGCGACTGGCGAGTTCGAGGAGGTCGGCGCGTGACGCCGGGCCGGCGCGGGCCGACCATGAGGCGCATGACCGACCCGGCCGCGCCGAACCTCGCGCCCCCGGACCTCGGCCGGCGCACCCGGTGAGCAGGCGGGCGATCGCGGCCCGCTCGGGGGCGGTGGCCCAGAGCCGGTACTTGGTTTCCACGGCGATCTAGCGGGCGACCTAGTCGCAGCGGGCGCTGGTGGCCGGGGGCAGCCAGGTCGCCGCGTCCCCGTCGCTCTCCTGGTTGTTGAGCCGGCCTTGGACGGCGAGGAGGTTCAGCGGGTCGTTGGCGAACTGCTCCCGGGTGGTCGCGGGCCACGCGAAGGCGCCGGTCTGCCAGGCGTTGGACAGGGCGACCACGTGGTCGATCTGCACGCCGCTGCTCGCGCTCGCCCCATCGGTGAACCCGATGGTGGCGCCGCTGTAGGGGTCGATGAGGGTGCCGGCGGCGACCCGGCAGCCTCCGGTCCCGGCGGCGACGCGGGTCGCGGTGAGGTCCCGGCGCGGGACGCCGTCGCGGGTGTCGCAGCCGTTGCCGTCCACGTCGGCCCACGCCTGCCCGAACTGGTCCCTGCTGTACCCGGTCGCCGGGGCCGGCCCCTTAACCGGCAGCGTGAGCAGCGCGGCCGCGGCCGGCCCGGACTCCGCGGCCAGCTCCACCAGGTCCCGCGCCGGAGCAGCCGGCGTCGTCGGGACTACCGGCGGCGGGGGCGTCGGTGCGGTCACCGCTGGGGACCTCGTGGTTGGCGCGGTCCCCCCCGGCGCCGGGGGTGAGGTGGTGACCGCAGCGGGTGCGGAGGAGGGCGGCCCCGACGCCGAGACAGTCGCCGCCGCGGTGGCGGCCGCTTGGGTCGGTGGGTCCGCAGTGGTAGTCGCCGCCGGGGTGGCAGAGACCGCGGCGCCGATCATCGACAGGGCCAGCCCGCCTGCGGTGAGCCCACCAGCGGCCCGTGCTGTCCGCTTCGCCGGCCGGTGCATCATCCGGCGGGTCAGCGCGACGATCCCGACCGGGACGGCTGCCACCAGCGCCAGCACGCCGATCACCACCAACGCGACGCCCATGTCGCCCCCACTCGCAGACGCAGTCCGGCTACGAACGGCGACCGATCTGGCGCAGAGCGTACGACTGCGACGTGACGTGTCGGTGACCGTGTCCACACCCGAGCGCCCACCCACGAACCGGCTCACCACGCAGCGGGCAACCTCGGCACAGCGGGCGGGTGCCGCGTCCTTAGGCTAGGGGCGGTCCGCTCTAGATCCACTGGCCGGCCGGGTGGCCTATCTTGCCCGGGCAAGCACCGGTCCCACACCGGCTGGACTCGCCGCTCGGCGGGTTGGGCCTTGACATTGCAGCAGGTCGCCGATGAGACTCAACGTCTCACGCACCCAAGTCTTCGCCCTGGTCCAGAACCAGGCCCTGGTCCAGAACCAGGCCCTGATCGCGGTCAACATCGGTGGCAGTGGTCAGTGGCGGGTCCGAATGGGACCGGCGGGAGGCGCCCGTCGCCCGGCTTTACCGGGGCGCCGAGCACGACACCGCAGCCATCGTCTTCGGCGGGAGCGACGTTCAGTCGGAGGCGTAGACCGCGGGTCGACTACGCGACCGGGAAGAGTTGACCGGTCGCGGGCCGACGTCAACGATCGCCAGTGTGGTTCCATCTCGCTCGACGGCGCGCTGCCCGCCTGCAAATTGGTGCGCTCCGAGCCTCGGGGTGGAACCTTCCTGGCCGTGCCGGACATAAACAGGTATGACCGGAACAGCGGCGCGCTCGGGTAGTGACCGTCACTTGCTCGGGCGCGTTGACTCGGGTGATCAGGCCGCCTTCGCGAGCCTGTTCGATGAATACGTCGACTCGGTTTACCGATTTGCTGCTCGACGGCTGGGGTCCCCCGCGGACGCCGAGGACCTGACGTCCATCGTATTTATGACCGCTTGGCGACGACGAGAGGACTTGCGAACCTTTAAGGGTTCGCCTATCGCGTGGCTTCTGGTGACGGCAGACCGGTCAGCGAACAATCTTGTCCGAGCTCGACGGCGCGAGGCAGCGCTCGTCGACCGTCTTGCGCGCACCCGCGATGTCGCCGCTGTGTTCGACGCAGCGCCCCAATTCCCGGATGTGTTACCGGATGGTCTGAGGAATTCTCTCGACAAGCTCGGACGGGCTGATCGTGAGGTTCTCAATCTTGCGATCGTTGCCGAACTCTCTTACGAGGAAATAGCGAACGCGTTGGGCGTGCCCGTAGGGACCGTTAGATCGCGACTGTCACGGGCGAAGGCCAGGCTGCGTTCGGTCATGAGTCGATCGACGGGGAACCCGTCTACCGCGGAAGGAGTCCAATGACGATGCTGGAACCTGGCGTCCGGGCCAAAATGCGTGCGGCTGTACTAGCGGAAGCAGCAAGCGCTGCCGAGGAACGGAGCCGAGTCAAACATCGCCTGCGTCACCCCGGTGTCATTGCCGCTGTGTCGGCTCTCCTTGTCGGGGTCGGCGCGACCTCGGCTACTGCTGTCGTCCTGCACCAACGTACGGTCGCTGCTGCGCCGGCGGCGTCGGCACGCTGTTATAGTGAGGTGTCCCGCGATCGCGGCGACGGGTTTCCGGGTTCCACCGTTGTGATCGGATACCCGGGTATAAATTCACTGTCCCACCAAGCTAGGATCGTCGATCCGGTACCGCTCTGTTCTAGTCTCTGGCAGGTCGGCGCGTTGCCGCGCACAAACAGCCCGATCATCGATCAGACAGCACGCGCTCGTATTCCGAACCTAACGGCGTGCGTCGACACGGACGGTGTGGTTTCCGTCTTCCCAGCAGGCTCGAACGTTTGCGTGTCGCTGGGTCTGTCAATCGACACCAACAGTCGTCCGCACGTCGCTAACTGATCTAGCTGTTGCATGTCATGACGTGGTGACCAGTGGGTGGGTCGGCGGGGTGGGTTGGACGGGGACAGGTCTGCCCGGTTGGGTGTGGAGCTACCACAGCAACCACTGCCCGGCCGAGGGAGACCTGTCCCGTGCACGCTGACGCGCTGTTGACCGTTGAAGGCCGCCGCCGGTTGGTCGCCCGGGTCCTTCGGGATGGCCGCCCGCAGGCTCATGTCGCCGCCGAGGCCGGGGTCGCCCGGACCACCTTGCGCACGTGGGTGAGCCGGTTCCGGGTTGGAGGGGAGGCTGCGCTCGTGGATCGCTCGAGCCGGCCGTACTGCTGTCCGACCAGCACCGACCCGGCGGTACTGCAGCGGATCGAGCGGTTGCGCCGGGACCGGAAGCTCCCACCGCGGCTGATCGTCGACGAGCTCGCCGCCGACGGCGTCGAGGTCTCCGCAGTAACAGTTCACCGCTGGCTACGCAGGTTGGGGATCAGCCGGCTGCGCGACCTCGACGTCACCGGGAACAGCCACCGCCAGGTCCACCGGATCACCACCGAAGGACCAGGTCAGCTGGTCCACCCGACGTAAAGAAGATCGGGGCGATCCCGACTGGCGGCGGCTGGCGGGTGCATGGCCGTGGCAGTGCCCAAGACCAGGCCGCGCGGAGAGAGCGGGTCGGCTAACGGTACTGGCACTCCGCGATCGACGCCCATACCCGGATCGCGTCACGCAGTCCCTCCCCGACGAACGCGCCGTCACCGCGGCCGGGTTCCTGCGCCGGGCGATCGCCTTCTTCACAGCCCACGGCATCACCATCGAGAAGATCCTCACCGACAACGGCAGCTGCTACCGCTCGGCGCTGTTTGACGCCGCGCTGCCCGACGGGGCCCGGCACCGGTTCACCCGCCCCACCACCCCCAGACCAACGGGAAGGTCGAGCGCTACAACCGCACCCTTGGCGCCGAGTTCGCCTACGCCCGGCCCTCGACCTTAGAAACCCAACGCGCCGACTACCTCCAACGCTGGCTCATCCACTACAACTACCACCGAGCCCACACCGCCACCGGGCAGCCAGCCCCCGGCCACCCTCGCACTGACCACTTGACACCGCCCACTGTTACAACGTCATGATGCAAAACGACCTAGCCGCCATTCCCGAACGTCCGGGGATGGCGGCTAGGTCGTGCGGGTTACCGGTAAACGATCGACGACGTCCTGTCGTTGAGGAGCCCAAGGTTCGAGCAGTTGTTGTTGCACTGCAGGTCAGCGCCGCCGTAGGAGCCGTTCTCGTAGTGGTCTCCGCCGCAGCTCGAGTAACCCGCAGAACTACTGTAGGTGTCGTTGTGCCTCACGACGGGGAACCCGTAGACCGCTCCTGAGGAGCAGCCCGAGCCGGTCGTCCCGTAGTAGACGTCGCTGGACCCTCCGTAGCTACTATCGAAGTACTCGATTCCAAGGAGGGGCTGTGCAGCGTCCGGACCGATGACCCCTCCAGCAATGAGTGTCGCAGAGGAAACCGTTGCTGCGGACCGGGCGACAGAGACCCGGCCACGCGTGGCGAAGCCCAGCGCCTCGGCGAACGTCGCGAAGCACGTCTTCTTGACTTGGGCATGTGGGTCGGCCGTCCTCGTGGCGGCGACTCCGTAGGCGCAGCTGGTTGGTGCGGCGGGCGCCGCGCTGGCCTCGATGGCCAGGGGACCGGTGACCGCGGTTGCCGCGAGCGCTGTCACGGCGAGGAGTCGGGCGGTTGTACGGGATCTAGGCACGCGTGTCTCCTTGGGCTTGTTTGTAAACTGTCAGGTTCCCAGCCGCGTACCGGCGGGGAGATCGACGCGTCACGAGCAGTGAACGCTTCGTTAGGTGCTCCCGTCAAGAGAGTGAAAGAATGAGCCGGGCTGCCGATCGAGGGACGGCGCCACCCAGCCCCGTTGTTGAGCGGACGACGGGAGCCACAAGTCCTAGTCGGCGCACGCTGGATGGCGTCCCAGCGCGGGAACCGCTGCCGGCGCACTCGCCGGTCGCCGTCGCTCGGGACGTTCGCCCTGGTCGTGGGGTCCCACCAGACCAGCCCGCGCGTCTATCCCGGCGAGGGTGTCTTAACTGAGACAGACGCGCGGGCGAGCGAGGTCTTGGTCGGGTACGCCCGCTGTTCCACCGACGAGCAGAACTTGACCGCCCAGGCAGTGCGCTTGCGCGGCTCGGGATCCTTCCCGATCGGAGTACGTCGACCACGGCCGGGTCCGGGACGAACCGGACCGGCCTGGGCTGCGCCAGGCGCTGGCGGCGGTGCCGGCGGGGGACACCTGGTCGTGACGGAGCTGGACCGACTGTCCGACCGCCGGACGGTCACCGCACGGGCTCACTTCCAGTCGGTGGACTGGGGACTGGCCTATCCCGCTTGGTGATCGACCGGTGCGGTACGTCGGGTCGCGTCATCGCCCCCTAGGGCACCCGACGGGCCAGCCGCGGTCATTTCTCATCGACCTGAGGGTCATCGCCGTCGGGATAGCCCATCTCCGCTACGTACTCGGCGAAGGCATCGTCGTCCCAGTCCACGTCGACCAGCTCGGGGGCGGGGCCGGCTGTGGCGCTGTCAAACGGTTGGCTGAACCTGAGGACATCGAGCAGGAACGTCTGGTTTGCCGCCAGGAGGTCGGGGTCGTCACTCCACAGGCCGAACTCGAGGTGCATTTTCGCGGCCGCCGTCCAGTTCGCGGAGCCGAGCCATGTGCGTAGCGCGGTGAAGTGGGACTGCTCGCGCCCCCAGTCGTCCTCCCAGACCCAGGCGCGGCCAGCGAGCAGCATCTTCACGTGAACGAGCGGCGGAGACGACCGGGAAGGGGGCCAGCCGGCCGCACGGACCGGTCCAAGCTCTGTAATTCCGGGGATCGGGCTGCCCGGACCGATAAGCGGTGCACCGCCGTCCAGGCCCGGCAGGCCGAGCTCCTCAAAGCCCGGCAAGCCGAGTGCCGAAAGCGGTTGGCCGTACCGGTTCAGTCGTTCCAGCGGTTCACGCTGCTTCTGCTGGCGGTCCACCACAATGCAGCAGTCCAGTGCGAGGAGGGCGTCCACCACCTCGGAAGACGTCAGTCGGAACACGCACCCGATGACGGTCGGCCGCGCCGCAGCCTTCAGCGGCATCCCCTCCGCCGCCAGGGCCGGAAGCTCCTGCAGTCCTCGGACGAGATCGGGCAGCACGCCCTCGCCGAAGCAAACCTGGGAGCGGCCGCCGGCGCCCCACGGGACGGGCCCACTTTTGGACCGGTCGAACTGCGGATAGCCGCCGAGCGGCGCGTAGTAGCTCACGCTGTCAGCGTCCCCTGAACTCTTGAGTTCGCCCGACGAGGCACCCGACTGGCTGCATTGAACCGGACCAGTAGGTCGCCGAGAACCGGAGGACCGGGTCGCGGACCGGCTTATGGGTGACGCGGCCGACCAGGTGTGACCTTCAGCGGCCACTGGCGGGATTCTTGCAGCGCTACCTGGCGGCCGATCGGCACTGGACCAGGGGCCGTGGATCAGGTCCGCTATCGGTCGGCTGGATGCGGGTGACAGTGCCCGGCGCAGCCCAGCCAGCGTTGCGCCTGGCTCCAACCGGAGTCGGTGATGTGGATCTGGCGGTCGCGGCGCCGGTCCAGCCACTTCCGGGTCGTGAAGGCGTCCAGGACTGCGGCGGGCAGCGCGCCGGCCAGGTGCGGGGTGCGTTCGGTCCAGTCCAGGCAGTCCCGGACCAGGGCGCGGCGTCGGGACAGCTCGGTGAGGTGCACGTCGAGCTCGAGCAGGCGGCGCGCGCCGTGTTCGGTCACCGAGTGCGTGGCAGCGCCGGAAGCGGCTGCAGCGGCTGC
>JAABUO010004367.1_pt1 | contig 16666 bp, 35 predicted proteins | sample 5559291 | NCBI WGS metagenome assembly JAABUO01 (sample SAMN10711878, study PRJNA513372) | rock metagenome | isolation source: Antarctica rocks | place: Antarctica: Victoria Land, Finger Mt sud
CGTCAGGTTTGCGTTGCCCCGCCGACACATGAAGCGTGCTGCAATGAATCCCAGCAGACACCATGACCTCCGGCCAAGCCAAACTGTATATGCATTGTCACATAGTACATGCTCCATGTAGAGTCAACCAAAGCTACTCGCCTACTTCTGGCAACAGTTGGCAGAGACTGGAAATTACTGTCTAACAGTATAACATGTGCACACACTTTTCATGCACATTAAGTCCGAGCTTTGAGTAAGTGCACCCACCTTTGCTGCCACACTTGTTGGTCATGAATGCTCCTGTTGCACAGGAGGCGGCGGCTCCAGTGGCAGCGCCACACTGGACAGACTGATGGAGCAGATTCCCTTTGGCCCCAAGCCCAAGATTGTGGACCTCACAAGTGACCGCAAGCTTGCAGATAAGGTCTGTATCTGTTGACATCTCCACATGATGCTCTCCTTGTCCTTGACGGGAGTTGAGCTGCCAGCATACGCCAATTCAACATGCAACCATTGCAACCAATGACAAGCTACATCAGGATTACATTCAGTCTAGCCTTTGCTGGCTTCAGAGCAGCACATCAGGTTTCAACCGTTCTTGCTGAAATACAAGTTCTTGCTGAAATACAGATTCTTGCTGAAATACAAATTCTTGCACCAAATGCTTGCTGAATTCAAATTCTTGTGGAAGTCCAAATTCGTGCTGAAAATCCAAAGCCTCACTGAAATCCAAATTCCTGTTGAAACCTATATTCTTGGCGAACTCCAGGTAGAGGAGGCCTGCCTGGAGTGCAGTGATGCTCAGCGTGATGAGTTCCTGTACTACATCCTTGCACAGCATCCAGGCCGCACGCTGGTCTTTGTGAATGCCATCAGTGCAGTGCGGCGAGTAGCAGCACTGCTGAAGCTGCTGGGGCTGCCTGCTGTAGCCCTCCATGCTTCCATGCAGCAAAGGCAGCGCCTCAAGGCCCTGGACAGGTTCAAGGCAGACCCTACCGGGGTTTTAGTTGCCACTGACGTCGCAGCAAGAGGCCTTGACATCACGGTCGGTGTTGTGACTGTGCATACCCCTATACAGCTGCTGATGCACAGCAAACTGTTGCGTATCTGATAGCCAAATCTGCAAGATGCTAGGTGCAGCGAATATGGAGCTATTCATGTTGCTTGGGCTACAAATGCAGCCTTTGAAAGCACCGTATGCATCATATTACACAGATGTGCATGACTGCCAGCTTTATGTCAGGGACCCACAGCATGCAATTTGACGACCCCCCTGCATGAACATGACATAACTGTGTGCAGTATTGAAATGCACACTACACCTTGACCTCGGCTGTTGCCTCGCTAAGTTTTTGTGAAGCGCTAGGTTCAGGGTACAGTTGCAGTCTTTCACTCCACGCCCGGCAAGCTCATGACATCACGTATTGCAGGATGTGAGGTGTGTGATACACTACCAGCTGCCTGCATCAGCAGATGTGTACGTACACCGCAGTGGGCGCACAGCCAGGGGGGCACAAGATGGCATCACCATTGCGCTGGTCACGCCCAAGGAGGCAGCACGCTATCAGGGCCTTCAGAAGGCCATGGACCGGCCTGTGCCTTCTGACTTCCCAGTCGACAGCACCCTCATGCCTGCTGTAAGTGCCTATCCAGGTTACCCTACCCTATGACTCCCCCTTCGACAACACCCTTACGCCTGCTGTAAGTGCCTGTTCAATACTCATGCTGCCCTTCGACTCTTCGGTCAACAATACTCACATGCCTGCTGTAAGTGACTATCAAGGTTGTCATGCCTTATGACTCTCCTTTCAACAACATTCTCATGCCTGCTGTGAGGGCCTTGTGAGGGACCTGTGCCTATAGACTCTCCATGTGGCAATACTCTCTTGTTGCTGCCAGCGCTCTCAGCAGTTGCTGTGCTTTCTCACTTGTCAGCTATCAGTATACTCACGCCTGCTACAGTTGCCTTTCAAGGCTGCTGTGCCTTCTGTATGCAAGTTGACAGGCCATTCATGACTGCCCTTCAAATGTGCCTCCTCTGATGTGCCTAGTGTGTGCCTTCAATGCACATCTGCGGCCTGTCCTCATTGACAAGCCCCAGATGCGCATTAAAGTGCCATTGCAGCTTGTTGAAGGTTTGGACTTCCCTGCTGCCCACACCTCTCTGTGGCAATAACCAGTCATCCATTCCTTTGCTGTTACCAATGATAAGCCTGTCTTGTTTTGAGAGTGCAGTACCATGTTTTTTCTGTAGCTGGCAATCAGATTGAACTGTCTGCATTCAGGTGCATAAGCGTGTGCGGCTGGCTATCCGTCTTGATGAGGTGCAGCGGATTCAGACGAAGGAGAAGGCTGAGCAAAGCTGGCGGCAGCGCACGGCCGATGAGGTGCCTTTGTTCAACTCGCTTCACTTGCATTGTATGGCATACAAATCTTCCAACTGCTGCTGTCTCAGCAAGCACAACACATTGCATGAAAGCCACATATTGCCAAGGCAAAGATGCCATAGGCCCCACTGCATTTGCCTATCAGCAACCCTCGCCTCCAGAGCATGCAAGCGTGACAAACAACAACAACAGCACGAGACAGCAGCACCATGCTGAAGTCATCAGTCAGCGTCCATCATGCTGACGATGAGTCAGCGTCCATCATGCGCATGATTGATCTCAACAGCTCTTGGCAGGGTCAGACAATTTGTGTCATGCTCATGGAAACCTAGCCGGGCGACATTGCCAGCTGGGCTGATGCAGGTTGGGATCGAGCTGAGCGAAGATGAGGGAGACTTGGACCCCTTTGAGGATGACCTGGCTGTCAGGGGTAAGGGGGGGCGCAAGACCGGAGGCAGACAGACTGGTACTGCGGATGCTGCCGCTGCTGCAAAACAGCTGCAAAAGGTATTGCAGCAAGCCCTGTGGTTGCTCACTCAGGCTGGTATAATTCATAGATGTCATACGTTGCTCATACATTTGGTGCTGATGCCAGATAAATGTATACATTGTGTATGCATTGCGTATACACAAGTATGTGTGGCCATGTATATACTGTCGGCATCAGGGGCTTGCTACTATCAAAGACTGCCCAGCTCACAATGGCCTGATGACTCTCGCCTTGTTTGCAGGAGCTGGCAGAAGCTCTTGCTGATCCCCTGGTGCCTAAGTTTAGTCATAGGTTCTTCACTGGAGGAGCTGCTGCAGCAGTTGGTGCGCAACGGGCTACTGTCCCCACATCTGTAGCAGCAGACTCTGAGACTGAAGGCCCAAACCAGGCGCCAGTTGTCCAGCAGGCTGTGGACTACGCTAACAAAGTTCAGGAGCACCGCAAAGCTGCTGCAGCTCAGCAAGCAGCCAAGAAAAGTAGAAAAAAAGGTCAATCAATAGCTGTAGCGCAGCCACGCAAGCCAGTCAAGATATCCAGGCAGATGGCTGAAGATCAAGCCTTGGAAGCTGCTTTGAACAAGTCCAGGGTGAAGAAGGACATGCGTCAGAGGAACACCAAATTGACAGTGATTCCAGCTGCTTTTGGGCGAGAGCAGCGTGGTGCAGACGCTCTGCAAGCTCTTCGAGCTAAGATGGGTGTCCGGCCGACAGCTGCCAAGTAGGGTAACATACGTGCTACATAGCTATATATCCAAATTTGAGTTGCAATTCAGCCTCTTACATTCGATCCATGGTCTCCTTTACTTTTTGCTTGTAAAAGCATGCTTTTATGAATTGTATCTTTGAAAGGTCTAGAGAGGAAACGCACCTAGCTGTGAAAACTGTGTCAACGACAGCCAGACAGCAGCATGCGCCTAAGCTTTATGTCCTGCCTATGTCACAAGCATTGGTCACACCTGCAGCTTATCAAACCTGACTTACGGAACACTGACCCCCTGTGCCTGGCATCAGTTGCTTCAGAAATGAAACTTCAGCGCAGAACTTGCTTGTAGTGCACCTCAGATGCAAGGTGTTGCGTGAGAAGGGACTCGTCATAATTAAAGGAAGGCTAAGCTATTCCAGCCCCCATGATGACTATGGCTTTGAGTGGTTTGCCCCACTTTGCCCTTACTCTGTCCGCCCTCTCATCCTTCAGGAAAGATGCAAGCTTGTTGAAGGACGAGACCCTCTCATTGAAGGGCCTGAACGTTGGAACAGATTGTATAGCAGTCATGGTGTCATAGCCTTGCAGGACTTTACCAAAGACTATGTTCTCACCATCTAAAGCCAATGCCGGACCTGGGCCTGCATGCCACATTGATGGTTGAGAAGCTGTAGCAGGGCCACACAACATGACGTTGCACTGGCAGTGAGCATGACACGTGCAATGGTCAACACACTGGCCATGAGCTGAGCCATTGCACCAGCAACACGTAGGCAACACAATGATAGGATAAGAACACAGGCACAGCTCAGAGAATATCAGCAGTGACAGACTTACACCTATTGTGGTGAGAAGTCAGAACGTGCAGGCATAAAGTGTGTGATGGAATGCAGGCACAGACTGCGGGCAATACCGGTAGTGATGACAAACTCAGTATTTCGGTATCCTGGCCGTTGCCTGATGCCAGGATCATCATCGTTGGTTCCTATACTCAGAGACACAGTCCCAGGTCGTGAATGGGACATCCTGCAAGGTCCCAAAGTATGTGCTTTGCAAAACTCATGGCATATGCATTCATTGAAACTAAGGCTGGCTGGTTATTGCAGCAGTGTTGAGGTTTGCAAATTTACCTGAAGGACTTGCTTGACAGCATTTCTTGATTGCGTGATAGCACAGATTCAGGAAGATGTATGTCTACAGCTCCTGTTCGCTTGGAGCCCTGCTGGCCTGCTTGCATATACTCTCCTGGTAACACCTTACTCCAAAGTGTGCCAGTGTAAATACCGGCCATAATGGCAGAGGAAAAGTTTGCAACCGTCTGTGGAACAAGCCTGCCATATAGTCCTGTGTATCAACATACAATGTTGTGGTGGAAATGCCCAGCATGACTAAGCTAGGCTTGAATGGGGAGGCCTTGCCAGTCACAATATGTCAAAAATAGTACCTATTGTCACTCGACCAAGAGGAGTAGCATCAGTGCAAATGGCAGAGGCATCCCCCAGAGTTCTGTCACTCCTCAAACCTTCTGGGCACAGTCCAATATCCAGAAAAACCTGCAGATTGGTATGGCTGAGAAGCTGTACAAGGTGAAAAATGATCACGGCATATATGTCACCTTCTCTGTCACTGTCAGGTCCAGCTCGTTGTCTGCATTTGCAGCTGGTGATGTGCTTTCGACTTCAGCAGAGCAGGCGCGTGGAGGGATGGCAAACGCGAACGCAGCTACGAGCTCCGCTTGCAAAGCTCGTCGAGACAGACAGTGGTCACTCCTTGGCTGACTGGCTGCCGTGTGGACGCGATCACTTCTACATTGCCTGCAGGGTACCATTCTGTGTTGACAGCTGTAGCATGATATGCTTGTGGATAGAACAGCGCACTTGGAAACAGCCCTATGCGCCTCGGACCTTGAACGACGATTCTGAACAACTGACCGACGCAGAGGTCCGGACTTGAACAGCAAGCTGCGCGGCAGGCTTTGATGCAAGCTGCAGCATGGTGCGCACATTGTGCTTTGAATGGAGAGGGGTCAGCTCGACAAGTCGGGCATGCTGTCGCTCAGCTCGACATGCTGCGCATGCAAAAGTCAACGCTTGTCATGCATTGCATGCTTGGCTCAGCCATGGACAAGCAAATCGCGACCTTTGCCATTCCAGGTCGTCTGCTCGTTCAGGTATCTACAGCATCACTCGGATCAGCCGCCGACGTACAGAACACCTGCTGTAGCCGCGGCAGGACTCGTAGTCACTTCCTGTGCGCAGCTCTTGCACTTAAGCCTGTGAAGCTCTGCTGCACGCACAGGTGCAGCTATCATGCTCAGCGTTGCGCTTTGACCGGCTAGGTCAATTATCGAGAACTGAGGAGCCTTTGACTGCTAAAGCGACTCTCAGGGTGGGCCAGCATGCCGGTCCACTCTGTTGAGGGCCAGTTGCGGTGAGTCTGTGGAACCAACTTGTTCAGCAATAACTTCAGTGTTATGCATCAATCCACTGCAAAGCTGCCTCTGTACTGCAGGGCTCTTGCAGGTCAGACAGGTGCTTTCTTGCAACCTGCTGTCCCCTTTGTCATACATGCACTGGCTTCGGGTGGAGCCTTCACCTTGGGTTTGGCAGGGGCTCAGGTGACATTGGTGCAGCTCTTGTTGTCACATCTGTTCACCTCACAACTTCTTTTGCAAAAACATGAGGCCTGTTGCAGTTTACTGGCATTGCATGTCGAGTGTCCTGTGCAAACCCTGTCCTGGGTCCTGGCATGGGCGTGGTTGGCATCGGAGTTGCTTCTGCAATGGCAGGTCAGGCAGCTGTGCACTGCCGCCACTACTTCAAGACTGGTCAGCATCCCCTCAGTATACCATCTGCAGCATCGTTCCAAAGTCGAGACATCCTACTGGATGCTGCCATGGGTATCATCCTATACAAGGTCCATATGCATCTTTTGCTTGTTGTGTTGCCAGGCTAACACATTTCAGCTGTGATGATGGGAGTACAAACTACAATCTTGTAGAATTTTGTGTGAACAATGTTGCAGATGATGGGTGGAAGGTTTCGTAATGTCATGCCTAGTGACCTGTTCATGCCTGGAGCCCTGGCACGTGGCTCTCTGCCAGCTGCTGGCAAGGAGTATGCCTCAGATACCTTCAGAGGAGAGCTGAAGATACTCATGCGCAGGTGCGCCAGTGTCTTGCTGAAATGTGCTCATGGTTGTGTAAGCAGTGCACCTTCCTAGAATCAGCAGGTGCATTGCTCGCGCACGGAATTGGATTGAATTGCATTTTGCAAGTGCTGCTTTGCCGCAGGGATGGCTGCCACCATTGTGGGGGGAGAAAGGGCAAAACCATCGGGGACCATATCCCACCAAACAAGCTGGTGTATGGCAGCAGGAAAGAGGTCAGAGAAGCCACAGCGCAGTTTGCCAAAGCCCTTGGGGTTGCTCCCAAGAAACGCCCACTGGTGAAAGTACCAGGTTGGCACCCATGCCTGTGAAAGATACTGCTGATTATGATTGTCCAGTCATCATGTTGGTGTCAGCACCCGTATCTGCCCTGTCTAACAGCATAATACATCAAGAGCTCGAGCTCTGCATGGATGCCATCTTCATGGCAGTCAATGAGCCTGTCAGCTGTTTGTGCGAGGACCGTGTAAATGTACACAGCTGGTTTGAGCTGATACACTGTTCACATGCAGCTAAGCGCAACAATTGGTGGACAAGCATTAAGCAGAAGCTTGGCATGACACCACCAATCAAGGTTGCTCAGCGGTACTACCCTCAGTGTCTCACCTGCTGTCAGAAGCAGGCAGCTGCAGCAAAGGCAAACAGAAGGACTTTGGTTGTGCACAAGGCTGGTCCCAGGCCTTGGCATTATGCAGGTGTGTAGACTTTGTTGTGTGCTAAGCTTTCACAGTCAGAATTTCGGGCACTTACTGGCGTATGCCCTTGGATGTGTTGCACACGTGCCTCTTTGTTGCTATCAAGCAGTCAAAGTCCATGCTGAACAGGCAATTCCCAGTGATGACAGCAACAACCCAGGCAGAATATGTCAGGCCAGGCAGGCCCAGAGCAAGCTCACAGTGAATCCTGACAAAGCACTTCTTGCTTTTGCACAGCCTGTTTTCTGTTGCAAATCCTGCTGTCATCACTGCAAGCATGTCACGTCCATTACGCATCTTTATCATTGCTGATACATTTCAAACCTGCAGGTGTTCTTGTGGGAATGCGGTATTTCCACAGCCCTGCAGCTGCCGGGGCCATGCTGATGAATGATTTCCAAGGTGTCAGACGCAACTTGCGAGGTGGATTTACAGAAAGCGATGCTGGTCAATATGATGTAGATGCTGTATGGGATGGCTCTGCTGGCAGTCACACACAGACTTACCAGTCTAACGCAGACAGGTGGAGCATTCAGGCAGCGCGGCGTCACCGATAGCAGATGTCAGCTCACTTTAAACTTGAAACCGAATCAAGACCAATCTGCACAAGAAGGCACAAATACAAGGCTGGAGCAGTGTGTTTCAAGTCAAATGTGTTATTGATGGGCACTTGTGCATGCAGCTGAAATGCATCTGTTGCAGCTCTTGCAATCAGGATGGTGCAGCCTGTATACTTCGTCTATGCTGCAGCTTTTGCAATCAGTCTGTCAGATCTTATGCAAAGGGGGTACACCTTTGTGTGAAAAGATTACTTCGGACACAATCAGATCGGATGGATGATCACCAAGCAGTTGGGCTCTGAGCCGAATAAGGTTGACAGTGGTCACTGACGTATGCAAAGCCTGCCTCAGGCGATGCTGAAGCCACATGCATGAATACTCATATACTGCAGCTTCACATACACAACCACTGCTGCATGCTAGGATTATTGCAACTATGCTAACATACAGTACCGGTATAGGGCAGCGTCCTGAATACAAGCAGAGGACAAGCCCAAGATCAGCCTTTGAAAGGCTGTGTAGATTCCACGTTCATGTGGCTGCAATCAACATCGTGGTCAACTGTTAGAATATAGCCGGCATCAAGCACGGCAATTGCATACTGTCGCCGTAGTGCATGCGTTGGAGCATTCCCTTGTTAAGACATCTTTCATCTTGTGCGCCTACTGCATTATTTGGACTTCCCACCATGACAGGTCTTGTGCGTTCAATCTTGGGCATGGGCAATCCATTGCTAGATGTGTCAGCGGTCATCGACCAATCATTCCTTGACAAGTACGGAGTGAGTGCACAGACATAATGCGACGACTTGCCGAAAGTAAGAGCACTTACTCTGAACTCACAGTTGGCTTGATGTCTGTAGCTGGACAAAAACAATCAAATCTTGGCAGAAGACAAGCATCAGCCTATGTATAAGGTGGGTCAGTCTTTATATTAGCATCATACATCCCTCACGTAACACAGTAGCACACCGCTGTTGTGTGGCATCTACTTGCACAACAGAATGACAATGCTTGGCGGCTACAGGAGATGGCAGATTTGACAGGAGTGGAGTACATCCCTGGCGGTGCCACTCAGAACTCCATCCGCATTGCACAGTGGATGCTCCAAGTTGCAGGAGCTACATCCTACATGGGATGTGTAGGCAAGGATGACTTTGGCAAAAAGATGTCAGAAATTGCCACCAAGGATGGAGTCAATGTACGTTCAACTCTGACACACTCTGATGGACAGTCACTCCCTTTGCAACCAGCAAATTGGCTACCACATTGTGTGAACAGGTACTTGGACTTGCAGGTTCGATATATGATTGATGCTGGAACAGCGACAGGAACATGTGGGGTCTGTGTCAGCAAAGATGGTAGCAGGTCTCTAGTGGCAAACTTGGCAGCAGCCAACAATTACAAGGTCAGTCATGGCTGCAAAGCTGTTGATGGAACAGGACATTGTATGCTTTCCTGCTCTCACACCAGAAGCTTTGTATCCTGCTTTTCTCCGGTGATACACACACCCAGAATGTTAATCTGTGTCACAAACAGGCAGAAATTAGGATGTTAGCTGATTTGTTCGCCTTGAATCTTTGATCAACAGATCTTGTGGGTGCCCAGGTTGATCATCTGAAGGAGAAGGACAACTTTGCTCTGCTGGAGCAAGCTCGCATCATCTACTCTGCTGGTTTCTTTTTGACGGCATCAGCAGAGTCTATGCTGACCGCAGCTAAGCATGCTGCTGCCAACAACAAGATTTACTGTGTCAACATCTCAGCTCCCTTCCTGCTACAGGTAGCGCCAAGTGTATGTGCCTGATGTGCACAAACATATGGCGTAGGAAGAACACAATGGTCACCATGTTGTGTGGCACAATGCATGTTTGCAGGCTGCAGCATGTACACCTGTGCTGCTTCTGCATTGGCACAATGCAAGGAAGACTGTTGACTATATGAAGCCATCCATTGACAACTAAACAGAGTGTACCTACAAGGCCACTGTTGTCTGCATACACAGGTGCCACCTTTCAAGAAGGCTTTCACAGAAACTATGCCATATGTCGACTACCTGTTTGGCAATGAAACAGAGGCTGAGGCCTTTGCTGAGTCAGAGGGGTGGAAGACCAAGAACACCACTGAGATTGCTGCAAAGGCATGTGCTGTTCCTGCTGCTCTTGCTGTCAAAGGAATGATGCGGTAGCAAAACTTGACACAGAATTGGGAGATGTCTTACATGTCATGCGTGTGAGTTGCCACCAAAGTCAGCACCCCAATTTCCACATTGGCTGCTGGTTGTTGTGCAGATTGCCAGTCTACCCAAGGAGAATGGTGCCAGGTGCAGAACAGTTGTCATCACACAAGGAGCTTTGCCGACTGTTGTGGCCTCACAGGGCAAGGTCAGTCCTTGTCTTTCTGTACCTGTGACACCTGGCATGTATACATCTTTGCTCAAGCCCTCCTGTCTGCATCATACTGAGATAGCATGGTGGGATGCTGCTTGCCACTTTGCTGGGGACTAAAAACCATTTCCTGCTGATTCTTTATGTTTGAGTGCTGCTTTGTCAGCACACATCAATGCCCTGCACTTGGCATGTTTCTATCAAAGGCAACATGACATCAGTGATCAGACTGTTACTTGGACCGTTGTGGACTGCCATCTGTGCTGATTGATGTGGTTCTGGCTACAGATTGTGCATGTACCTGTGATCACACTGGAGAAAGAAAAGCTAGTGGACACAAACGGTGCTGGTGATGCATTTGTTGGAGGCTTTTTATCCCAGCTGGTTGCTGGCAAAGACGTTCAGGAATGCTGTAGAGCTGGCAATTTTGCGGCTCATGTCGTCATCCAGCGGTCAGGCTGCACATTCCCTGAGAAACCAACTGGCTTCACGTGGGCTTGATCAAAGCCGTCAGCATAACTCCCGCCTTCTGAGTTACAGTGCAGTTGTTTGAAATCGTGCAAAGTATACCTTGCTAAGCCAGCATCCATATAGTATACACTATTCTTTATTTCATGTCGCAGAAGTACATTGTTAAGGTGAGTCAATCAAAAAGACACCAGCCCATAACTTAAACATGACAACAAGTATTTCAGTAATCAAGTAGTTGAACAATCTGCATGCAACGTGGCTGCCAGTGTGACATCTACAGGCAAGAGGTACTGGAATATTGAGGACTGACAGTGTAGCCCAAGTGTCATCAAGCAATGAACCTGGTAGTCTTGAGTGACATCACTGCTGACGACAAGATCTCTTCTTTACCTGTTACGAGCTGCCAAGTACAGCTACACCATATGTCAGTCAACGACTGCTGCAGAAAAGTGGATTAACAATGTCCGGGCGTGCGTGTCAAGCGAAACCCTAGCAGCTTCCGAAAGCCTCTACATCATGTGCTTTCTGGCGCAAGCTCGTCCGAGATTGTTCACAGAAGCGTGCAGAATTGGCCTGCACTGGAGCTTGCATCACAAATTCGCAACAGAATGAAGGTGACATTCAGAACTGTCACCGGGCAAAGTTTCTCGCTGGATCTGGAGGAGAGCAGCAAGGTGAGCCATCAAAGCGTTGTTGGTCCCCTAATCATCGGCTCATAGATTGTGCGGCAGTTACGTTTGTGAATCCTCAGGTCCTGGCCGTCAAAGAGAAGGTGCGGGAAACAAAGGGAGATGCGTACCCCGCGGCAAATCAAGTATTGATCTTTCAGGGCAAAGTAGGTCAAGTGACGATGATACCTTGTCCCCTTTCACGAACTGCAAACACTGGAGTTCAGAACCGAGCTTTGTGACTGCATCAGGTGCTGAAAGATGACACGACCCTCGCTGAAAACAAGGTGTCTGAGAATGGCTTCATGGTTATTATGGTCACCAAGGTATCGCTGTTGCTGCTGGTGCATACGTGCGTTGATGCAGTCAGAGTCGTTTTTACATGCTGACCACGACTCATCGTGCAGCCCAAAGGCAAGCCAGCAGAGGCCAAGGAGCAGCCAGGGGCATCTGCTTCTGCTGCTGCTTCCACTGCGGTATGTCAGCAAACAATAGGAATCGCTTTGCTAAGCAGCAAACTGTCATCTCTGTTCCCTTGGGCAGCATGACAGCTTTGCTGACTTGGTCAACGCTATGCAGGCCCCTATTCCTCAAGCACCTGCAACCACAAGCAGCCAACCAGCAGCCACATCGTAAGCTCTAGCTGACATTTCAAACCATGCATTTTTTAAAACAACATCCTGTTCCCAGTTCTTCAATTTTCTAACTGCCCCATAAGCTAGATGACAGCCCGATGTGCTTTGCAGAGCTGCTCCAGCTTCAGCAACTGCTGCATCAGCCCCAGCCTCAGCACCTACTGCTACACCTGCACCAAGCACAGCAGCAGCAGCTCCAGCTGCTGGTGCAGCTACAGCCGCACCAGCATCCAGTGGTGATCCGTATGCCTCAGCAGCATCAAACTTAGCTACTGGTGACAGTCTGAAGCAGAGCATTGATGGGGTACTCCCTCTGGCTGTTGTGCTCCAAGACACTCTGATCATGTCTTGTGCTGTCATACTGTCTGTTGGTGCGACACCATTTTTGCTCCAAGACAATTCAATCATGCACATGTCTTGTGCTTTGGTACTGTCCAATGGTGCCACACCAGATGATTGAGAACTTCATCATGACTCCACAAGGCTTCACTGACGGTGGTGTGCAGATTGTGGACATGGGCTTCCCACGTGACGAGGTTGTCAGAGCCATGCGGGCAGCATACAACAACCCTGAGCGTGCTGTCGAATACCTGATGTCTGGCATTCCCCCCGGTGCTGAGGCACCTCCTCCTGTGGCAGCTGCACCGGGTACTTGGCTCTGCACTGTGCACAAACATCCAGTGTGCTGACCACACTTTTGGCTGCATGTTTACTTTTTTTAAGGTGCTAGTGATTATAATTCTCTGGCCTGGTCATTGAACGTTTCTTGTTGCAAAGCTGTTTGTGTCAAGGCACAGAGTGGAATTTGTATTCCTAGCTAATGTGCAGCTACAGCAGAAGTCTTGCTGACATCAGAGGGCACAGACTGCTTTGACAATGGACCTGCTCGTTGTTGCAGGTGCAGGTGCAGCACAAGGCCAGCAGGGTGAGCAGCCTGCAGCTCCAGCTGGACCCAACACACAGCCCCTGGACATGTTCAACCCACAGGTACACCTGCCTTCCTTGGCTTGCATGAGTCCTTCTAACAGTGACCATATTGGGTTTGATCAGTACCCGTACACAGTTGCCATTCTGGCTGGAATACTCTGCTCAAACAGTTACTTTGGCAACTACAGCATGGCTTTGCTGTTTATTAGCATGCTCCGGCCGCATGACTTGGCCGTGACGGTGCAAACCTGACATGTCAACAGGGAAGGCATGCAGTGTAAGTGGTGGTATACAGCTTGTACAACATCATGTTGCTGCAGGCACAGGCTGCAGGTGGTGGAGGAGGCGGGGCAGGTGCTGCTGAAGGTGCTGCAGCAGCTGGGGGAGGTAGTCTGGACTTCCTACGCAACAACACTCAGTTTCAGGCTCTGCGACAGATTGTCCAGGCCAACCCGCAGATCCTTCAGCCCATGCTTCAGGTGCAATTGTTAAACATCGAATTGCTGTGGCTTCTATGGCTTCTGTGGCTAGGGACTTGCATTGTATGGAGTTTGCCCTAGTTGTGTTACCCAGTCTAGCCATGACACTTTTGCTGATTATGCCAAAGAAGTGGTCTCTTTTTAAAGGACTTCATTCTTTCCCATCTGCGGAATGCAGCCAGGAAAATGTCACCAGCAGACCACTGGAGTGACAAGCCAAAGCTGTATTGCAGGAACTGGGAAAACAGAACCCAGAGCTTCTGCAAATGATCAATTCCAACCAAGAAGAGTTTCTGCGCATGATCAATGAGCCTGCCCCTCAAGGCGGAGGTGACATGGCAGACCTTGCAGCGCAGTTGGCTGGTGCAGCAGGAGCTGGAGGTACTGCCCTTGTACAGTTGCAAGTCCTCTGTCCTTATATTGCTGTTTGGTGAGCACAGTCGGTGGGCAGGGTCATCAGCCTCATGTCAAGCTCTTTTGCAACATAGGGCACAGGTGTTCTGTGATACAGACTTGCGGTGACAACTCAGTCTCCTTGTGTGCAAGCCTGCTCTAAACTATTCTTCATATTTTTGGTTGCCAAAGTGATAATGTTACGCTTTGATTGTGTTGCAAACTTAGGCCATCTCCAGTACATATGCTGTCCATGCAACAAGTACAGCAACACAATACAAAAACTACAATTGCTCCTTACAGCACTTGAGCATGCAATTGCAAACTGCAGTACAAGCTGGCAGATACATCTGTCTATTGTGCATTCGGATGCATGCTTCAGTCTCTGTCATCCCCATCAAAATTAGTCATTGACTATGTCGTTTGGTCATACCGTTGCAGGTGTGGGTCAGGGAGGAGGAGTGCAGGTTGCGCTTACCCCTGCAGAAATGGAGTCCATTGGTAGGCTGGAGGCCATGGGTTTTGACAGAAATTCGTGCCTCGAGGCGTTCCTGGCATGTGATAAGAATGAAGCATTAGCAACAAACTTCTTGCTAGAGTCATCAACCGAGGACATGATGTAGTTTTCAGGAAAGCCATGCATTGCTGATCACAACATGTTGGTCCAGCTGGACTGATGACGAAGGTCAACATGACTGCGTTTACTGTTTTTTGTCAACTTTTGAGCTGCAGCACAATCTGTTCTGACCCAGATGGGATCAGTGAGCTTGCTGAGATCGTTAAAGAGATCACTGAAGAATGACGAAACGCTGACGCCTCATATTTCAGATTATGCAAGAAAATGCGACAGAACGGAAATGTCGTCTAACAGACAAGCCTTGAATGCCGCGGCGCATGTCTCATCAGTGGGACAAGTGAGGCACGATTCGGCCCCGTACAATGATTCACTACTCTAGGGTGGTTGTACACTGTTCATATAGTGCTCCCTCATACGGCGGCATTGTTGGACAGGGTTGATTGCTCTCAGTCCCGTCACAAATGGTCATGCCAGTGTGCCTGTTGCCTCATCGTCAATGGCAACTGTTCATTGTTTTTCAAAACAACCAGATTCACTAAAAATGGCTGCCGGCTGAGCCAAGCGAAGCTATATAGTCAAAAATGCAAAGCGTGTTCATCTATCATCAACCTGATGCGACATGGTGGCAGAGATTGTGTGGACAAATGAGCATGGTGCCAAGTATCTTGTAGGAGTTGTGGTCTTCATGGTCAAAAGCAAGTACGATGATTATAAACTTCCAATGAAGAAGTGGGCTGGCAGGATTAGCTTGGAATTGCTTGATAGGGCGCTGGGAATGCATAAGCCGCCTCTTAAGGCCAAACTCATCAACAATGGTCCAATCAACACCAGGGTTGATGGTACACTGGCATTTCGTTTCAATGATGGGCTGGAATATGAGCTTGATGCGGAGACATTGCCAGGTAAAGCGTAATGCTGTGTCTGCATCATTGTTAGCTGTACTCACTCATGAGGCGTCACATTGCATGCATGCACCTCATGCTATGCCACTGTGGCATGTCCATATGCAGGATTTGAGCCATTCCTTGCATATCCTCGATTTTTCAGTGCCACGCGATTGCTCTCGTCTTGGATCCATACCTGAGTCCCTGGATGCAGATGCCCCAAAAGCAACAGGAAGCAAGACCCTTTTCATGGCATTGCTTGCATCAGTGGGACTCCTGGTCACTGCTATATGTTATGGTTTTAGCATGATACACATACTGGTCAAAGGCAAATGAAAAGAGCCCTTTGGTCTTGTCTTCTCCTGGAAAGTAGTCTTGTCAATTCCTCTTATTATGACGTCCAGTTAGTCAGTATTTTTTTAGATATGTCTCTGAATCTGCTTATGCCTTGGCATTGAGGTCTAGGAGACAGTCTGTGCTGATGCAAGCAGTGTCTGGCAATCTTTATGCACTTCTTGATGATGTATTGCATGCAAACATTCTGCTTCCAGCAGGTCCAGTAGGTTCGACCTGTGCATGTGCTTTCTCAAGTGATGTGGTCTGCTTTGAGTACACGCAGAGTTGTCCAGCGCATTGCAAGTCTTGTCTGATATGCTTTGCAGAGACTTACCAAAGCCTTTTTCTCCAACTTTCAGCAAAATTGATACCTTCACTAGGCAACTGTTCAACAGAAATATATGAACAGACTGCGGGGAATCATGTGTTAACATGTGCTCAAGGATCACGCATTATCGTACATTGCAGTGCGTGAGATGCAAAGTGTAAGATAGGTAATGGTAGCTGCTCCTGCCCGAGCTGCGTCTGAGCAGGAGCTGATAGCTGCTGGCTCGCAAGTCTCCTGGCTGTGTAGCAAGACAGACAGGGGAGAGTGGCAAACATCTATGTACCTGAACATCTAGAGAGACAGACGGTCTTGCAAATGTTCCTGAGACTGACTGTAGCATGGGTCAGGCAAGCAGCAAACGGCTGACAAACAGTCAGGCACAGAAGTAAACAGGCACTCGCAACCAGCTGACTGTCTGCAAGTCTCTACATCTTTGGGTTTGCAAATGCAAACTCGTGTTATAGCCCACAGCACAAGGTGCCCAGAAATGGCCCGTGCACAAGAAGCCAATGCCCAAATTCACTACAAGCAGTGACAACAAGCAGTGACAATCTACGCATGAGCTCCAGGCACTAGCCAGCAATGCAAAGTGGTGATTG
>JAABUO010004369.1_pt1 | contig 16664 bp, 22 predicted proteins | sample 5559291 | NCBI WGS metagenome assembly JAABUO01 (sample SAMN10711878, study PRJNA513372) | rock metagenome | isolation source: Antarctica rocks | place: Antarctica: Victoria Land, Finger Mt sud
AGATACAAACCGGGGAAGACAAGAAAACTGTCTGACCTTGCAAGGCAAAGCATTTTCCAGCTTTTGCCGCAGCAACGCACGCTTCAGTGTTATCTGTTGCAAATATCGTTTGACATCTGCCAAGAGCTTGTCATTGACGCAGGTTGGGCAATAGCAGTGCTTGCAGTTGCTGTTGCACACCATGCACCCTTGCAGCTCGGCCTCCATGCCGTCGGCATGAAAGCATGTAAGGAAGCATGCAAGGATGCATGTAACGCACGAGCTGCAAGTTGCTTTGATCAAATGGAACTGGCGTTATGAAAATCTGCGTTTGCGTCTGCATCTGCGTCTGCATCTGTGTCTGCAAAGTAATTCTGCGGCGTTCAGATCTCGGATGGCGGTCGTGCTGTAGTTTGCGCGCAATTAATGTGGAAGACATTCCTGTCCACTACGTATTCCCAACCGTACCATGCTATCATGCAGAGCATGCAGATAGCTTCCCGGTCTGCTGTCGGTCCAAACCCTAACCACCTCAAATGCTATGGTTGGCTGCATCATGGTTTCACAACAAGCTCATTTCGACCTGTCAAGAGAAGCGTGCTGGTAGAAGCAACAAAGAAAGACCCTGAGGAGCTAGTAAAGCGCCTCAGCCGAGGTGGGCTTACCTGCAGTTTTGGCCGAATGCATTGATTCACATGTTGCACCTTTTAAATGGGGCATCTCCAGCTGGGTAACTGCATGTGAATGTATGATCAAGGCTGCAAAATGCTGTAGTTCAGTCCAAGGCTCACTCCATGCAACTCAAGGCGGAGCCGCATCAACAATGCCAATTGCAGATGATGTGAAGTTGAGTTTTGCAAGGAGCGGTGGCGCAGGCGGACAGAATGTGAACAAAGTCAACACCAAAGTTGACATGCGCATTGTGCTGGACGATGTGGCATGGCTTGAGGAAGATGCAAAGGACGCCCTCAAGCGCAGGGTGGGTAACAGTAAATATTCAGTTGATGCTCTTACACTCATCACTCAACACCCTGGACACTGTTGCCTAGGGCTTTTGTGGCTTCACCTGTCTGCTTCACCTGTGCATCAGACACAGCTGCCATTTTGCCAAGATTGTATTCTTGCAGGAAAAGAATAGGATCAATAAGGAGGGCGAGCTTGTGATCACCTCAACTCGCTCTAGATCTCAAGCGTGAGAGATCTCCTTTTGCGTCATGATGATGGCAGTCATTGTCACCGTTTGCAACCTACATGCTGAATTGTGGCAGCAGTAACAGCAACAGTATTGCTGACTGCTGAATGCACGCTTTGTTCAACATTTGGTTGCTTCAAGTTGAAGTTGGCAGAGCTACTTTGTTGCAAGACTCATTGGATCAGCGCTTTGACACCTTGCGAAATGCATTGGCTTGGCATTGCATCTGCTCCATCTGCATGCTGCATGTTGCCTGCTTGCTGAGTATCTGCACTAGACAGTAGCTGTAGATTCTCATTTCACGCCTGGGCTGACTGCGCTGCACTGCTGTAGGGACAATGTGGAAGATGCTCTTGAAAAACTGCAAGCTGCTGTGGATGGAGCAGTCGAGTCAATACAGCCTATAGAGATAGACCCTGAGAAGCAGAAGCAAATGAAGAAGCAGTAAGTTCCTATGTGTGTTCTGTGTTGTACTACCTGTGGGCATTCAGACTGTATCAATGCATCTGCTGCACAGGAAGAAGATTGCCAACGAGAACAGAATCCAAAGCAAGAAGTTCAAGTCTGACAAGAAGCAGCAGCGCCGTGCTAAAATCGACTATTAGTCATGCCGAGCGTGACCCAACATTGTTGTCACCATCTCGTCCACACACCAGCTGTATGCCCACTCTGGTTTCGGTGTGTGCTGCAACGTCTGACTCAAGAGTGTAGCTTACTTGATGCATGGACTGGTCAGTCTACGTCTGCAGCAGACATGTTAACACGCAAAAGCATGCACTCATTACAATACGGACTTATTTATTCATCGAGCTTAAACACTCCCCATTGCCTGTGAAAGTGGCGAGACGTAAACAAGCTAAAGGCTCCTGATTATTGCTGCATGTTTTAAAAGCATATCAAGCACAGAAACAGGAAGGCGACCACAGCAAGCAGGGTCTTGAGGCCCTGTTTGCACACAAATTGTCAGACCAGACCAAACTTATTACCTGCTGCACAGTTACCACAAATGATGCAGACCATTGCTAGATGAATGCCTACTACCATTGCTGAGCAGGCCTGAACCACCTAGCAAGCCATTGGAACTGAAAGTACCATTCCCTAGAGCAGGGAACCCCGTACTGGCACCAGGCGGCTGCCCAAAGTGATTATGACCAGCAGCATTGCCACCGTAAAACATTGACATGGAATGAGGCGCCGGCGATTGACTAGTTGATCTGGTGCCCAGCCCAGATGAGGGTTCTGCCATGCCCCCAGGAGACAGTCTGGTAGACCCCCCCGATGTTGCCGAAGCCACACTCTCAAGCGAGGATGCCACAGACCCAACCTGCTCCCTTCTGCTGCTGGTTGCCGTCCGCAGTGACTCAGGACTGGACGGTCCTGTCACAGCATGCGCTGCTGCTGTGGCAACAGCTGCTGCACCTTCCTCAGAGTGCCGGCAAGCCTGCAGGGTTGACATTGACTGAGCGCACAGTACAGCAGACAGTGACAAGAACACATGCTTGGTATAGACGCCAGCGCAAGACCAATGTCCATCCAGGATGCAGACTCAGAGCAGCAGATTGAACTGCTGGAGCATGCAAGACCTCATGATGATACAAAGCACCTGCAAATAATGCCCTGACTGTTTATGACACCAAAGCTCAGTCTGGCTGTGCAAACAAGTACAAGCTGCGCATGCTATGCTTACCAGCATGGAGCGAGCCCGCTTGAGGGCTTCCTCCTGAGCATGCACCAGCTGCTGCAGCTGAGCAGTGGGCAATGCATCCAGGTTGGAGCTCATCAGCGGTGCCTTCACTATCTCATACTGAAGCCTGGACTCCAGATTGGCCAGGTACTGCTGATTGCTCCTCAGCTTTCGCTCCAGGCCAGCACTGTAAGATTTGCTCTGGGACGCCTTCAAGACAGAACACCCATCATTGAAATGCAGCTTGATCTGACAAGGCAGCGACTCCAGGCAAGGAGAGAGACAAGGTTCAAACAAATGCCATCGTTGTGAGGGCTCAGTCACCGTCAGTCCTATTCTGAGACAGCGACCTGAGCTGGTGCAAACAGGCAGCCACGACCTGTGCTTCAAAGGGAAGAAACAGTACCTATAAGAACGTGTCGGATGGGAGGAAAAAGCTCTAAGCAGGGAAAAAACAGTAAGTGTATGTATGACATGAGCAGACACATGGCTTGACGTAAAGGAGCTGAATGGGCATTGCTGATCTGCTTGTGAAACACGATGCGCACACATAAATGTACCTCATCCTGCTTGGATTGAGCGGAGTCCTGGGCTTTGTGCAGCTTCTTCTCCATTTGAGCCAGGGAAGCATCATGACGCTCATTGGCAGCCCTGGCAGCAGACTTGAGGGAGTGCACTTCCCCATCTAGCCTCAGCTGAGCGCCCTCAGCCTCCTTGAGGCGCTCTGTCAGCTGCACCTTGTCCCTGTTGATCTTCTTCATCTCATCCCTAAACATGGAGGTCACTCTCTGAGGACACATCTCATCACTTTGCACACTCATCCTGGCAGAAAGCGACGAGATGCTCTGAAGAGCCTGCATGTCTGACATGCCAACAGATCTGATAGGGCAAGATATGCTGGTCTGAGTTGCACTGCATGGCATAGAACCAAGGCATCGATTTCTTACAGCTTCAGCCAGCCATTGAGCATGTAGAGTGTGCATGCATGTTGCAGGTGATGCCAACCTGCGCGCAGCCTTGGCCCTGGCAGCAGCATCTTCAGCTTCTTTGATGCGTGCCTGAGCCTGCTTCTGCTCCCGCTGGGCTGCCTGCTGGGCATCCTGCCGTTCAGCCCTCACCCACTCAATCTCACTCTCCAGCTCCCGCACCCGGTCCTGCAACCAGAAGCAGCTATCGTCATGTCGCAGGCCAGGACTCTCACAGTGCAGGAATGCTTGCAAGACTGGAACAACTGCAGGACCCAGCAATACGAGTGCATGTCAACAGGGCCAACCCACAGACTTACTACATGCAAAGCTCATGTGCAACAAAGGCCTGCATTGCCTGGTGTAGCATGCTGTGCATAGCAGGGCTTGCAGGCATGTAAAGAGGTGCAGGGGAAAGCCGACCTCGAGCTCCTTCTTGCCCGTGTTGTGCCCCTTGACTTGCGCCTTGCTATCAGTGCGTGCCTGAACCAGCTTAGTCTCAAGCTCAGCCATCTGCTGCTGTAAAGCCTGCATGAGAAGCAATGAGGGTTGAGATGAGTTGATGGTATCAACTTCACATGTTGCAGACAAGCTCTGAGAGGTCGCAAAGCAGGCAGCCTGAACACGAGTCCTCTGTCATGATTGTGGCACGACGTCTGCAGAGCCATTGTAGTCATGCTGTGGCAATGCAGGAGATGCTACTGGCAAAGCTGACCTGCTGCTGAGCAGTTGCCTTTGAGGCAGCCTCCTGTGCCTGCTTGGAGGCCTTGTGAAGCTTGGCCTGCTGCTCCTTCAGCTGCTGCTGGTAGGACTCCATCTGCAAGCACGCAAATCTAAGCTCAAGGAATCTGGCATGTTCCCGCAGGCGTGCCCATCTTCTTGCACAGGTACACGGCACAGGGTTTGCCACAGAATCACGATTTGTTTGAATTGCTCATATGCATGTTGATTGAACAAAGATTATCATGCTTGGCTGCCACAGCTGTCTAATATGCCCCACATCGACCTGGTGGTGTTACAAAGCAGGGAGAGAGACCATGCATGATGTCCACCTGAGCATGTTGCTGCTGAACCTGCTGCAGCATGAGGGTGAGAGCAGTGGGTGCAGCATCATGGTGCTGATGCACCAGCTGTAACAGCAAGCCAGCAGGCGCCAGCACATCTGGCCCTGCAACCCTGCCAGGTGCACCGCCTCTGTGAACCTGCTGACCAGTACTGGCCAGGGTGGATGGAGCCAGCGTGGCCCCACATCCACCCTGGCTTGCCTGGATGGACCCAGAAGAAGATGCTGGGCTTGCACTGGAAGCAGCAGCAGCTGCAGGAGCAGCTGCCCTGCTCTTGCCGCTGCTGGTTGGTGCGTCAGTGCTATGCTTGGAGTCAGCATCGGTGTTTGACTGACTTGCTTGGGCAGTGGCTGAATCAAAATTGGTAGCGCGCTGAACAAGGCTGTTCATCATGTGCTCCCGGCTGCGTTCATCACTGTAGATTCTGAACATGCTACTGTATAGCCATGACACAAACTCCCTGACATTCTGGTTCTGCATCTTGGACTTGGCAAGACTCTCTGCTAGACGAAGGACGGGCTCAAAATCATCGACCAGCGCAACAGCACTGGGGCAACCATGCATCAGGGCTGACAGTTGTGACAGGTCTGCTGGTGCAGCTGCTTGCACCCCTGCTGCAGGAAACAGGGTGGGTTGGGACTGGGGCATGGGGGATTGAGGGAACTGTGACACTGGTACTGGAATCTGTGCAGCTCCAGGAAAGATCTTGTGCGTGTGACGCATGTATGGCCCAGCTGTGCTTGGGCCAGCAGCACCCATGTTGCCAATGGGCATCACAGGTGTTGGGAAGTTAGCTGGAGCCGCCGCAGCAGCAGCAAAGCTCCCAGAAACAGTAGCCTGCTGATCTGCAGCACTACCTATGGGGGATCCTGATCTTGGCGCCAGGTGATGCGGTGCCACCTGGTCTGAGGGTGCTGTCTGAGACTGAGGCAGACCCCAGAGTCGGTGCAAAGCAGCAGGGTCTGAGAAGGTGCTGCCGAGAGTGGTGGCTCTCAATTGTGGCATGGCTGTTGCAAGCACATGCTGTAGCTGCCTTCGCTCCAGAACAGCAGCCACCTGCATAGGTGAACACCGCAGTTACTATGAGAGGTCAGGCCACAAGTGCTGCCAGAAGTAAAGAGCTACATGATGTGCCATGCTATGCAGTAGCCTGTGTCATGCCAAATACACAAGCAGGTCTTCTGCAGTGTGATGAGATCAATGGGTCCTAACAGCGGTGAGCGACAAGAACAAGATCATCAGTAACCCATTGACCATGTGTAATTGCTCACCTGGACGCCTGTAACCATGTTGCCGGCAACCAGCTTCTCAAACACCTGCTGTGCTTTGTAGGTTGGGTTCCTCAGCAGGTCCAGCAGCAGCTCAATGTCAAAGACATGCAGCGTCAGCTGGGCATGATCCCCCTGCAGGTGCAAATCCAATCAGACAAACCCGCTCAGGTTGCAAAGTGTTGCTGTTAAAAAGTCAAAACAGCAGGAGCTGCAGACTAAAGATGGGGTCTGCACCCTTGCCTTGGCAGCTGCTTTATAGGCGCTTTGAGTCAGAAACAGCATGCTGGCAATCACCTGTGAAGGGGAGCCAGTTGCAGCAAGGCTGCCGCATTGTCGATCAACGCCTTCAACAATCTCCAGTGCCACGTCAGCATGCTGCATGACGACCAGGCGGAAGGCATCCAGCACCCCGGGGGTCATGGCCTGGGGTGTCAGCCGCAGCTTCTGCCTGACTGCCTTCACTGCAGCCAGCCTAGCTGGACCACTGCTCTGGCTGGCCAGCTTCAGGATCAGACCTGCTGCTGATGGCAGCTCATGCACCCGCACTGAGTCCAGGATCTGCACACAAACATCACTTAACCTATGGGAGGCTGTAGTGTAGTAGCACATCTCATCAGACAAGTTGACAGGACAATGTGTACAAGCAACACCAAATGATTCAAGACCACGCTATGAGGCACATCACACCTTATTGAACGATGGCACAGCTCAGGGCGTAAACAGCCAACATCTGAACCTTAGACAGAGGCAGCAGCTCACATTCAGTACAGCAGTGAGCAGCTTCTTTGCAGTGCCAGCATCCACCGTCAGCAGCCCCAGGGTTGCCAGCACTGGCAGCCTGATGAGCGCCTCTGCAGCTGCTCCCAGTCGTGTGGCTTCAGCAAGATGTGCAATGAGCAGGTTGGCTGCAGTGGCGTGGTCAGCTGGCTCCAAGAGCTTTGGCAGCAGCATGATGATGTCTGGCTGGTATTGCCTTGGTACAGCTGCAGGCAACCACTCACGCATGTCACACTTGATGCAGTAGTCCCACTCAGCAGCAGCCAGTTGTGCATTGTTGGCCATCATGACATCACCTGTCCTGTGCGCACAGCCCTGCCCAATCTTAAGCATGAGAGGCATTGGCACACAGTCTATGTGACACCAATGCAGAGATGCAGACTGAAAGCAGAACAAAGCTTGGCCTTGATCCTGGACTGCTTTGTGGGTGCAGCAACACATCCGATGCCTACCTGACAGCAGATAGCCAACTTTGTGTCCAGCAGGTGGCCTGCCAGCAGCACCTTGCTCAGAGTTGCCTCCAGCAGCAGGGAAGCTGTATGGGTCAGCCCTCCTCAGCCATGCCAGGGCCATACGCAGCACCTCCTCCACCTCTGCCCTGGGGTTTGGCCCTGCCTCATCACCGGACTCGCTCAAAGACCCACTTGCTGACCCAGCAGTGGCTCCAATCACACCTGGCACAATACCCATCACGCGTGTCAAAAGGGCTGGGTGCTCACTAGGCAGGCTGCAGCTGGCCCTTATGCATGTAAGAAGCAAGCCCATGACTGCGCACAACTATGTTGTCACAGTCAGCATGGTTACAGGGTTACTGGTATACCTGGATCAGACCCATCGCGCCTGTCTAGGCTCTGTACTGACTCGTTAGCAGACTGATCCGCTGACTGGACAGGCTGATGTGATGCTGAGCTTGTGCTGGTGGGGCTGGTGGAGTTGGCGCTGTCCACTGCAGTGGCTTGGACAGCTGGCACGGCCTGACTGGCTAGGCATGCATCAGTAGCGGTGTAGGGTGGCGAGGCAGTTGAGATGCTGTGCTGAGGGAAGGTCTCAGAGGAGTTGGCTGGTGTGGCTGGGGCCTCTGGAGACACTGCTCGGTAGCCGTTTGGGGTCAGCATGCTGCTGCTTGCTGTCACAGCTTCATCTGCAGAGACAAATCAGGTCCAGGTAAATTACCCCGTGGAGTACAAAGCTCTTTCAGGAAAAAAATGGTGTATGACAAACACCTGACTGTAGTTGCAGGAATCTGTCTACAACCTGTGAGAAGGTCAAGGCAGAAATCATGCAGCTGCCAGTCAATGCTTTTCATGGCTGTAGCAAAAGGCAGACACAAGTTTCTGCAACAGGCTCAACACAACAGAACCCATGTCTACAATTGTTTCCTGAGAGGGCATATTATGCGCATCAAGACTGCTGTAAACAGCAGTAGCTATTGTGTACCTGCATGATCTTTGTTTTGACCTTCTCCCTCAACAGACTGCTCCCCATCTGCCTCATGCCCATTGTCACTCACACTCTCCTCCTCCAGCTGATCATCTTCTTCAGTGTCATTCAGGTCCCAGCTCTGACCCTCCAGCATGATGAGGTGCTGGCAACACATGAGCATGACATCCAGTAGCAGGTCCAGCAGAGGGTATTGCAGGGCTTGTACTGTCATGAGCATATCCATCAGGCAGCTGCCCTTCACCACTGCCTGGTTGGTTTGAGGATGCGTGCCTGTCTGCTGTGGCAGAACTGGAGGAGAGATTGGTGTGACCAGCACCAACAGCTGCTTGATCTGCATGGCCCAGAGACAAGTTAGGTACAGTACTGTGTCAAGGGCTTCTGCTCAGGCATTCTGTGAAGATTCAGTCCATTATTCAGCTGTTTAGACTGGTGTAGATCGCAGCACCAGCAAAGTGAAAGTTGTTTGTTACTGATTAGCTCCCAGGCCTGCATGACACGAACCTGAGATGACAAGCAGTTGGCTGCATTACCTTAGTGGGGTCTTCCAAGTACATACGCAAGCCTGTGAGGAATGCTGCCAGCACGCTGTGATCCTGCAGCAGCTTGTCTCTCAAAGCGGCCTGCAATCAACCATGCCAATCAGACCTAGGGCAGTCCCCAGTGGCTGTGGCATCTTCGCATGCAACACAAACCAGCAACAGTGCTGGCAATGATTTTTGATGCAGGCAAGAACAGACTGATGAATGTTGATGAGGTCAGACCTGCAACGCATCTGCATCCAAATGTACCAGGGACTCATCTCCCTCTGCATTTGCTAGATGCATGCCAGCCTTGGCCAACAAGCTGTGGAACAACTCCTCATCTGCCTCAGATGGTATTGGGTCACCGTTTTCTGCAGGGCAGATGCCATCATGAGGCAAGCAGACAGACTACTGTCAGCAGCACAATCTCACAGCAGACCAGCCACTGCTGATGTCATATTGGCCCTTGACTGCCAAACTACAAGCTTGACACCCTCCTGTTGCAGCGCAGATAGCAGACTGCGCAATAGGCATCCGCAGAGATGGCGCTTTTCTGGCAGAGCGATCATTGTGGAAATGTGCCGTGTGGGTGACTGCCAGCATACCTAGCTCAAGCAGCTCATCAGGATCTGTGCTGAGGTCATCTGCCTCTTCCTCAGTGGTATTGCCATACACATCCAAGTCAGCAAACTCAAACCAAGGGCAGCACTCCAGAACCTCGCATGCAAGGACGACTCCATCCCGATGCACGTGACCAGCTTCAGGGTCCATGATCTCAGACACCTGAAAATACATACACCCTCACACTTCTTCTTGACCAACACTCCTTATCAAAGAAGCCTTTGCCCACTGCAAGCAGCGCTTTCACAGCCAGCAACAGAACTGTCATGTGGTGAGCTATAAGATGCCCATGATGTGCTTCCACAGAAGCACGTGTTGATCCTCAGTTCTGATACATCGAATCTTGTCCCCTTCACTGCTGTCCCTTGTCACAACCACACGACAGCTATCTATGGAATCAGCAGGTGGGGTGAACCTTCATGAACTGCAGAACGCTGTTGTTCCATGTCTTGGTGCAGATGGCTGAGTCCTTCCACTCAGTGCGGTCAGGATGGCGCTGGTTCACAACAGCGATCCTGTACTTCACCCAGAAGTTGCGCTCGGGGCTGGCCAATGCATCACTCTCCAGATAGATGCACAACGTGTCAAAGGACTCATATACTCCAATTCTGAGCTCACATGCGCCTGCCTCGAAGAATCTGCAGAGCCAAAAGAGAACCTTAGGGGGCCTGTGACGATGCAGACAGGATGGCCCACAATGCAGACCTGATGCTACAAGACTGCAGAACAGGCAGACTTGATGTTCACCGTCAAAGACAGCATGCGCACATGTTACAAAGCCAATAGCTTAGAGGATGGCTGAGATACATTGTGTGCTTACTTGCTGAAGATCTTGCGCGTCTCCATGATGTCCTTGAAGGACACAAAGTTCTCAATGCGCCAGTGCAGCCTGATCTTGTTGCCGGTGGATGTGGTGTCTGGCTCAGCCAGATGCAGTGCCTGCCCAGCCGCATTGACGCCCTCCGGCATGCTGGCAGCCAGCACCTAAAGCAGGACACAGCATTCAACACTATGGAGGTCTACACGACAAGCAAGGGGGCTGTTGAAGCAGGCAGCCTATCTATGCTCCACGTCTGGAAGGTGCACAACAGATGATCCAGCAGGCCCTACGTGATTGCAGGCAGGCAACAATCCTGCAAGTGGCCTCAGGTAGCATTCACAAGACAATGACATGACTTGGTGCCTCACCTGCTTGACCTCACTGACTTCTTTGAGGACCAAGACCTCAGCAGCAAACACCACAGAGTCGCTGACCAGGAAGCCTGCCTCCTGGTCAAACAGGGTGTGCAGCTGCAGGAACTCCCGCCAGCCCCAGTCCTTTGCAGACTTGCTGTACCGGTTCTGAGACTCCTTGGAGACAGCCCTGCAGTGGCAACCATCAGCATTTGCTTGCAGTCCCAGATGCAACATGACTGCAAGCACTATGACAATGCAGCGGATAGACCTTATTTACCAGATGTCTGCTAGATGACCTGCCTGACATGCAAGCACACAGAATCTGTAGACCTCGCATGCTGGCTGCCACTTCAAGCATAGTGTGCTGCCATTGGCACATGCCAGGCAACATGCGAGTTTGTGTACCTGTCTCCCTCAAACTTTTGGTTCACCACAGACAATCGATGGCTGACAAAGCAGCTCCATTCTGAGCTGCCTGCTTTGGAGTCAGTTACTTCCAGAAACATGGACAGGTGGTTGGGTGGGTTGCTCTGCCCTGCAAGCACAATATGGGAAGACAGTGCCAATATGCTCCAAAAGATATATGTCAACTGCTAGTAGTAATCGGCAGCACCCGTTGTAGCATACATTGCCTCTAGGGTGACAGCCTGTTACTTGTTCAGCTGAGCCTGTCAGCACAAGGCTCAGCTGTGTTCTTGTGATCAACTAAAGTCTGACCGGGCCACTTGAATCCACATCAGCTGCTCACTGCTTTGGTCATGCAAAATGGCAATCTATGCTTTGCAGCCTTGACAAAGCTGTTGTCCAGGACTGGTGCTGTGATGCATGAGACAACAGGAAGCAGAGTGGATGATGCCGCAGCAGAGCACAGTCTGCCGTACCCCTTGGATAAACAATGAGCCGGCAGTCACGCCCTCCCACAGTGAAGCGCTTGCTCTTGACACACAGGCCTGTGATCTTGCGTTTCTTGAGGATGTCCTTTAGGCGGGTGAAATGCTCGATCTTCCACACAAACTTCCCCTGGAAATTTTCGCCAGTGCTGACACTCTTGGACTTGACAGCCCTTGCTTTTGCACCAATCCTTTCTATGCTGCGGCTGAAGGTGCAGGTTTCTTTGATGACGTGAAAAGCTGCTGTGAAGGTGGCTGTGTCATCTTGCATGTATCCAGTCTCAGCATCCCTGAATACAAAACCACACTTCATGGCACAGCACCAAGATTGGTTTGGGGCTGTACATGCAAAGCTCCTGATAAGATACAACACAGGCAGCATGTATGAATGCCCGCCACATCATGTATGCACCAACCATGACTGGTTGAATAGCAGCAGCTTTGCTAAACGCTTAGTACTGAATATCACTGGACTGCTAGCTTGATAAATGGCTGAATGCCTTGACAGCTTACGTGAAGGCAGCCATGGTGATGAAGTCGTTCCACCCCAGGCTGGTATTGTCCCCTGTCTTGCTGTCAGCAGCAAAGCGGCCATAGCTGTCCCTGTGCATGGGCTTGCTGGTCGGACACTCGCCTTGCAGTGACAGCCTGAAAAGGCACCAGCAGCTGCGCTCTGAGGGCCCTGACTTGTCTGTTTCCTTTGACTCCAGGCATAGCGACAGGTAGTCCACATTGGCTACTGAAGACTGATACACGCTGAGCCTTAGGCTGCATTCTCCAGCGCTGAAAGCTGGTGACATCAGCTTCTGTGTTCTGATCATCTCCTTGAACAGGCTGAAGTTGCGGACCTTCCATGTAAACTTGCCGCTGAGTACTTCACTAGCAGTTGCTGCAGCAGAGCTGCTTGTGTTGGGCTCGCCATCTCTGGTGAAGGTGACTTCCTCATCAAGAACCAGTATGTCTGCTGTGACAACAATGCTGTCATTGACACTGAAGCCTTGGCGGGGGTCTGTGACTGTAGCTGCTGGTGCAAAGTCACACCAGCCATGCGACTTCTTCTTGCCTGAAAAGCGATGCCTGCATTGAACAGCATTGGAGTCAGGCCACACTTGACGGCCTTGAAGCAGGATAGCTGCAGAACAATCTGTAAGCTGGAAAGGCATACTTCATGCCACAGCACCTTGTAACTTACCAGCTGTCCCGTACAATGCTTTTGCCAGTGTCCTGCTGATTCAAAATGCTCAGCCTGTAGCTAGCAAAGCATTCCCATTTGCCTGAGCTCCCAGTTACTTGTAGATAAACACTAATGAAGCCTGGCAGCGCCTGAGAATCACCTGAACAGCACAAAAGAGTGCTCAAAGTCAGGCAGGAAGGAGTACACAAGGAGGACATGAAGAGTCGCCATCACGTCATGTCTTAATTCGCATGAACAGACGAATGCAGTCAGACCATTGTATGTAACTGACATCAGCTGCTAGCAGGCACCATCGAGGCAGTGCAGCTTAAAACAAGACTTGTCACTGCACGAAGATCTGGCACGTGGTTGTTACTGCGCGAGTGTCCGAACTCCGGTACAATGTCCAACATGTACTAGCAAGATGACCCCTGACCTCCCGGGTAAATTAAGAGCCTGCAGTCCTGTCCAGCCCCCACTGCCAGCCACCCTGTGCTAGTTCTTTGCTTGGACAACTGGGAAAAGCCCGGCAAAGTCCACCGACATGACACTGCATTATCGTCGTGCCTCTCTATGACGATGCCACCATCGGTTTCGTCGCCACCCAGGCCATTTCTGCCACTCGTGCTTGCAACAGGTTCTAGTGCCATTGTACACTTCCTACGAGAACTTCACAGCATGAGGCGGCTTCGACCCAATTCTGTCAGGAACGGAACTGCCTGATTAAGGTAAGCGCAGGTCGGAGGTTCAGCAGCAGCATTGGATGTTGGTGATCACATATAGCACACTTTGGTGCACCAGATACGTCTGGCGGAACGCGTGCCTTCATCGGAGCTTTACGCAGACCGTAAGATCGGCAAAAAGGCATGCCATGGAGGTGCATCCAAATCAAGTCTGCCAGTCCATGAACATGCAAGCGTCCAACGAGGCTGCAAGCGTTGAAGGCATCGCAAGGCATGATCTGTTCGGAAACGACCTGCTCTATCCAAGCGTCCCTGTGACTGACGTTTTGCTGCGATGCTGCAGTCAGGAAGCAGCTATACAGTCTCTACTTCACCAGGCTCTGACAGAAATGCTGCGGGAGGTTGCCGAGTCACGTGCCAAGGTGGCTGCTGGAGTTGCTACCGATAATCAGGGCTACTTGTTACAGGTAACAAGCACAAGCACCGAGCACAATTTGAGGCCCTCCAAGGCTTATGCATCTGTTTCGTGTTTGCGATGACAGGAATGGCGTCCTTTCAACAGCAGACAGTGGCTGGGAGAGTACTTGCTTGCTCGACCAGGCACCCAGACTGCAGAGTTGCGTGACAGTAACTCCACACCCGAATAGATGTAGCCAAGGAAGAAGCCTGTGTGCGTCAGCTGGCTGCACACAGTGCTTCTGACGAGCCCTCATGTGTAACATGCCTTGCTGACCAGCAGAGTGCTGACTTTACTCTGCCTTTTGCATCCGCACAGTCTGCTCAAATATGTGTGCTGTGGCTAACAGTGCTTCCTCCCCAAAAGCAGGCGCAACCAGCTGCAAGCCCACAGGGAGGTTGGTTCCAGACTCATATCCACAAGGGATGCTGATTCCTGGTAGGCCTGCACATCATCAGGTTTGGCTCAAATTGTATGCAGAGGAACACAGACGGATAGTGTTGAGTTGCCAAACACCACAAAGTCTTCCTTCAACAGCAGCATGTGAGATGACCGAACAGATCTGACGGCTGCATCAGCCTTGCTATGAATCTCAGGAATGGCACATACTACGGGCTGCCTTGCCTGCTAGATTCAGGTGCACTGTCATGAGGTCCTCCTTGTACATGGATAAAGGATCTTCTGATTTCTCTCCTATCTTGAAGGCTGTGGTTGGAGCTACGGGACTCAGCAGCAGGTCATACTGCTGTAAAGCGCTGTTGAGTGCCTGCTGAACCAGCGTGCGTACCTACAGGACAGCATACATAGGTTGTAGATGCGTATACATTGACACCCAAACGCAATGCTGCTGAGCAAGCTTACAGCCACTCATCAGCAATACAAAACCCAGCTTCACGCAAGTCTCCAAACTAGGTATGCTGCCTGTTGATATGCTACCTGTTGGGCTTTCTTGTAGTACGCATCATAATACCCTGCTGAAAGAGCATATGTGCCCATAAGTATGCGCCTCTTCATCTCTTCGCCAAAGCCTTCCTGCCTAGTGCCATTATACATGGATCTCAGATTGGCTGCCTACACAAGAAGGACCTTTTGTAATACAGCAGCAGCACAGATGCTATCATGTGCTTGTCAATGCGCTTGTGCTTGTGTAGCTGATTGCTGCACTTTGCTTACACCGCATGTACGACTTCACATCAGGTCCCTCAAGGAGGTCAGTGGCAGCCGCTTTGCAGAGTGCCAGAACTGAGAATGTGACTGAGCAAGGTTTATTTGCTGACAGGCATGCAGTATGTGAGGCCTTTTAGGAGCTCACTGGATGGCGCAGCCCATACCGGACACCATCATAGCGTGCCAGATTTGAGGAAGCCTCTGAGACAGCCAAAACATAGTAGGCTGGCAATGCCAGGTCCAGCTGAGGTAAAGAGATCTGCAGTCACATCACCAAAGAACATACAAAACCCCTTCATCATACAAGACAGCCATAACTGGGAGCTGACATGCAGCCAGCAAAACCTAGGGGCAGACCAATGGCAAGCCTGACAAGCACAACGGCATGTGCAGAAAAAGACCAAACAGGCGCATTGCCATATGCAGAAACATGCAGCAATGCCAGTGACAACAGGCACCTATGCACACGTCTCTACAGAGAACTCACCTCAGAGACATCTGCACCAAGTGATTCCAAGTGTTTGATTGAGCTTTGCACAGCTGAGATTACTCCCGGAGCTATGCCGCCCTGCATCATCTCTGCAATGACTCCTATTCTCTTTCCTCTTAATGGCTTGCTGTTCAAGGAGTCAACAGAAGGCAGAGCAGCTGCAAAGTCTGTGACTGGGGCAGCTGAACTTGTTGCGTCATGGGGGTCTTGCCCTGGGACAACAGGAGCAGCATGAATCCATGACAGGTGTAAGGATGAGACAGGCAGACCAGCTAGATGCACAGGCATGCAAGGACACGAGACATGCAAAATCATGAGACATACAAGTTGGCTGATAAAATTGCGCATACTCAAAACATAGGCAACAAACACACAGTGTATGCAAGCTGTGCCACACGTCTGAGGGCAGTCCATGCTACAGCAGCTATGCATGCACATGCGACACAGCGCCGTGCAGAGCAATATGTTGTACCCCACTCACCTGCCATGACACCCAGCATGATAGCTGCATCCTCAACTGTGCTTGACAAGGGTCCAATGCAGTCTAAAGAAGAGCCATAAGCTATCAGGCCATACCGTGAGATGCGGCCATATGTAGGTTTCAGCCCAACAACCCCGCAGAAACTTGCTGGCTGCCGTATACTTCCTCCTGCAGCAGAACAAGAGTTGCCTCTGATCCTCCAGATCTGAACGTCACTTTGCGTTCCTGGCAGGGTCAAGTTGGGTTTGCATCCTAGGCTTGAAGGAGGCAAATGAAAGTGCAGCAAAGCGGGCTTGCCTGTATCACTGCCAAGGGCTGCTACACACTGTGAAGATGCAACTGCAGCAGCAGAGCCCCCTGAAGAGCCTCCTGGAACCCGCTCTGGGTCACAGGGGTTGCAGGTCACCTGCGGGTACAAGCATGAACTTGAGCATTAGCTGCATGACCATGAGAATGCAACATAGCATGCAGAGCTGCGCATGCAGTCAAATGCAAAGTGCTTGCTGTGACAGCAGCCTGATGCCGACTGCTGACAGTGATTTGCTCAATGCACAAGAGACTCATGCCTTAAATTTATGTATGCTGATGGATCTGGCTGACCTGATAGTCAGAGTATTCACTTGAGCTGC
>JAABUO010004371.1_pt1 | contig 16663 bp, 17 predicted proteins | sample 5559291 | NCBI WGS metagenome assembly JAABUO01 (sample SAMN10711878, study PRJNA513372) | rock metagenome | isolation source: Antarctica rocks | place: Antarctica: Victoria Land, Finger Mt sud
GCCGGGGCCGACCGTCCAGGACCGCGACGATGGCAAACGCTACTGCGGAACCGTAACAAAGTGGGGAATTTTCGGCCGACGATTCTGGGGAAATTTCTCGCGCCATTGACAACTGCCCGACCTGCTCGCGCAGGGCAGCAATCTTGTCCTTCAGCCGGACCGACTTCGCCTGCGCGACCTCGGTCTCCTGCCGGTCGGCCGCGTCCATGCCGGCCATGTAGCGGGCGATGCTTTCCTCGACCTGCTCGATCCGGCGCTGCAGCTTGGCGGGCGTGTAGTTCTTGTCGCGGTTGTTCACCGCCTTGAACTTGCTGCCATCGACCGCGACCGCGGTGCCCGTGAACAAGTCCAGCTTGCGACACAGCAGGACGAACTGGCGGCAGACGGCGCGGATGGCCGGGCCGTTGTCGCGGCGAAAGTCGGCGATGGTCTTGAAGTCCGGCGCCAACCGGCCCGTCAGCCACATCAACTCGACGTTGCGTCCTGCCTCGCGCTCCAGCCGTCGGCTCGACTGCACCCGGTTCAGGTAACCGTAGAGATAGATCTTCAGCAGGGTCGACGAATGATAGGAGGGCCGGCCTGTGACCTCCGGCACCACGCCCTGGAAGCCCAGGGCGCCCAGGTCCAGTTCGTCGATGAACACCTCGACCACGCGGACCGGGTTGTCCTCCGTCACGTAGTCATCGAGGCTGGGCGGCAGCAGCGTAGCTTGCCGTCGATCGGCACCCTCGACGAAACGCTTCATTATGCCCCCGCCAGTTGAAAGCAGGTCACCATAGTACGAGTGCGTTGAGAGGAGCCACGTAGATGACACGACGCTTCGAGATTACGGACAATCCAGATCCGTCTTCTCGGGCCGAGATTGCCGACCCGCTGCTGGCGTACAACGTGGCTTTCCTCGGCTCGCCTGATATCCGTCCCCTTGCGATCCTCCTGCGCTCTGACGATGGCTCCAAGGTCGTCGGAGGCTTATGGGGGCGTACGTCGTTTCAATGGTTGTTCGTGGAACTACTTTTCATCCCAGACGCATTGAGGTCGCAGGGGCTCGGAACCCAGATCCTGGAAAGTGCTGAGACGGAAGCGAAGCGGCGCGGCTGTCGAGGGGCTTGGCTGGACACTTTCAATGCTGCGGCTGCACGCTTCTATGAGAAGCAGGGTTACCGGCCATTCGGTCTCATCACTGACTATCCGCCAGGTGCCGCCAGGCACTTTTTGCAGAAGCTTCTATAGCTCGCTCACTGACGTTTTCACACGGGCTGGACCCACAGCGGACATTCACACCAGACTTCCGCCCTGCGTAAGCACCTGATCCGTGCGGCATCTCTAGGTTGACAGCGTCAACCCGGTCCGCATATAAGGTTGACAACGTCAACCACGGAGATAGCTAATGCCAACAGTTCTCATCACCGGCGGCCATGCGGGCATCGGGCTCGAATGCGCCAAACAACTCGCGGCGGGGCCGCGCCTGAACCTTCTGCTTGCCGGGCGGAATCTTGAACACGTCGAACGCGCGGCAGCCCGCCTGCGGGCCACCCACGACGTCCGTGTCAGCACCGTGAAGCTGAATCTTTCATCTCTGGCTTCAGTGCGGGAGGCGGCGGCCCAGTGCCGCGCCATGCTGGACAGCGGCGAGGTCGATTCCCTTCAGGCCATTCTCTGCAACGCAGGAGCGCAGTTCCAGGGCCCCATTTCCTACAGTGCAGACGGTTATGAAGAGACTTTTGCGACCAACTGCCTCGGCCACTTCCTGCTTGTGGAACTGCTGATCGACCGGGTTGCGGATCAGGGGCGCATCGTGTTCACGGCGAGCGGCACCCACGATCCCGATACCATGGACGGGAAGATGGTTGGTGGCGCCGTCGAGCCAAACGCTCAAGCCCTGGCCCGCGAGGGAAAGAACGGCGCCAAGCCGATTTCGGGCGGCAAACGCTATACCACCTCGAAGCTATGCACGATCCTCTACGCGTATGAACTGGATCGGCGGCTGCGCGCTGGCCATAGCTCTATCGCCGCCATCGCCTTCGATCCGGGCCTGATCCCGGAAACCAGCTTGGTCCGAACCTCCCCGAAGCCGGTGCAGTGGCTAGTCAGAAGGTCGGCAATGAAGTGGCTCTTCAAGCGTCTTGGCGTCACCATGGGAAGCTTGGGCTTCTCCGGTGCCAGTCTCGCCAGAATTGTCGCGGACCCTTCGTTCGCCGGTGGCTCCGGGAAATACTTCCAGTCGCACAACGGACCATTGATTGAAACACGGTCCTCGAAAGTCTCTTACGATGAAAAGCACGCTGCCGAACTGTGGGACGACTCGAAACTGCTGGTTAAATTGCAGCCGAACGAGGAGCCCGCAATCCTTCAATGACCACAGCCGAACGGCTGATTGAAGCGGCATCGGCCTTGCTCGATGCTGGCGGTGAAGAGGCCGTGACGCTGCGCGCGGTCGGTCATGCCGTAGGCGTGTCGCACAATGCGCCCTACAAGCATTTCAAGGATCGGGGTGCACTGCTGGCCGCCGTGGCCATGGTGGACTTTAAGATGCTGACGAAAGCCTTCGCTGGCATCCGTCAGTCCTCCTCGAAGCCCACGAGCAAGCTAAAGCAGGCGCTCAGGGCGGTGATCGATTACGGGCGCGAGCACCCCGCGCGTTACCGGCTCCTCTTCAGCAACCCCGATATTGCCGTGCTAGGCGGCGAAATCGAACAGGCGGCCTTGATGGCGTTCGCCGAGTTTGCAGCTATCGTTCAGGAGTGTCAGTCCGCGCGGGAGCTGCCGGACGTATCAAATACCTCCCTCTCAGGTCTGCTCTATGCCTCCATGCACGGCCTCATCGATCTCGACGCCAGCGGCAGAATGCGGCCAACAAAGGGGCTTTCCAGCGTCGGCCAAAGCGTAGACCTGCTCATTCGGCTTCTTTCGCAGAAGGCATGACGTGACGCCTGTTCCTCTCCGGCATCTTGAATTTCGTAACGGGCCGTCCGCTCACCACCACAAGCGGTCATAGTCTCATTGGAGTGTACTTCAGAGAAACGATTGGCTGAGACGATTTTGGCGCCTCAACAGGGTCGGTTGCGGCATTTCGGGACAGCTTCGACCGAAGGTCTAGACCCTACTGGAACAACCATCGTCCCCTGTGCCGGTCTCCGACTATTGCGCGTCTGTCTCACTGAGCGTGCGCTATGTCTCAACGATTGTGCGCCGGAAGCGGCTATCCGTCTCCGATAATCTGCGTCGAAATAGGCACTCTATTGCGCGTCTGCCACATTTCGATTGCGCGCCGCTACACATAGCATTGTCTTCACCGATGGCAGTGCCTGTCTATCGTCTTCGACCTCCCTTGCCGTTCGTACTATCCGACATTTGCCAGCCCAGCAGTTAAGGTGGGTCCGAACCAAGAAGCCCTCTCGCAGCGAGGCTCCGCCGCTCTTAGCAGTCCAGCGCGGGCCAATCAGATTACTGACTAGAAAATATAGGGCATACGCCGCCAACATTTCAGGAGACAGTCTAGCACTACTTTGGCATTTTCAGCGATAATAGGCGAAGTCTTCGTTTGCAATGCGGACATCGGCTTGGTGGCTTTGGCGGTGTGAACAGCCTGGCAATGACGGCGCGGCGGACCTCAGGCAGCGTCGGTCGCGGCGGCATTGTTGCGCCCGCCAGCTTTTTCCCCCCGCGCCGCAGCTGCCTTGAGCCGTAGATGCTGGAGGTAGGTGAAGGCGATGCAGCCCATCAGCGCATGCCGGTGCAGGCCGGTCCAAGATCGGCCCTCGAAGTCGCCCAAGCCCAATTCCTGCTTGAGCTGCTGGTGCGCCTGTTCACAAACCCAGCGCGCCTTGATCGTCGCCGCGAGCGTGCGCAGCGATGTGCCCGGCGGCTGATTGCTGAGGTAGAACTTGCGCTCGCCGCTGCTGCGCCACTCGCCGACCAACCACGCCTCCTCGCCCGGCAGATGCTTGCCTTCGCGCACGCTCGGGCCGTCGGCGACCCGCACGCGTACCGCGGCGAAGCGCGCCGCGAGCACGCCCTTGGTGCCCTGCCGCCAGGCGATGCGGCGCCACGGGCGGGCGGCCAGCGCTGTCATCGCATCCTGCCCGGGCTCGCTCGGCACCGGCCGCTTGCGCGGCCGGCCGCGGCCGGCACTCGGCCAGATCGGCGCCGCCTCGGTGGTATAGACCTTCTGCGTGCGCGGAATGCCGACCGACCAGGTGAGGCCGCGCGCGCTCAAGCCTTGCCGGAACGGCGCGCTGATGCCGTAACCGGCATCGGCCAGCACGCAGCCGAAGCGCACACCGGCGGCGGTGACGCGGTCGATCTCGGCCAGGGCGATCTCGGGCTTGGTCTGCGCCGCACGGGCCGCCTCGGGCACGCCGGCGGCGGTGCAACGGGCGGGATCGTCGGTCCAGCTCTTGGGCAGGAACAGCCGCAGCCCGACCGGGACCGGCACTTCGCCGCGTGCCAGCGTGAGCGAGACCAGTGCTTGGCAGTTCGCCTGCTTGCCGAGCTCGCCGCAATATTGCGGCGCGACACCGACGGAGAGCGTGCCCTTCTTCGGGATCGCCGTGTCATCGACCACCAGCACCGCGTCGGCGCCGCCGACCAGCTTGTCGGCCGTATCGGCTAGCACGCGCCACAGCGGCGCATCCTCCCAGGCGGGACTGCTGACGAAGTGGTGCAGCTGGTCGTGACCGCGCAGCCCCGACGCGCGTCGCGATCGGCTGCACGCTCTTCGGCCCGTCGGGTCCGAGCAGGCCACGCACGTAGAGCGGACCCCAGCGCCGCCGCGTGCTGCGCCCCATCACATCGAGAAACGACGTCAGCCAGTCATCGAGATCGTCGCCAAGCTGCGCAGACCGGGACACAGCACATGCTCCGCTGAATTCCAGCCTGATACAAAGCCGATCCGTAGTCGTACAAGTGCCAAAGTAGTGCTAGTCAGTCTCCAAAGTACGAGGATGGTGCCTGTGATAACGGAGTAGACGAGTCCACGAAGAAGAGAGAACGCAAACCAGACCCAGATGTTGTTGGAAGGAAGCATGACGGTCTCCGTAAAAAGCCTATGCTCGGCAATGCATCACCTGTCGGTTCAGCTGCACTTGGACCAGCCACAGTGGTGACAGGTCATGCAGGCACCCTCTTTCACAAGGCCGGGCTGGCTGCATCGCGGACAGAGCGCGCCAAGAGCGCCACTGGCTGCGACCATCGTAGGTGCGTGCGCCGGCGCAGCCTCGGGCGACAGGAGAAAGCCCGTCTGGATCATATGCTTCTCGAGAATGCCGCCGATCGCCGCGATCAGCGACGGCACGTAGCGGCCCTCACTCCATTGGCCGCCGCGCGGATCGAAAATGCCTTTCAGCTCCTCGGCCACGAACGCAACCTCACCGCCACGCCGGAACACGGCGGAGATCATCCGCGTCAGCGCCACCACCCAACTGAAATGCTCCATGTTGGCCGAGGAGATAAACACTTCGAACGGACGCCGCCAGCCGTCCTCCTCGATGTCGTTAACGGTGATGTAAAGCGCGTGCGCCATGTCGGCCCAGCGCAGCTTATAGGTGCTGCCCGTGAGTTCTGCTGGCCGGCTGATTGGCTCGTGTGGCAAAGCAGGTGCGACCGATGCCGAGGGTACAGGTGTCGAAGTCTCGGTTGAGAGCACAGATCCGGTGATCGCGTTCGGCCTGTAGGTCGTGCAACCCTTGCACCCGCTACGATACGCCGCACGGTAAACCTCCTGGAAAGACTCGAAACTGATATCTTTCGGGACATTCACCGTCGTGGAGATCGCGCTGTCGACATGGCGCTGCAGCGCTGCCTGCATGCGGATATGCTCATCCGGGGTCAGGGTCTGCGCGGTGACGAAGTGCTCGGGCAGGACAGCGTCCGGACCGGACTTGGCCCGATAAAGCCGGCATCGATGGTGTTGTCGAGCATACGAACCGCGACGCTGACCAGTTCGGCGAGCTGGCGCTCGTCGAGATGGGCGACCGGGGTGAAGGGATCCCGCACCAGCTTGGCGAGGTTGATCGAGCCGAGCAGGCAGGCGCCATACGGCGGCAGCGGCTGCTCAGCGCATGGATTGGTCGAACGGATGGTCTCGCAGTAGTAGAGATTGTTGCGGGCGTTGATGCGGTCGATGAACAGCACGCCCGGCTCGGCATAATCGTAGGTGGCCCGCATGATGCTGTCCCACAGGGCGCGCGCTCGCAGCGTGCAGTAGGTCACACCGTCGAAAACCAGGTTCCAATCGGTATCAGCCTCGACCGCCGCCATGAACGGGTCGGTCGCCAGAACGGAAAGATTGAAGTTGCGCAGGCGGCCGGCCTCGCGCTTGGCGGCGATGAATGCCTCGATGTCCGGGTGATCGCACCGCATCGTCGCCATCATCGCGCCGCGGCGGGCGCCGGCGGACATGATGGTGCGACACATGGCGTCCCACACGTCCATGAACGACAGCGGGCCGGAGGCGTCGGCGCTGACGCCTTTGACCGCAGCACCCTTGGGCCGCAGAGTCGAGAAATCATAGCCGATGCCGCCGCCCTGCTGCATGGTCAGCGCCGCCTCGCGCAGATGCGCGAAGATGCTGCCGAGATCGTCGGCGATATCCCCCATGACGAAGCAGTTGAACAACGTCACCCGCCGCTCGGTGCCCGCGCCGGCAGTGATCCGGCCCGCAGGCAGGAACTTGAAGTCCTCGAGCGCGGCGTAGAACCGATCCTCCCAGAGATCGGGTTTTTGCTCGACCGCGGCGAGGGCGCGGGCGACGCGGCGCCAGGTATCCTCGATCGTCAGGTCGCTCGGCGTGCCGTCTGCCGTCTTCAGGCGGTATTTATCGGCCCAGATCTGCCGGGAGATCGTCGCGATCCGCTCGTGAGCCGGAATCTCCGTCGGACCTACCATCGTGTCCATCATGCTGTCCTCTTCATTGCTGCCGCATCCTTGCGGCTTTCCCTTTCAGCGGCAGCTTGGCGATCGTCGGGGCAAGGGCGTGCAACGCCCGGGAGCGCCTCAGCGCGACGCACCCTTGCGGCGCCGGACGCCCAAGCGGCAACACCCCCTCGTCCTCTCGCTGCTCTCATACCTCCTCAAAACCGGCGCAATAGTTCCATAGCATCCAGCTCGACCACAGCGCGCGAGTTGACCCCCACCCTTTGGGGTGTCGGCTCCGCCTGGCTGTGGAGCCATCCGTTGACGCGATCCGCGGCGGGAATGTCATCGATAAAGCAGGACGGCCGGGTGAAGCCGCGGCGATATTCGACGTGGGTGATGCTGACTCGCTTCATGCCCCGCGTCAGAGCAACGTACGCAAGCCTCCTCTCCTCATCGTGGTCGCCATACGCACTCGGGAATGTCGTCGCATCCCATCCGGGCAGGAACACGTGGGGAAATTCCAAGCCCTTGCCTTTGTGCAGCGTCATCAGCTGCACCCTGCCCTCCGTCGCCTCGCCGGGTGCGGCGCTGGCGAGGGCGGCATGATCGAGCAGCTCCGATGCGCTGTGAAAGCCGCTAGCCAGGCTGACCAGCTCCTGCAGGTTCTCCAACCGGTCCTCGGTCTCCTCGGCACGGCTGTCGCGCAGCATTGCCCGATAGCCGGTGCGGTCGAGCAGCAAAGAGACCTGGTCGGCCAGCGAGCCGGTGCTGTCGCGACTGACCAGACGGATCGCCTCCACGAAGCCGAGGGCGGCCGCCCTGGCCTTCGGCGGTAGCTTTGCCGTCTCCACCGCCTGCAGCAGCGATACACCGCGAAACGCCGCCTCGTCGTGGACCTCTTCCAGCGCCTTCGGGCCGATGCCGCGCGACGGCGTGTTGCATACGCGCCGGAATGCCTCGTCGGACTGGAAGTCGTCGGGGTGTGCTGCGAGACGCAGCAGCGCGAGTGCATCTTTGACCTCGGAGCGTTGGTAAAAGCCAACGTCCCCGACCAGGACATAAGGGATGCGACCGCGCATCAACGCTTCTTCGAGACCGCGGGACATATGGTTCGACCGATACAGGACGGCCATGTGGTCCCAGGAAACACCGCTGGCACCGCGGCGCTTGATCTCGGCGACGATCCCGGCCGCCTCGGTGTCAGGGTCGTGGAAGCCGATGATCTCGATTGGATCGCCGATCGCCTTGGTCGTGCGCAGGGTCTTGCCGAGCCGCTTCTTGTCCTGCGAGATGACCGCATTGGCAGCGGCGAGGATGTGTCCGGTCGAGCGGAAATTATCCTCCAGACGAACCTGCCGGGCTTGCGGAAAGTCCTGCGCAAATCTTCGGATGAAGGTTATATCGGCACCTCGAAACGAATACACACTCTGTCATCATCGCCGACACAGAATATCTCGCCATGAACTGCAGAGAGCAGCCGTAGCCAAGCGTATTGGACGTAGCAAACGTCCTGATACTCGTCGGCGAGCACACAGTCGAAGCGCTCTTGCCACCTGCGCCGGTAGGCCTCGTCGCGCTGCATCGCCTTGGTTGGCCAGAGCAGCAGATCGCCGAAGTCGGCCGCGTTGGCTTCGCGCAGGCGACGCTGGTACTCGAGGTAGACCCGCGCAGCCATGCGCATCCCATCCGGGTCGATCGTGGCATGCGCCGTCCTTGCCTGCGCGATCATCGCCTCCACCCGCGCCGGCGCCTCATCGGGCGTGATCAGGTTGTCCTTGAACTTGCCGATTCGGTTGCAGAGCTGCTTCAGCGGGTCGCGGCCTTCACCGGCGTCGCCCGGATCGACGTTCATCGCCTTCATGGTGCGCTTGACCAGGCGCTTGCTGTCATCGGCATCCAGGATGTCGAAGCCCGGACGGAGCACCGCCGCCTCCGGCTCGATCCGCAGTTGCCGGGCACCCAGGCCGTGGAAGGTGCCGACCCAGGACGGCACCACCTCTCCGGCGAGCATCGTCCGAATTCGATCCCCCATTTCCTTTGCCGCCCGGTTGGTGAAAGTCACGGCGAGGATGCGCGAGGGCGGTATGCCGCGCACCGCGATGCGCGATGCCACCCCGGCGGTCAGCGTGCGGGTCTTGCCGGTGCCCGCGCCGGCCAGCACCAGCACCGCCCCTTGCAGCGTCGCCGCCTCAGCTTGGCTCCGGGTCAGGCCGGAGAGGATGGCGGCCTGCCGCTGCGCTGGGCTCGGCTGAACGACCGGTTCGCGGGACGGTTCGTCCGTCTCATTGTATCTCGACATGGCACCCCCAGCCCGACACACGGATCAGCTCCTGGTCGGTCGTGAACACGGTGAACTGCTCGTCCAGAAGCCACTGGCCATCGTCGTCGCGCTCGCCATCGACGATCACGCCCTCAATGTGCTGCAGCGAGGCGTCCTCGGTTTCGACGAACACGAAAGTGTCGCTCAGGCTGCTGCCGGTGAGCGGATAGGCGCAGCGCTTGCGCTGCGCGTGAGGCAGCCGGGAGAAGGCCGAGCCCAGCTTCGCAATCACCGACTCGCGCTCGATGGCCGTTGTCAGGTCGATCGGTCGTTCGAGATAGCCGGCGCCATCGAGTTCGCGCAGCTTGGCCAGGAACAAGGCGGCGGCCCGACGTGGCTGCCAGGGTTCCCACGGCTGCAAGCCATTGAGCAGCGGCAGCGGATCGATCATGACCGGCGCCAAGCGGATGCCGAGTGTCTCGGAGATGTCTTCCAGGGACCAGCCCGCGACGTGCAGCGCTTCCGACGCCGCCGCTAGATGATCCGCCCGCTTGTGCAGCAGGTAGTCCTCAGCGGACCATTCCGGCAGCCTGTAGCGGACGCCGATCGCGCGGCGCAGGCGGCAGGTCAGCGCGTCGAATTCCACGCCCAGATGCGGCTTGAGCGGCGAGATTGGATCGAAGCCGAGCAGGCCCTCGTCCGCATCATGCAACAATTCGCGCAGCGCTTCACCAGGCGTCAGCGGCTGATGCGGCTGCATCTGCTGGCGGAGCACCAGCACCAGCAGGCTATGCTGCGCGACGGAAAGTGGCAGCTCCCAGCGCGAGTGCCCGCCCCAGCGGTAGGTCCGTGACAGGCCGACCGCCAGGTCGAGGTCACGCCAGTCGCCGGGTTGCGGGTCGATCAGGTTCAGACGCCTGCCCGAGCTGAGCAACACCCAGGCGCGTACGGGCTTCACGCCCCCTTCCCGTGCTTGAGGACATCGTTCCAGTCGTTGAGGCCGTCCGGCGGAAGCAGGCGCTCGAACCGGATGCCTGCGGTCTGCGCCATCTCGCTCAGCCGGGCTGCATAGCCGGCACCGGCCTTGTCGGCGTCGGTTGCGGCGACGACCACGGCGTCGGATAGCCTGGCGAGATCGCGGAGCTGCAACTCGAGCGCCACGATCGTCTCCGGCCCCATGCCGCCGGCGGTCCCGACATAGAGGGTGTCTGCCCGCAGGTTCTCGATCGCGGCAACGCTCATGGTGTCGATCGGCGCCTCGGCTACCACAAAGCGGGTCACCGCGGAGCGGTCGAGGCGGGAGTTCTGCTGCAAGCGGAACAGCGTCTTGTCCCCGCCCGCGCTGAAGCCCCGGTAGTTCGGACCGCGCATCTCGATGCCGCGCAGCAGACGGTTGTGGTCGCGGTGCGCGAACCAGGCGCTCCCGTATGGCCCCTCCCGCAGGACGCCAGCGATGACCGCGGTGCGAACGACATGCGCCGGCAGTGCCCGCTCCTCCGTCAAGTAGCGCCAGCATAGGGATCCGGGCCGCGGCTCAGGACGACGGCGCCAAAGCTCCGGGAACGGCACGACTGGGTGGTCCCTCTTCGTTGGACGCGGACTGGAGGGGAAGCTTGGGTTGAGGCCGACGAACGGCCGCAGCACCTTTCGCACCTGTCCCAGGTTCAGGCTGGGGTCGAGGAACTGCACCAGCTTGAAGATGTCGCCCTTGGCGGTGCTGCCGGGGTGCCACCAGCCACGCCCCTCATGCGTCACCAGCAGGATTTCGCCCTCGCCGCGCCGATACTTCCAGCACTTCCGGGTGCTCTCGGCCTTGTCCAGCTGCCACGGCGGCGGGAACCGCTCCAGCAACACGGCGCAACTCACTCCCGCTCGCATCTGTTCGAGCTCGGCATCGTGCCCACTCATCTCCCGTACTCCTTTTTGTGGAATACGGCCCGGCGACCGCTCGCCCCGGGCGGGACAAGGGCGCCTGCGCAGCAGGCGGGAGCACTGGCGACGCACCCTTGTGGCGCTTGGGGCGCAGGCGGTAATGGCATTCTCATCCTCGTCTCGGCTTTTCCTCCTCACAGCCTCGGTCCGACTGGCGCGAACGGCACGCGGCAGGCGCCTATTTTTTGCGGCTTTGATTTTCGTTCGCGCCAACCCGGACCACTCTTGCCTGCGGTTGATTCGAAGGGTCGTGACGATGTTGCAGGTGAGCCGGCGCAGTGGCGTCCAGGACCAGAGAGCCTTGTTGCCGCAAGAAGACCGAGCGCTACGCCGCGCGTTTGGTCGGTTCGCCGAGCCTGAGGCGCGTGCCGCTGGCGCGGCCGTCGTCCATCGCTACCAACGAGCCGGCTCAGGTGGTTGGATCTTATGCGATTGCCTCGGGCAGGTGGACCGGCCTCCGGTCCTCATTCCGGTGGCCGAGGCCCATATCCGGCGCCATCACGAGCCGCCCTGGCCTGACCATGACCCCGAATGCGACTTCTATCGCGACGCGGCCGAACAGCGCGCCATCACGCGCAGCTATGCGCGTCTTCCGGATGGTAAGCGCGTTGCGCTTCTCGCGAGACTGAAGACGAACGAACGGACGCGGTCACAGCAGCTGACAGGTCGGAGTTTCGCTCGGTCCCGAGGAGCACTGGCTTCGTTGCTCATGCGCCTGATTGAAGAAGCCGGGCTTAACCAGGTTCTGCCTGTCGGGAGTATCGCGGCTCTTGGTGAGCAGTACAAGGCCATTCGCCGGGCCGCCCAGGGCGTAGAAATCGATGAGAGTGTAAATTTGTCGGAGTTCCTCTGCACCTACCCCCCTGCCCTCCCCGATTTTTGCGCGCGCATTGCTCGGGTGTCTCCGTCCCGCTTCCGACGATCAAAACGTCCCCATGGGGTTCTGATATCAGCCGTCGCGGACGCATCCATTGGATACCTGCGGCTGTTCGGTGGCGAAGCAGTGCCAGTGCGTGGTGAGATCTCAATCTTTGGGGAACGGGAGGGCCATTCCCGTCAGACAGCGGCCGCGCGACGGTCGCGCTCACCCTATCTGGCGGTGTGCCTCGTTGGACGCTTCGCCCCAACCGAACCAGTGGAGGTGTTGAAGGCATATTTGCATCCTTGCGTCTCGCCTGGTCATCTAATGCCGATGGACAGCAACCACGAGCGGCACACCTTTCAGTTGCTTCTGCAGCTGCAAGCTTGGCTGCTCAAAAACAAGACCGTGAGCCTTGTCATCAAGAAGCCGGTCTTCGATCTCACTTCGGTGCCCGTAGAAAGCGGCCCAGACGGTGGACCGACCACCCCGCGGGGACCATGCATCCCGGACTTCCTGGTGGCTGCGGATCACGTTCCGCCGGGCGGCGTATCGTCCATGATTGTTGAGACCATGGGCTACCCAGATTTGGAGTACCGAGAGCGAAAACAGCGCACTCATCTCCTTATGGGTCAGTCACTGAGTGCCGCGCCCGTGATCGAGCATGATTTTCATCTCCCGGCCGACCAAAGCCAGCTGGATCGTGATCGTCGCTTCTGGTTGGATTGCCGGTGGACCGTTACCGGCAAGGAGCTTTCCGGGAGGTGACACCTTAGCCGGCGCCCTTAAGGGTCGCGCTGGACACCGCTTTTCTAGGCTTGAAGGACGTTGGTGCAGCGAGGCGAGACATCGTCGTCGATGAAGGTACGCCCGTCAGGGTCGGCATCGACTATCGTCGCTGGATGCCGTTCAAACACAACGCTGCTCGCCGGCATCGCATCCCGAAGGCCCGCTATCGCGTCCGCAACTGGCCGGTCTACGAAGCCGGACTGAAACGGCGGGGCGACCTGACGCTTTGGATCGACGAGGATGCTCTTGCTGGATGGCACGCAGAGCGTCGCACGACGCCTGGTGGTCAGCGGCACTACTCCGATCTCGCCATCATCTGGTCCTGACGCTCCGCCTGGTGTTCCACCTCGCGCTTCGGCAGGCCGAGGGGTTCGTCGTCAGCGTGCTGCGGTTGCTGCGCCTCGCGCTTCCGGTGCCTGATCATTCGACGCTCAGCCGTCGCGGGCGCAAGTTCGCCGATCGGACGCCGAGCGTGCGGCGGCCGGCGCGCGACACCTCGTCATCGACAGCACCGGCCTGCAGGTGTTCGGCTACGGCGCTTGGCATGGCGAGAAGCACGGCTACAGCCGTCGCTCGTGGCGGAAGTTGCACCTCGCCGTCGACGCCGACACCGGCGAGATCGTCGCGAGCACGCTGACCAGCAACGGCGACGACGACGCGGGCGAGGTGCCGCTCCTGCTCGCGCAAGTGCAGGGTCCGATCGCGAGCGTGACTGCGGATGGCGCCTACGACCATGAGGCAGTCTACCGAGCTGTGAACGCCAAGCAGCCGCGACCACCGCCAGACGTTGTCATTCCGCCGCGCGCCTCGGCGGTCGCGAGCCCCCACGATACGCAACGCGACAGCCACATCGAGACTATTGCCAGGCGCGGCCGCATGGCTTGGCAGAAAGCGACCGGCTATGGCCGACGCAACCTGGTCGAGACGGCGATCGGCCGCTACAAAGCGTTGATCGGTCCGAGGCTGCGGGCGCGGAACTGGCGCGCCCAGAAGGCGGAGACTGCGATTGCCGTCAGCGTCCTCAACCAAATGATTAAGACTGCCAAGCCGGTGTCCGTTCGCACCTCGTGATCACGCTCCCGCTGGGGCTCGCCGCGTCTGCGCATCACCTCCGTGCAACAACGTCGACCTCGACCGACATCCCCACCCCCTCCGAATCGAGCAGCGGGAACAGCGAATCACATCCCCAGAATCAGCGGGATCACATCCGAGTCAGTGAGCGGGGCGGCTGGTATTACCTGCGACCTCGAGCACACCGACCTCGGCTCTTGCAACAGAACCGTATTTTGTCATACCGGTCCATCGACGTAGGAAGTCGGCTGAATACTTTGCAGCGCGTCCCGAAGGGTGCCGTAGATGCCCAGGACCGCCCCGCCTGCGGCTAGATCCTCGACAACCCAACGTCCGTCACGGGGTGCTACGAGGCCGACCGCATCGCCAAAGAGGTTCTCAAAGGCGAGCGTAATGTACTGCCGACCCTTGTCGTCTTCTCCCACGATGTTCTCCACAGCGCTGCGAGGGCGCCGGCTCGTCTGAAGATACCATCCGTGCTTCACCGCCTCGGCACCCCATCGACCGACCTCGGCCAGGTCGGCCTTCGAGAACTGTTCGCATGAGAACTGAAGTATTTCGGAGGTCATGGTGTCCTTGCGGTTCCACTCGTCCCGACGCGGGACTACGTGCGCCGCAGGCCTCTCTACGAGCACCACCTTGATGACCGGTTAATCTTACCCGCCTCGCCGTGGTCGGACCGGCGGTGTGGTATCCGGGCAGGCTGATTTTGTCTTTCGCGTATTAGGACGCGCGCGGCGGGATGACTGTGCGACCCGAGACATAGGTGACATCGCGTTCCGGAGGCATGGATAACACTTTCCGCCTTTGGGCGGGAGATGTGGATGCCGTGGAAAGTTTGTTCGCCCATCGACGAACGCCTCCGCTTCGTCGCCCACCTCCTCGATAGAGAAGCGATGACCGACGTCTGCCGCGAGTTCGGCATCTCCCGCAAAACTGGCTACAAAATCCTCGCCCGCTACAAGGACGAGAGCAGCGCCGCGCTCAGCGACCGTTCCCGCCGGCCGGTCCGCTACGCCAACCAGCTCCCGCCGCAGATCGAGGGACCCATTGTCAGCCTCAAGCGCGGCAAGCCGCACTGGGGTGCCCGCAAGATCCGCGAGCTGCTGGTCCGCCGCCTGCCCGGCGATCTGCGCGTGCCCGCTCAAAGCACCATTCACGCCGTGCTCGATCGCCACGGCCTGGTCAGCCGCATGGGCCGCCCGCGCCGCCGTGCCCAGGGCGCACCGCTCTCGACAGGGCGCATCCCAACGATCTCTGGTGTGCTGATTTCAAGGGGAGTTCAGGCTCGGCAACAGCCGCTACTGCTACCCGCTCACCGTCACCGATCACGCCTCGCGCTTCCTGCTGCTCTGCGAGGCGCTCGATTCGGTGCGCGAGGAACCCGCCATCGCCGCCTTCGCCCGCCTGTTCGCCGAGCGCGGCCTGCCAAACGCAATCCGCTCCGAGAACGGCGTGCCCTTCGCCCCTTTGCCAGCCCCAACGCGCTGTTCAACCTATCCAAGCTGTCCGTCTGGTGGCTCCGCCTTGGCATCGCCATAGAGCGCATCAAGCCCGGCAACCCTCAGCAGAACGGCCGCCACGAGCGCATGCACCTGACGCTCAAGCACGAGACGACCCGCCCGCCAGGCATGAACAGTTTGCAGCAGCAGGCCCGCTTCGACGAGTTCGTGGAAGAATTCAATACCGAACGGCCACACGAGGCGCTCGAGATGAGGCGACCGGCCGACATCTACACCTTCTCGAGCAAACCTTACCTCGGCCTGCCCGACCTCGAATACCCGCTGCACAATCGCGAATACACCGTCATCGCCTGCGGACGCATCTGCATGCACCGCAAGAAAATCAACGTCTCAACCGTGCTCGCCGGCCAGAAACTCGGATTGAAGGAGGTCGACGATGGCATTTGGGGGTCACGTCATAGAACGGGCAGGATAGCACGGTTGGCGGCACGGACCGGGACCATCGACCGGATCAGATGCCGTTTGCGGTAGATCGCTCTCGTTTGACGATATCGGCGACGGTGTTTTTGCTCAGTCCCAGTTCGCGGCCAACCAAGCGGTAACTGCGGCCCTGGCCGATGAGCGCCAGCACCTTCGGCGCGAGGCGGTCCGACTTCGGTCGCTGTCCCGGTTGGCGACCCAGACATTTCCCGCGCGCCTTCGCGGCCGCGATGCCGGAGCGGATACGCTCCTGGATCAACTCACGCTCAAATTCGGCGATGCCGGCCAGCACGGTCGCAATCATGCGGCCATGCGGCGTGCCGAGGTCGAATGTCATGCCGTTCAGCACGATGACCGACACGCGTCGCGCCTCGAGTTCCTTCAGTGTCGCCAGCAGGTCCGTCGTGCTGCGGCCCCAGCGCGGCAGCTCCGTTACCAGCACCGTGTCGATCTCACGTCGCTGCGCCATCGCCAGCACCTTCCGCCGCTCGATGCGGTCCACCTTCACGCCCGAGCCGGTTTCCTTGAAGGTGCCGACTACCTCGTAGCCGGCGCGGGCCGCGAAGGCGGCCAGATCGCGCTCCTGGCGCGCGCAGGACTGGTCGGCGGTCGAGACCCGGCAATAGAGGGCGGCGCGCTGTCCCAGTTGAACTCTCCCGGCGGACCGCCCGCAAACCCTTGTTCCTGCTGGGGTGCAGACCGTAGCAGTCAGACTATACTCCAGCTGGGACAATCCGCCATGCCGAGACGCCCCGCGCTCACCGAGGCGCAGCTTGCCGACCTGTTTGCCCTGCCGACCGCGGAGCCGGACCTCATCCGCCACTGGACGCTCGGCGCGGCCGACCTCGCCGTGGTCGATCGGCGACGCGGCAGCGCCAATCAACTCGGCTACGCTCTGCAACTCTGCGCCTTCCGCTTTCCTGGCCGTCTGCTCCGATCAGGCGATGCCATCCC
>JAABUO010004373.1_pt1 | contig 16659 bp, 22 predicted proteins | sample 5559291 | NCBI WGS metagenome assembly JAABUO01 (sample SAMN10711878, study PRJNA513372) | rock metagenome | isolation source: Antarctica rocks | place: Antarctica: Victoria Land, Finger Mt sud
CCCACTTGCCCAAAACATTGAGCCTTGCCTGTGCAGTTGGGCATGATAGATCTGCAAGCAATGATCTGGGCCTTTGCAGCCGCCCTGACCCCCTGCAATCCCCGTCTGACCCCCACCAAACCCACCATGAAACTGTGCTCCAAAAGGATCTTACTGCCCACCTTGGAAGTGATTGTGCTAGCCTGCATCACCCAGGCTGCCTGCATGCTGCTGCTGAAGGCCCAGGACTGGTACCATGGTGCCAGCACCTCTGACCAACAGGTATGCTGCTGCCAAGCATAATTTGCCCCTGCCATTGACACCATCACGGCACCATCACAGCACCATCACAGCATCAGGCATGTTGCTTTCAAAATGCCTTCTGAAGTGGTAATGGAGAACTAGGCTTTTCAGGCTCCTCACAGCATGGAGTCATCATACACATGCAGGCAATACTGTGCAACAACCATACATCAATCCGCCCCTTGCTGCCTTGCATTTGCCACACAACGCCACACAACAAAGCTCGTGAGTAAATGCCGTCACACGCCTCTGGTACTGCTGCAGAGCTCTGTGGTCAGCGTGGCTTGGTCTGTAGCAAATTACGTCCTGCAAGGGCAGATCATGGGTTTCAAAGTAGACACATGGCCCCACACCTTGGGGCCCAGCAGCAACCACGCCATGGTCATCGTCTCAGTGCTGGTCGTTATCTTTGCCCACATCTTTGTGGTTGCCAGCTTCCTTTTCACTGCCAAGCCACTGTCACTGTACCACTTTCCCAGTCAGTTTAGATACAGGTTTTACGGCATCCTGTTGGCGGCGGCTGGAGTCTTTGTAATCCAGAGGAGTGTGCGGCAGGTGGCGAGGAGGGCTCAACAGCAGAGATATGAGGCCCTTCTGCGTGGTAACAGCGCTGGTAGACAGTTGTCTAGCTCCAGAAACAGCCTGGGCAGTGCTGAAAGGATGCTACCAAATCCATACACGCTAGGCATGCAGCAGCTAGGCAGCAAGCTGCGGTGGCTGAGTTTCAGAGCGCCCAAGGTTCATCCACTCACACCTGAAATGTCCATTGCTATAGCCTCTGTCAGTGGCCAGTCAAAGACAGTGAAGTCGTATCCTCCTGCAAAAGCAAGCCCTAAGTCTTCTCAGCGGAGTACAGCTGACAAGGTCTGAGCTGTTGGTAGAAACAAGCTGGTAGTGGTAGTGAGTATTGCTTTCTGGTACAGACAACAACTCAGGCATTTGGCGCATATCAGCATCATTGTGTTGAACGCCATGTACAAATCCAACCATTTTTTGGACAGTTGGTTGCAAAGTAGAATGCTCAATAGTATGTGGAGCGCAGAGATTACTGACAGGGTCCGTTCACTTGCATGCTAGAACTTCATTTTTTCAGTGTCTGATAGTGATTCTTGAAGTGATCACTGAAAGGCAGAATATGACTTAGCACCCTCTTATAGATGGTTCCCTCCTTTATATATTGGTATGAAGAACCTTGTCGCAGTACCTAGACGCCACCTTGATGTTTGTTACAAGTCAGTCGGCCATAAGCCAGATTGGTGTAAAATGGTGACTGGCATCCTGCTCCTCTTAGGGTCCCTCTGCCTTGCGTACTGGCCTTGCACAGCTCAATGAAAGCTTAGTCGCTAAGCTGAGCAGCCATTATGGCAGTGCACGCATTTTACTGCAAATGCATGATGGCTGCTTGCACAAACAATTCGGTGGAAGTTTTCATCATGGTTGAAGCTTCGTCCTTAAGGCTGCCAACAACAGTGTTTAAAGACTGCTCAGGACCTTCAACTTACTGCGTTTGAAATGATTCATGAACCATGTCAATTCGGGACGCGCTGATGTGGGCAGAAAGCCATGGCATGACCCAAGCAGCATAGGAGTGATCCAGCTGGAAAAACGAGGCATTGCATGATCAGAGCGGCGTGGGAGTGGTCGAGCTGTACTCATCACTTCATTCATATCTTTGTGGTGGTAAACAAGGAATGGGGCCAGGTTGAATTGTGTTCAGACACAATTTGAAAGCGTCTGAACTTGTCTGAAGCTTGCTGATAGGCCTGGGCCGAAAAAGTCGTTCTAAGGCCGTTCGGACAGTCCCCAAATTGGCAAAATTACTTGTCAACCAAAGAGTCAGAAGCTTACATATGGTTTCATGAACAAGCAACTGAAACTGTCTGTAGGCAACTATTCCAGGTCACCTGCTGCTGGAAAGTCGCAAACACATCATAGCCATGCATTACAGTTGAGGCTCTAGGCTAAGCAGGAAAGTAATAGTTGACTGGTCATGCTGACTACAGATACCTACAGCTAAAAATCTTGTCGAAAAGGCACCATGTGCACTAGTCTGCTGATTTGCTTCAACAAAACCAAAGACTCTACACAACACATGCGCTCATGAATGCTCTAGATGACAAGCCATTGGCTGGTGGCGCCAGGACTTCCCAGCTGTCACGCACAGGGTCATACTTTTCCAGCGTCACTTTGTAGTTTGGGTTGCCATTTTCAGGGCTGAGCCCCCCCATTGCATAGAGGGCGCCCTGGCAGGCCACACCGGCAAAATAGGCACGTGTGTCATTCATTGGTGCTATGGCTCGCCATTTGTCTGCTCTGGCATCATACACCTCTGCTTCTCTCTGCAAGTTTCACAGCCTGATCAACACCGCTGGTTCTGAAGAAACAACAGAAGTATCCACAGAAGCAACAATGGTAAAGAACATCAGACTGCAGCTGCTGAAGCTGGAGGGCAACTTTGACAGCACGTCTGTGAGGTTGGCTTGCGCGCGCGTGCGCACACACACACACACACACACACACACACACAACCTCGAGATTCTGTCACAAGCTTTCCAGTATAACACACACTGTCAAGCTGCATAGAAGCTGTCCAGCATCACAGCACCTGGACCAGGAGCATGCTCACTCATGCATGGTGAGGCAAACCTTTGGTCTCACCAGAGGCTTGAGGGCTGCCCAGCCGCCAATAGCATACAGCTTGTCATCCAGAACTGCACACGCATGGCTGCCACGGCTGCTCACCATGTCTGCTATCTGCAGTGACACATGCTCAGCGCTGAAGTTGTTGGGACACATGCAGCTGCGGTGGTCTCCTCTGCATGACGTGAAACATGGAGCCAGAAAGGCTACAATGACAATCAATCTAATGCTGACACAAAACCACTTCTCCTTCTCTGAAAGTCAACTTCCCTGCCCCCAGCTGTTGAGATCATGGTATTAAACTCACTCATGACACTTGCTGGCATTAGGCAACACAACATCAGGTGGTGACGTACCAGGGACCATTTGCCTTCCCTGGGATCCATTCTCTCAGCAGTAGCTGTGTACATGGTAGCGTCAAAGCCACCGGTGATGTAGATGGCATTGTGCAGTGAGGCACTTGCAGCAGCAAAGCGCTTGGTGTTCGTCGACGGGCCCCAGATCCATCGGTTCTGACCAGCGTGGAAACACTCCGTCGAGTTGTGGAAGGTATGGGAGTCGCGGCCGCCGATGGCCCACAGCATGAAGCCTTGCATGGCTGTGCAAAGACTGCCGCGGCCCATGTGCATGTCTGCCATCTGCAATGCACAGCAGGGAGGCTTAAAAAGAAAAGAAAGAAAAGAAAAGAAAAGACAAGACTACACCTTTTGGCGTCAATTTAATGAGAAGCCAAGTATTATACCGGGCTGCCCAGTGCAGGGAGGCTTACAAAAGTGGGTGTTGACATTTCAAGAGGTTGTAAGTGGAGTTGAATGCTGGTGAAGAAGCTTGTGAAGGTGATGCAGGCGTTGAGGTGCATGTCTGCCATCTGCAATACACAGCAGGAGGGCTACCCAGGTGCGTGGTGTCTGTTACAGGTTGTGGACTGGAGGGCAAAAGGAGTACAGCAAGGGGTTGTCATATGTCACAGGTCATATATTGGGACCCAGATGTGTCTCTTTCAGAACAGCATTGAATGACTTGTATCATTAGCCTTCTCAGAATTCTCCCAGTTATTGTCTGTTGACTCCCCTGGTAAGTCCTAAAGACAGGAAATGTAAACTGATAACTGATTGATTTATTGATTGATTGATTGATACATGGAGTTAGAAGCTTGTCAAGAAGCTCAAGGAAGGTGATGTAGGTGTTGAGGTGCATGGCAAGGCTGCAAGAAAGCTGTTGGCTGTTAAGAGACAGGAAGGCTTTGGGTTGATGTCTGCTTATTGCAACATTCAAGCCGACAGCTTTTGCAGTAGTGGTTGGCAATTAGAAGCAAACGAGAACAGGCAGCATGTGACACAATGCAGACAGCCATTTGTCGATATGGACGAGGCTTTCACTGTCCACACAGCCAAGACCTAATCATCTCACACCAAGGGCATACAATTATACCTAAAAGGAGTTTGACATGTGATCACTAACAAACAGGCTTCTGCTATGAAGCAAAACAATTCATCCCAGATTTTTGGCTTCAAAGCAATAGTGCTCCTTGCCACTGACCTGTTCCCACTGAGCATCTTCATCATCCAAAGCCAGCCGCAGCATGGAGCTGAACCAGTCAATGCCATTCCCTCCACCCACGTAGAAGAGCCTCTGCCCAATGGTTGCTACTGATCCATAGGCGCACTCCTTGGGTAATGATGTGGCTGGCATGCAGGTGAGAGTGGAAGGCGTGAAGATGTCGACTGTGTTGAGCCACATGGACTGACGATTCTCTGTACCGCCGCCTACCAGATAGATGCGTTGACCCTGCGCACAGTACAGCAGTTATTGTTGTTGTCAATCAGTGCATGCCCTCCATGTCCGTAGACTCCTTGAGCAACAAACAGCAGTCAGCAAATTTGTGAATGTTGTCAGAATCTTTGTGTCCATTGATGTGTGATGTCATGTGCTCAGGATAGAGTGCTGATGCATGATGCGATGTGCCATGGCTGACAGACGTCTGCAAGCATGTGCTGGACATACAAGATGCTTGGGAAACACCACAGAGTTGCTAGCACATCATTATATGAGAGTGATTGCCTTGTACTCTTGCAAATGACCCATGCGGTGTGGGTTTTGTAAAAAAGCCGCTGCATTTTGCCTTTCTTTTCACTACTGTGACATGGGAGCTGCTTGCCTGATGAGAAGAGGAATGGTTGCTGGCAGCAGCAGCAGCCAGGTGTTGCATGCCAGATGAACTCGGCGGGGTTGTGCCCAGCATGTGTACATCTTCTACGTCTAGTCCAGAACCCTGCTGACTGCCCCGTGCTTCCTCTTCTTCATTCTGAGCCAGGTCAGATGCCCGGTGGCTCCCAGCCATCTGCACATCTTCCTCACCTGCCTGACTGGCATGAGCTTCTTCTTCAGCTGTTGCCAAGCTAGATTCCAGCTGTACATCTTCTTGACGTGGGTGTTGCTGCAGCTGTGGTGCTGCTTCTTCTGTTGTGTCCTCTCTCAATATCCTGTGCCCATGCATGTTCTGGTCTGTTCGGCTTCTCTTGGCCCCTTGGTCTTCTTCACCTGACTGTGCCCTAGGCGGTCCCTGCACTTCAGCCCTTTGATTCTGCTGGCTGGTGGAAGGTGCATCTGAGGCAGCACTAGGTTCTGCCTGCGGCTGTTGCCTGGCCCCAGCTGTGGGGTCGAAGGCCGCAGCTGTGGGCTGCAATGCCCTTGACTTCAGCCAGGCACTGGGAATTGGCAGCAAAGCCGGTTTGGCGCCTTTTGAAGTAACTGCTGCAGCAGCTTTGGGCTTCTCAAAACCAGGAGGGGGCGAGTTCATCTTTTGGCGCACTGCCACGGCTGCTTTGGCGCCACCATCAGCTTGCTGACTCAGCTGTTGACTAAGCTCACCTGGACCACTGCTGGTGGAGGTGTCCTGGACTCTGAATGCAGGCCCTGGCTGGTTGACAGCTGAGTCTGGGGTGAGGGCGCTGGCTCCTGAGCCTTTTTTGGCCCTGGCAGCGCGCAGCTCTGAGCTGCCTGTGGAGCTTGATGGGGAGGGCTGCCTGCTGGGGTGGGCCCCTGGCTGAGCCTGTGCATATGCAATATAGTAGCTGGAGATGCTATTTGATGTATGCTGTTTTACATATAGAGTGTGTTGTGACTCATGGCTGCACACTCCAGCAGGGCAACCACTACAGCATGCCTAATGCATTTCACAGGTCAGCAGATGTGTGTTGACAGTTTAAGAAGGCCAAATGCAATAATGTGCGGAAAGGCAAAGCTATCTGTGCAGATGAAACTAGCAATTGCCAGATTGGGTCATTCCACACACAGCACAAGAGGGAACAACGGGGAAGAACAGAGGGGGGGGGAGGAGTGGGGGATAAGGAAACAAGGGAGGGGGAGTACCAGGGTGGGTGAACCAGGCCCAGGGGGTGCAGGGGAGTCCTGTCTTGCAGGAGCCTGAGTGGCAGGCTGGCTGGTCTTGACTGCTGATGCCTACAATGCATTCAATGGTGAGTCATCCCTCACCACACTGACGTGCGTGCTCAGACACTGCCATTTGCTTGTCAAACAGCATTGCCCAGATTGCACCACATCAGAAGTTCCATATGCAAGCAGCGCATAGGTACAGGTACCACAATGCACAATGGAGTAGTGTCAGAGCTTGAAATGGCCTGAACACCGGAATGGTACACAATGCATTGCGTTGCTGATTGCGGAGGGGTTGCAATCTAAGACTGGTTGTGCCACAGTGCTAACCTGGTACATGCGTTTAGTAGCTGGTTGTGCTACAATACTAACCTGGTACAGGCGCTTAGTAGCTGACTTGCTGAACATGTCACACAGCCTGCGTGCCTCATCAGCAGTGAGCTGGTAGTTGAACTGCCTGTCTGTGAAGAAGGCTCCCTGAATAGCTTGCTTGAAGTCCCTGCATCGCACATCTGCTTGGACTCACATGCAAGAATGCAGGCACAACATGACGTCCAGAAAACACACAGTGGGTCTGCCTGCTGCATGCATCATGAAGACTGGTTGTGGACGCGCTGATGCTTGCACAACCAATCACGCATGAGGAACACATCGCAGACCACCAAAAAAATGTAAGCTTGATAAAAAAATAAGAATGTGTCAAAAAAGTGGGCTTTACTTTTTGGCAATAACAAACTTTGCGGTGACACTTGGTGGCAACAGGGTAATGCAAAGCCAGTAAGCGTCAGTACACAATGCAATAGGCAGCTAGCGGTGGCAGGACACTTGGGTGGAGGAGGCAGTGCACCTGTCAACAATGGGTCGGCACTTTTCAAAGAGCTCAACTTTGACCTGGGCAGGGTATCTGGTAATGGAGGTATGGGAGATGCTGGTCCAGCCTGAAAGCCAAATCAGGGTTGGTGCAGTCTCAAATGCAACACCCATGAATCTGTAGGATGTGTCTTCATGACATAAAGCAACATCTAGAGGATGGCATGCATGTAACATGTGCCTCTTCTAGAGACATTGCAACCCCTTATTTGGACATGTAAACATGCCGAAGGGAGCGGGCCAATGCTGTGACATTGCTTGCCTTGAGGGTTGATGTTCTGAGTGCCAGGAGTGATGGCTCTGAAGATGCCATGCATCATCTTGTCTGTGTAGTTGAACAGAAAGATTGGCATCCTGCAACAGCGAGGAAACACTTGTTTGTCATTCCAGCAGGCCGAGCATCATGCATTGATGGTGCTCCTGAATGACGCATACAGTCAGGAAAGTAAGCCTGCTTGTATAGAATTTGCAAGATTGTGCAAGGTCTGCAGGGTAGGTTTATAATGCATACCCCTCTCTGACATGCTGTACCCAATTCCAGTTTGAGGCTGGTAGACCGAATACCAAGCCAGTGGTGCACTCTTTCAAAGTTTCAGCTGTAGCGCCTGCACAGATACGGCGTTTGTTACTACAAGCAAGGGTCCAGAGCCAACAAGGAATGCCGTAAGCATAGCTCTCGCCTCACCAAAAACAGCCCCTCCCAGCTTATTGCCCAGAAACCGGTCTTTGGCTGCTTGATTCAAGATTTTCGGCGGATGCCGGTAGCCTCCTCTGCCTCTTTGCATGTCTGCTGTGTCATACCACTTTTCACAAGACATCCAGTCTGTGTGGAGGAGACGAGCTGCAGCCTATTGTCCCTGAAATCAAGGGCTTACAGCGTCGTAGCTGACTATCAGGAACGCCGCGCGCTGACCGAAACAAGATCGCACAATGCCTCGCAATCTGCTGCGCGGGCAAATACTGCAAGCATGGACAGAATATGCCACACAGCAATACTCGCACTTGCCCGACAGTAGTTGGTGTTGACATCCTACGCAACGCCACAAACAGATGCAGTCAGCAGGCGTTGAAAGTCTACAGACGTGCTGAGGTCGCATAAACGCACAGACACTGGGAATTCACAAGATCACTAAATAAGACTATGACATGAGATGGGTTCCCAGCCGAACACGCATGCACACGCTCTCATATGTGCCTTGACGCTCCAAGCTATAAGACACGATCTCATGCTGCTTTCACAGCTATATTACTCAAACACTAACATGTATGGCTTGTGTAAATGAATCCTACACTTGCTCAGAGGATTCCTTAGTGCAGACTGCATCGCCTAGGCCTGCTCATGCTTGCCAAAAAGACATATGCAATAGATCACGCCCTGCATTTTTGATACTCATCCGATCTTCAGGAAAGTTTATTCTTTGCTGAACTGAACACTTTTGTGACGTGTGCAGAGGGCGAGTTGTGCACAATCATAAATTGCTTGGTCAATGTTTCTGGTCAATGCAACATGTACATGTCAGTCAAGACTGCTCATTTGTCAAAAGACGTGCTATCGCTGGGTCACGATACCCCTTGCTTCGCAGCGCGATCTATTCGGATCCACAAAAATGACACAACAAAGCACTGTGTGAATGCCTTGCTGGTACGCTGCATGCGAACTTTGGCGTCAGATCTGTGATCTGGTGCGGCTTAGCCACGGCTCAGCCCAAGCGTGCCATGAAGACTGAATGGCTGAATATGCTTCCTTCCTGGAGCCTGACGAGACCGCCTATAATTTGTTCGCAAGAATTGTCGTTGACCCCTTGCGCACGGGAATCCCTTTTCTGGATCAAGCAATCTTCTTAAGACCTGGACATGTTGTTGAGCTTGTGGGTCCAAGCGGTTGCGGAAAGTCCGAAATTCTGATTCAGGTACAGCAGCATTGCATATTCAACGCTGGTGAGGCTAGCGGTTGAGTGGACAAAACATATGCAGGCTGCAGCCTCGTGCATCCTACCAAAGGAGGTAAACGGCGTCCTGTACGGGGGTCGAGAAGGTAAACAGATGCGCTGTTCCGCCGCGAAATTTGCTTTCAAGGACCTGCTTGACTTGCTGACGAGTTTCAGCTTTGTCATACAGAAAACAGCCTATTGCTAGACCTGGACAGCAAGTTTGATACCTTGCGCCTAATCCAGGTGCATGCATTATGATCCCTGCCATACGCCATCTCAATACTGAACTGCAATGTTGGTCATACGTTAGTGTAGGTGCTTGATGCCAAGATTCAGGCTGCTCAACAAGCTCAGCAGAGGTGAGATGTTCAATCTCTGAAGTTGCAGCTTGTGTGTTATAGGCCAAAGTTGCTGATTGCCTCCACGACAGCATCTTACTGACGCTCAGAGCAAGCTTTGTACTGCAGGCACACACCTCAAGACAGTCATGTTCTTGAAGACTGTTTGCACAGATTTCATCTGGCAAGTCGTGCATCTCTGCTTGATTACGTGGCATTACAAATGCGTCTATTGCCACGTGTCAATGGGACTTCTTGTGAGTACACACTGGCTCAAGTGAGCCCTATTAACGCAGTACCTGTGTGACAGCAGTGGGATGTGGGACATGCACTTGTTGTGTCGCACTGTGAATGATTATTGGATGGTGTACTGCAGATGCAGTGCCACAGTAGCTTCCAGTTGCTGGCAGCGCTCAAGGTCATGAAGCCTGTGCTCACCTCCTTGCAGGTGCAAAACCTCTGTGTAATTTGATGGACTTGCATGCTTGTCATTTTGACATAATTTTGTTGCCAAGTAACGTTGCTGTCCCAAAGCATGTGGCTGTCTGGTGGACGACATCATCTCTGAAATAGTAGAGGCTGTGTGTCATGGCTTTGCTGTACATAATCAATTTGCTTGCCTGTGATCAGCAGGTCTTGCTTGAGCCACTAGTCCTCCACAGCATGCCATTTGCAATGCATACATCTGCACGCTGAAGCACAATGCTCGCACATCCCTAGTGACCCCAGGCATGCAGAGCACAGGAGGGGTGAGTCTTCTGCTGATAGACAATGTGGCAGCCTTCTTCTGGCTGGACAAAGCCATCAGACCGGCAGCACCAGCTCCAGGTCAAAGCAGACACAACATGTGGGTTTTGCAACCAGCATTCTGCTGACACAGCAGTTGGAAGCCTTGCTCATACCCAGCTGCTGTTGCCTGCTGCAATGTGCTAATTCATCTGATGTGCTGTGCACTGCTGTGCTAGAGCTGGTGATAGTGTGAGCAACATGGAGATCATCTCCTGGAAGACTGTTTTCAGCTTCTGGCTGATGGCTAAAATGATTTGTATGACAATGCTGTCTCACTATACGTGTGCACTTTGGCAGGCCAGAGACAACACTGACCCCTCACAGCGTCCATGCAGCAGTAGCTGCTGAGCTGCAGGCCATCATGCAGCACCACAGGTAAGTGCGGGCCCCCCCCCCGTCTGCCAACATATGCTGGACAGCAACCCTAGCACTTGATTGCCCACACCATCATGTATAGCCTGCACATTTGTGATGTTTGTCTGCCATTCTGCCCTTCCCATCAACCTTTTGATACTGAATGACAAACTGGCATGGTTTGCCCATGGTCATGCTGGTTCATAAGCTGGAAAGTGTAAAAGTCATCGTTGTTACTATCATCAGCTGCTGCCCTGTAACCCAATTTGCCCTGGCAGCCTGTCGCAAGCAACATGAGTTGACTGCAAGCCCGCATTGGTAATGAGGAGTCTTTACTGCATGTTTGAGTCATGCTCTCTGATGGGAAAACCTTTGGTGTTGTGTCTCTGTTTGCTGACTAGTGCGGTTCATGCTTCAGAACAAACTGTTTGCCAGCGAGCCTGCATCACTATCTGCTTTGGGGTCTGTGTTGTACAGGCCACAAATCCACGCTGAGATTGCAAACAAGCATATGGTGATGCAGGTTGGCTGTGTTAGTAACCAAACATGCAGTCTTGTCTGCGTCCAATCAAGGAGCTGGAGGTGCAGTTTTGTGGACGCACCGAGAGTTTCTTCCCCAGACTTGGCATGTAAGCAAGCTGCCAGCTATGAGTGTGCTATCTTTCTAGGGAATGAGTGCTTGCTGCTAGGCTTTGCCTGGACTGTCAGCAAAGTGTGTTATGCAACCTCAAGATGGGCTTGGTAGTGTGCTCTTGATAGTGTTGCTTGAAACTGTGTTAATCAAAGGACTGGCAATAATGATGATACTGCAACATCAGTGTATGAACAGGAACTACATTTTTATTTATTGGGAAAAAAAAATTATTTTTGTCAGGTTTTTGTTTCAAATATATATTGCAATTTCGACAGCAATGCTTAACTGTCTTTTGCTTGCAACAGGGCAGCAAACTCAGCAACCTTCTGCTGTCAGTGTCAATCGATCCTACAGGACAATGACTTCAGTATCAAGGCGACTTTATGTGGTGAAGCCTCTTGCTCATTCCCAATGACTACGTGTTTTCATGTATTTCAGGATACAGTAACACACCGCATGATGTTGCGGTGTATACCAGGCTTTCCATACAGAGCTCGAGTGCCAATGGGGCAGCAACAGCCATACCATTTTCAAGCCAAACTTCTGGTACCGCTCAAATTTCTGTTGGGAAGTGCATATCTTGTGCTGTGTCAGTGAAATCAGCCAATACAAGGAAGACAACATTGTTTGCTGGGCAGGCTCCTGCTTCTGATGCTAGAAGACACAAGCCGGTTGTGGTCTTGCTTAATGTTGCACATCACATGATCTGTGTCGATGGCAATCATGCACATGCATAGTCACGCTGGACACCTTGCCAGTTGAAATTGCTGACATTATGCTGGAAGGCAGAATGACATTTGATGCTCTCCTCAAGATTCCATCAACCTAACCTTGTCAGCTCATACATTTGTCTGCAGGATGAAGGACATTCGAGTATTTCAAACTTTATGATCACCAATGGCAGCATTGAGATGTGCCAATCCTAGTTGTCTGACAATGGTTTGAAACTGCCGTTTCAGTCCCATGGATGACGCTGCATGAAGATCAATTGCTTTGCAGTGCACTCTGCCAAAGCACCACTCAAAACATGCAGCAGGAATAATGCTCTGTAATTCACACATCATTTACACAGTATTACAGACAGTGCAAGCAGGCATCAAATGTCTATGCCCACCGACAGCCCTTTGACCCTCCATCGCATCGATTGTTACAGTCAAAGAACGGAAATGCTATATGTAGTCACATCATACTTTGTCCAACATCCAACCAGGGACAGCCTGTGAAGTAGACGGCGAGAGAGCAGCTGGCCGCCTTGCAGCGCTGCTTGCCTTGCTGGACAGCTGTGCCTGCAAACCTGACAGGCCACTGCTTTCCTGCGCAGCTGCCTCACTACCCTCCAGATCCTGCAAGAATCCAAAAATACATCAGCGCCACCATACCTGATATATATCACATTGACAGGCACCAGTCTGGGTCCAATCTGGGCGACATGCAAGCCAACATCTCCTGTGTAGCATCAGAACATTGCAAGCAGCAGAACATGATTTGTTGCAGGAGTCAGCACATCCAAATCCTCAGACACAATGCTTTGTAGGCAAGGGTTGCAGTGAAGCATTCAGCTGCTTGTGCAGCAGCCTCAGCTCTCTCCATGAACACAAGACACCTGACCCCAGGCTGTGACTGATGACAGGTTAGAAAGACACAGAACAGCGAGACCTGAAACTGACGTCCAGGACATGAGCCAAAGCACAACAAAAGAGACTGGTCAGGCAGTGAAGACGAAGGTGAACAGCTGAAAGATAGGGCCAGGAACTGGCAGTGTCACCTTGAGCTTTCTGCGTAGCAGCTCCAGTTCACTTCCAGCAGTGCTGGCAGCACCAGCAGGGCGGCCGGCAGGAATGAGTGGGTCAGAGGGGGGTCCCCCACCACCCCCTTGGGTTGGGGTGCGGCCCATCAAGAGGTCACTTGTGGCTCTTGACTTGGTGCTTCTCAGACCCCGAGCCGACTCATCCTGCTGCCTCGCCAACTCAGCACTGAGCACGTCTGCTCTCTTCACCTCCTGAGTGAGCTGAGCCTGATATGAAACACAAATGGAAATCAAAATCACAATCTGGTCTAAGCTGTTGCAAATGCATAATGCTTTGAGCATGTGCATGCTCCAGTACATGCACACTGAAGTGATCAGGAGGCAGCATTTGTTCCTGTAGGCAGCAGAAACCCTACCTGGCTCATGTAACACCTGCACTCTTGGATTCAACCAACCCAAAAAGCCAGATGAAACACAAGCAAGATACCAGATCAAGAAACCGTAACAAAATGCATAAAACAACCAGACATGATTCACAACAGCGACTGCGAGCTTAGAATAATGCCAACACACACACACACACACACACACACACACACACACACACACACACACACACACACACACACACACACAAAACCACACACATGTCCAGGAATCATCGCATGCTGCTCTGCACAGATGAGCAGAGTTTGTGACCTGCAAGTCAGCTGCAGTGGCCTGGGCCTTCTGGATGGTGGAGCGAGCCTCAGCATGCGCTGCTGCCAAGTGCTGCTCGGCCTGCTGCCTCACACCCTCCATGTCCCCCTGCATACAGCTGTATACCTTTTGTACTTGTATACACACAGCTGAAATCAGTGGCACAAGCACACAAATGCAAGGCTGATCTCCCAAGAGCTGGCTATATACAGCCTGAAAGAGACACCTGTCATCTTGCTGTCTGACTGTATCCATGTGACACTGAGCCATGCTTTGCGATGTGATGCTTGCGTGCGTGACATGCAGCCATAAGAACTGCGTCCAAATGCAAGCATGAGAATGTGCAGCTGCATGTGTTGCTTGACCTCTGCTGGTATGACCTCAGAGACATCACCCATTACTTGTCAGAATGTGGAGCTGTATGTGTTACTGCAGTGACCTCAGATATATGAGCCATTGTTTGTCAATGTGTATGACAGCTGTGCTAATGTGTCTCTGGATAATGGTCTTAACAAGGAAGCTCTGTTCCCAAAACTTCTCAATGTCAAGATTTGGACCATGCTGCAGCTGTTCCTGGCAGTCTTTAGCCAGCAAACTGCTCCAGTCTCAGAATGCGCAACATGCAAATCCTGTGTACCTCATACATGGCTTGGGCTTCCTCCAGCTGCTGCCTCATGCGCTCTACTTCATCTTTCAGGGGCTCTACCACCTCGCCCCTGGCTGACTCAGCAGCGGACCGGCCTTCTGCCCTCACTCTCTCCAGTGCATTCTCATGCCTGTAATGCATCAAGACCTTCATTCATTCATTGCAAAAACATGCCTTCCCCTAGGAGCAGGTGTGTGTCATCAAGACCTTGCTGCTGAAGTACAACAGCATGACAGCTTACACGTCCAATGTCTTCTCTGTTTGGCTTTTGATTTCAACATCAAAAACCAGGTGAGTTGCTTGTTTCACAGACATGTGGCACCGGGCTATTCACAACAGGCATGATCAAATTTCGAGCTCCACAGCAGACCTGCAGGGGAAGCCTGCTCTGCCAGGCATGAATCAATTTCGACTAAAATTAGAAAAGTTTTGAAAAAGTACACAAAAGATAAAGAAAAGTATTTGATAATTTGTATACTTGGACCCAACCTGATTTGGACCGATCCACAGCTTTTTTCAAGGTGCACAAGTTGTGCACAAACTTGCATAGCCGTATGTATGGCCTCAGCCAATGCCATGCAGCAGCAACAGCAGTGCGCAAGCAGAGCAGCACTCACAACATTGAACCAAGCGTGACAACTGACCTGGTGCGCATGTCCTTGATGCCAGCTTTGGTGGTCAGGCACTTCTGCACCAGGTCATCAACCCTGGCCAACAGGGCAGAACCAAACAGGGCACAGCCGTGCACTGCCCCTGCGCTGCCCCTCTTCTTGGAAGGAGACGCACTCAGAGCCCTCCCAGCGGACTCAGCTGAGTCTGACTTTGGGGATGAGTCTGAGTCCGACATGGAGACCTCAACTGGTTGCAGGATTCTGATGGCTGCAAGCTGGTCCACTTGACTGTGAATCTGCATGCAAACACCACAAATCAGCAATCAACAACACCGTGTGTGTCTCACCTTGTGCTACTTGTTGTCTACAAACAAGATGCACAAGGGCAAACCTGCTCAGCAATTTGCAGCGCTCCTTGCATGAACACGTCCTGACAAATTAGAGTCTGCTCAGAGGCAGCCTGCAATGTATAGCTATGCGTTGGTGATCGTTGCAACTGCCTAGAAATCTGCCAGGGCGAACGCACAAACGCTGTCATTGCATCTTGCCCTGACACACAATCCACTGATGGGTCATGCTGTGGCAGCCTTACAAATGCATCCTGCAACTCGCGGGCTGGCATCAGCAGTTATCTGCAATACGGAGAGAAGGATACATACCTGGTCACGTAACTCCTGAATGGCAGACACATGAGCACCACCCTCAACGGTCAGCTTCTGCTGCAGCTCCTGGCTCACTTCAAAGTCCTCCGCCAGCATGGCGATCAGGCCAGACTCCTCTTGCACATGCAGCTGCAGCTTGGACTCCAGCCCCTCCCTCTGCTTCTCTGCCTGCTCTAGGGCTTGCTGCAGCTGCTCTGATAGGGTCTGCAGCTGCGTTTGCGCCTTCTGCAGCTCTGCTTGTGTGCTCTCGCCCTGCCAGAAGCCAACAAGGTTGACCAGTTGCAGTGGTACTGGCACCAATGAACTGCTAGTCACAGCTTGCATTTACCGCTTACGAGGTGTCAATTGCAGGTTCACCTGATGTATTGCCAGTGACAAGTACCCACCATATTATTAACGCTGCAGAGCAGAGACAGGTCGAGAAGCTGATGTAGGTGCACAAGCTTGTCAGGAAACATGGACAGACGCTATCTTCACACTTTCTGGAAATGCTAAGCAAGCAGCTACAATATAGGGCACTTTAGTTGCCCATGATCAGCAGCTGTCGCATTGCTGCATGGTGAAGTAGAGGTGACAGCTCAGGCACTCAGCATACCTGCTCAGAGTGCTGCAGCCTGAGCTTGCGTTCCGCCTCCAGTTGTTGCTGATTGAAGGCAGACCGTTCAGCTTCTCCCTGCAGTCTACTTCTGCTAGACTCCACCTCACTCTGCAGCAAGTCGTTCTGGGCTGTGAGGGCCATGACCTGCTGCTTCTGCTGGAACAGCTGCTGCTGCGCTGCCTCCATCTCTGTCGTCAGCTGCATGACACAAAGGACATGCTAGGTTACTGTGTGCTTGCAAGGCCTCCATTTCTGTCGTCAGCTGCATGACACAAAGGACACGCTAGGTTACTGTGTGCTTGCAAGGCCTCCATCTCTGTTGTCAGCTGCATGACACAAAGGACATGCTAGGTTACTGTGTGCTTGCAAGGCCTCCATCTCTGTCGTCAGCTGCATGACACAAAGGACATGCTAGGTTACTGTGTGCTTGCAAGGCCTCCATTTCTGTTGTCAGCTGCATGA
>JAABUO010004376.1_pt1 | contig 16651 bp, 18 predicted proteins | sample 5559291 | NCBI WGS metagenome assembly JAABUO01 (sample SAMN10711878, study PRJNA513372) | rock metagenome | isolation source: Antarctica rocks | place: Antarctica: Victoria Land, Finger Mt sud
GTTATTAAAATTAAAATATTATTTAAATATACGATATAAATAACATTAATTAAGTTTCTTAACGCTTTATTAATATAGACTTAAAAAGTAATCGAGACGTTAATTAACTTAAATGACATAACTTAATATTTAAAATGCTCATAGCGCGTGCGAAACGTCGTCTTTTATTTATTATCTTACTTAATTCGTATGCGATAATAAACGTTCTTAAGATTCAGCTTAATAAAACATTTAGATTCGTTTAATTAATTCAGCGTCTCGATGATTAAAAGTAATAAATAACGATTTTTAATCGTAATCGCATTTAAGTTTTAATAATTAACGCATAAACGTAACTTATTATTCTTTTTAAGCATAAAAAGTATAGAAATTTCTGTTAACGAGACGAAATGTTTAATTTAATCTTTAACTAAAGCATTTTCGAGATAGCGTTAAAGCTTCGTTAACTTTATCTGTAATAAATTATATAAAGACATAAATGACAACTTCGCGCTTTCTATTAAATTAATGACATGATCTTTTCTGTTTTACTTTAATAAAATATTAGCCTTTTTTGCATCGCAAATATTCTTAAAATTTACTAATTTCTTTAAAACTTTAAATATTGTAATCTGTTTACTTAACGTCTTTACGACGTTAACTCGCTTTGCTTAAAAAGACTTTTTAAAAACTTCTGAGATATTAATACTTTAAGGTTTTTAAATTTTATCTTAAAGCGTTAGCTTGCTGTTTATAAATTTATAAGAATTCTCTGATCGATTAACATTAACATATTAAAAATAGCATCGAGCTCGACGTAATTTACAGCGTAAAAAAGAGTAATACATTCTTAATATTGTTTTTAAGAGTTAATTATATTATATGTAAGCTTATAAGCGTCGTAACAATAACGATCTTAATCATTAAGAAATCTCGATAGCGATAAGATAGCGCGTTTTATTAATTATAACTTTTACTGTATTACGTAAATTTAATTAATTAAATTTAGCTTTGCTTTTAAGTTAACGAGCTCGAATAATAAACGCTCTTCGTTTAAAAGTTTAACTTAACTCTTAGTAATAATTAAGTCACGCGCCTTTATTAATCTTTCTTGCTTCGCTTACGCGTTAGCGAAGCTTAATTATTTTTTAAATTCTTATTAAAAACATTAATCATCGTTGTAACTGTGTTTCACTTATTCTTTCTAGAATAATTCTTTTTTTAGTATTTCTTTTCATCGCAGTTATAACAGTAATTAGCTTTATTATCTGAATTAATTAATTTAAACAGACGCTTATTACTCGCTCGCGACTTTAAATTTTCATCGAATTAATCATTTCTTCGAAAGTTTTAATTTTCTCTATCAGAAAAGAATTTTTAATTCTTTAACTTACGTTAATTACTTTAATTAGCAGAATTCGAGACGTCGTCGTTACGCTTGCGCGATTTAATATTTTTCAGCATAATTACTTTTATTAAAAGCTTTTCTTAATTTTTTAACATTATATCGTTAATGATAAAAATCTTTTAACGTAGTTTTAAAAGAAGTTTAATAAAGAAACTATTAGTTCTCTGCGTTAACGATGCTTTAAATAAATAAGCTTTAATATCTTTTAAATACGACTTAAAGCTAGTCATACTTTATTCTGATTTTTGTTTTATTTTCTTAAATCTTTAATAAGCTTTAAGCTTCAGATTAACTAAATCGATTATTAAATTAAGCAAGAATTAACGAAATTTCGTAAAGATATAATTCGTCGTCTTAACGTTTACGTTTATCTCGTAAGATTATTAATTCATGAAATCTTTTATTATAAACTGCATGTATTAAAGAATTTTTATTACATCATTAAAAAAGTAATTTAAGCTTAATTAAAACTTAATTTTTATTTTTCGAAATCATTTTTCATGCTCGTTTTCACTGTGATCTTTATAAGAGCGCATCGTCTTTAACTTAATGATTTTCGCAGTGCGCGATTATTACGTTAACTTAATTAATACTTACGCTTTTATTTAAGCTTAAATTAATTATAATAACTCGAGCATTATTGCTTTTAATACGATAAATACATTAAAATTAATAAATAATTATTCAGTCGCTGAATCATCGTTAAAAGACGAAATTAATTAATTTCGAGATTTCGCTTATGTTTCGTTAACGTGCATAATAAATAATGTTAATCGTAATTTACGAGCTTTAATTTTTAATTCTGCGATTCGTCATAAAGTACGTAAATAATTAACTTTCGCTTACGTTTTAATTAATATTTAATTCACGAATTCATTACGTAAAGTATTTTTTAAATTTTACTTTTTATTATTATTAATTGCACGAGCTAATAATGAGTCTGCTTAAGATCGTTTTAATGATTTTAAAATATTTTAAGCTTTAGTACTAAGCTCTTTAAAGTCGCTATTATTATCATAATTGATATGTAATTTAAAGATTATTATAGTTATATTATGTCTCGAGTCTTTTCTTAAAAGAAAAGCGATTAAAACTGTAAGATCGACTTCGTTAGCTTCTCGCTAGCGCGTCTGAATATAAAAAACGTAAGATATAATAAATTTACTATGATTATAATTAGTTATTATGATACTCGTATATAAAATTAATCGTTAAAGAACATTAAGAAAATGAGCTTTAGCTTATTTAATATTCTTAATGACTTTATCGTTAACATCTCGTTATTTAATTATAATAAATTATTCATAATACGTTATAAAAAACGTTAGCTTATTAAGCGACTCGAAGTCATTTAATAAGTCATTTAATCTTGCTTTTAGTAAACGCTGACGTGAAACTAGCGCTTATTATTATTACATTCTTATTCAGTCGTGTATAATAAATATAATATGCTCACAATAAGATTTCTTATTAATTTTATCTTAATCTTTCTTTTAAAAAACATAAAGCTCTTTAATTAATCTCGAAAAACATTTTTAAAACATTTATTTATTCTTTCTCGAAAGACGATGCATAATATAAATAAAATCGTACTCTTCGTGAAATTATTTAATGATTCATATTTTACGATGATAATTATTATTAATTTACGTTTCATTACTTCATAATATAATTTATTATTATTTCTTAATTCAGTTAAAATGCTCGTGTATTTAAACTAGTTAAAGTAATTAATTAATTTTTAAAATTAAAAACTTTCTTCGTATTATTCGTCTGAAGAATTCTTCTTTTATTAATGCTAAACGTTTAACATTTTCAGAAACATTTTATTTAAGCTTTTAAGAAATTTAATAATACGAAAGCTATTAATTCTTTTACGAAACACATATAAAATTAATTAAAATTTGTAAAGATTCGACGTTAATAATTAATTTTCGTTCGCATTAACGCTTTTGTGAAGTAAATTTATATGAACATACGTATTAAATCTAATAAAGAATTATTTTCAGAAATTCAGTTATTTAAAAGTATTTTTAGTTAATTTCTTTTAATGTTTAAGTCTGAAGTCGAAGATCTCTGAATAAATTTAACTATTTAGTAAGTGTTTTCGAAGACTTTATTTAACTAATAAACTTTATTTAATTAATAAACTTCATTTGGCTAATAGGCTTCGTTTAGCTGATAGGCTTCGTTTAACTGATAGATGAGCTGATAAATGTTTAAAATCTGATGTAGAAGAAACTAGAGGTCGAATATTCTGACAAAACTCAGTATTAGCTAGCAGGGGTAGTTTTAGCGCGTACTAGGGAATAATACCCCAGCAACAGTGTACAAGTCGACGAACTCTTAAATTTCGATGCGGCAATTGAGGAATTTTCGGCAGCGGTATTGTCAACAAGGTCATCAGAATTTCTAAAGGTAGTTCCTTTCAATGAAGGCTCTTTGAACTTCATCTTTATGTTTTACTTGTTGATTGCTAACGAACAATAGTAAGTAGTATCGTACCGATGTCGAGTATGACGTTGAGCGGTTTAAGAGAAGGTAAACGCGATCAAGGCACTCTCGTGAAGAACACAGTCTTTGAGGAGTCTTTGCTAATTTTATATTCGTGCAAACCAATTCAAGCTCAAGTAACATATTATCTAACTGACACTAAGGCCTTAAAACCCGAGCAACAACAGAGCACATTAACCATTCATAGCTAGAGCATGCCCCGCTTAGGACTAGTGCCGTGATATGATCACTTAGCGTAACCATGTAATAGGAGAGTGTCATGTTTAAAACCTGCCTAAATGTAGAGGGATCTTAACCTTTACACTCCAACCTCGGATTCTCGTCTAACTTCTGCAAGTCTTTGCCGAATAATAACCGTATGGCTCTTTATAGCCATTTTAGGAGAATTTGATACCACTGTGAGAATCATTTCTGTTACGGAATTAGCATCGTCTACCTAGCTTGGAAGTTCTCAGAAGGTCGACCTATTTACGGACGAATTTTTATAATATGCTGCGGACTCTCTCGCGAATTTGATGACGTCCTTGTAAACACGTACCACCAGCTCCCGAATCTTGGTGCTGGGGTAGATACTATCCAAAATCTTTAGGTGGGGAATGTTAAGCCCAAATTCTTCTAGGGCTTCTTCAGTCGCTTCTTCTTGTTGTTCTTTCAAGACCGCAACCTTCTGCACTTGCTGCTCATAATTTGACAGAAATTACGGTACATAAAGGACATCCGAGGCCATATTCACAACGAACAGCTTGCCTAGAGGGTTTCTGCACTAACGGATGTGAAGTAATTTCGTGAACCCCATGTCGGATGCATACACCTTTGATAGGCAGACCGAAGAGGTATGAAAACGCATTTACCTCAATACCGTAGCCCTACTGCTGATCAGACACAGCCTTCTGACGCCACGGCTACCGGTGAAATGGAACAGAAATATATCGAGCTTCTTGAAAGGCTTACCGTAGCCCTCGAACGAGTGTTGAATAAATCAGCTGGCGGGTCTGAAATGGTATATCAAGTTCTGACCTTAATGGGTCCCATATAACTCACGTATGCCATGTCTTTCTAGACAAACAATTCTATCAAGGACACGAAACCATCTGGAACCACGGAAACATCTGAGGTATCGATCGATTCAGTTGAAGAAACAAAGGCGGAAGACCACGTATGATGCTATGAGATTCCTTTATAGAGGGGTAAATCATTCTGATGCAATATACATGACTCCAGGATACGACGGCCTCAATTAAGCCCCCAAGAATGCGCAGTGTTATAAGCAAATATGACCATTCGAAGGCGTGTCGTCAGGATTTCGAAATCAGTAATACCGCTGCTTCGGTGTCTGACCTGGCCGTTAGCGTTACGTGTCGAAAAGTAATGGACTCTGGCGATGAGAAGAAATACGCTTATGCCGAAGTGGACATTGATGGTCTTGAACTCCGAAAGCTTCTTGATGAAAGCATGGCACATGTTCATCCCCGTACTTTCAATACCAGTGTGACTTATATATCGCCATTTCCAGCTAAGACAACCAGACAACCAATGCATGGAAACTATTGATTTACAAGGTTACAAGCCACAGTAAGTCACGGTGATAGCGAGTTCCATTTCGAAAGATTGCCGACAGTATCCAATTAGCAAATCTAAATTCAGAGCTACACAAAAGCATCAACGCAGTGTAAGAACGTGAAGGTTGGAAGTTATAGCAATACTATCATACTTTCCCTTTGGAGCCTACTGGTATTGTTATTTGTTTACAGTAATAGCACACTAGTCTAGGCGCTCAGTAAGTCTGTGTATACAAATCTCTGTACGACAGAGCCGTCTCGATGGAAAACACAATTTTGTCTTCTATAGGTACACCTTTGACCTTCTACACAAAATTCTCTTCTAATGGTGAAATACATGAGTCGAATTGCTCTGCGCCTCTTCCTTCCAACACTCGGTCCCAAACAAGACAAAATCTCAAAACTATTGCGAAATACGAATATGCATTTTCACAACACCTGGCAAGAATCAACACCCAAACGACACTTAATCATAACTGTCTCGAGCCCATCACCCCAAAGCTGGAAATCCACATTGTGATCGGCAGCAAGTTCAAGTGTTTCCCCTTTCCTCTGTCTTTGTTTCCACCCTTCCGCATTGTCTCGCGCCCTTTGTCAACCAACCAGACAAACTATCTCCATTGTCCCTACTCGCTGCCAAGCACAACACCACGTCTTCCATTGTTCTAGCTCCGGAGGGAATTTCGATCCCGTCTTTTCCTCTGCTACTACCACTACTGCAAATATCCTAACAAATGCGAACCGCCGCAACCACCACCACCAGAGAATACTTAACCACTACCATAGAAATAATATGGGCTGCATTCCCTCCCGCCCCTCGCTTCACCCATCAACCCACCTCTCCCCCTCCAACAAAAAACACGACCCCAACGACACCAACACTTCAAGGCGCTGGGAAGCTTCGAACCCCTTCAGCGAGAGCTATCAAGAACGAAAATGTAAGCGCATGGCACGTGGGGAAAATAGAGGAGAATGGGACGAGTTTCTTGGTCGTGGGGGGAGGGAGAGAGGGGAAGAGGGGGGGTTTAGGGGAGGTCTGAAGGGGATAAGAGGGGGAGGGGGGATGGGGAGGGAGGTGAGGCGGTGGGGTTAAAGTGAAGGTCTTTAATTTCGATCCTCAAAGCAGGCTTTGAGGAGGGAGAATGTTGAATGCATTGTAAGTAGTTTGATTCTCGGACTTTTGTCGTGGGAAATCTCGCATGTTCTGGATACCCGATATGACCAGGATTTCCATTCCCACCCGCAGTAATCATATGAGACTGGGATATTAGTAGAATGCAGAATTCACCTCGCACGCTTTTCTACCCATGATCTTTGCGGCAAGCCATTCGCCCCTTTCTCTCACAACTTGGTCTTGAGCCGCCCTCTGTACGCCTAATCCTTACCCAGAAAAGTACCCAAAACCGCTAACCTCTGTTCGAGACACTCCCCCCCGCCTTGTCCTCTCATTGCCCTCCACTACGAATTCTACAAACTCCTTTCTTTCCGAGCCTTCCGCAAAGTGGACTTCGACGAAACTCCCTAGAAAGGACTTGATTAAGTGAGCCATTAAGAGTACAAACCCCCGGGCATTCGTGAGCGATTATGCTCTCTGCCAAACTTTAAAAGTCTATCATCATTTACTTAAACCACCATGTATCTTCTCATCTCCCTCCACCATGCACCAAAACCCCCAACCCAAACAGTCCCCCGACTCGGCAGCACGAACCTCATCCCCTCTCCTTATTTCTCTACGGCGAACATCTCGATAAACTAAGCATTCAGAGATTCAAGATCCAACGCAGCGAATCCTACAAGCCTCAAAAGAAAGAAGAGGTTAGTGATCGTTCAGATAACTGACGAGGATGATTTGTGACATGAGATGGAAGAGAAGAATCCGTAATACATAAGACTGCAAGAGAGTCATTCAGCTTTCGTACTCGAAATATCGTTACTAGAAGAAGACTGCCGAAATAGGCATCCACGATATGAATACTACTCCCCCTGGTATGGGTTGGTTGAATAGAAGACGCGTTGTATATGAATGATACAATGTGCTACAGATTTCAGAAACCACGAAATCCTTACTTCGAAAAATTACCTATATATTACGATTTTCGGCCAATTCGGTCTGAGATACAAGCATCCCACCGCTTTCTAGATAATCAAGGTTCACAACCACTACGCCGTTTCGGTTCCTCGCCTTGTCTTCGAAAGTCGTCGTGGTTTCGGTGATCCTTTTCACAGCTAGCTAGGACTTCATTGAAATATCAAGGGTCTAAAAGTTGTACTCCCGCTAAGAGTAGGAAAGAGTCATGTTGCCCCTTGGGTAGCTCCAAGGACGTCATTCAGAATTTCCCATTAGCGCCTCTTCTTAACCCACGTTTTGTCTTTGGCCAGCCCTTGTAATGAGCCCGCCAACGTACTTCATGGTGAACATGCTCGAAAGCCGAGTGCAGCAATTCGTTCACGTGATCGTTCTCAGCGCCGACCATGATATCACCGTGAGGCTCGATATTATAGCTGTTGATTCCATCTAGCGATTGCTGCAAATTTCCACCATCGAGATTAAGTATCACCGTATTGGTGTTGAGTTGAAGCACCTTGAGGGTGGTTAAGGAGCGAGCGAAGACCAATTTCGCAGTCCAGTTATTAATTGCAGAAGAGGCCAGGTAGGTGCCACAATCCTCACGTTGCGCGGCAGTTACTCCGTCGCGCTCGCTCTCCCGGAACTGCTCATATCCGTCCAAATCCTCTTCTGTCAAATCGCCTAGTCCAAATCGAATTCCGATGGCTTGGATCACGTCCTGATGCTGTGGTTGAAGTGCGTTGAACCAACGATGAGTCATCGAAATCTCACCTCGGGGTAAGAAGAATATGTTATCGGTATAGTACCACACGAGGCCTTCGAGGTGGGCTTGCTTGCATGTGGCTAAATACTGCGGCGCTGGTCGGTAGAAATGCTCTGATACGGGCGGGCACTGGAGGCCTTCCAAATAGCTGGTCAAGAAGACTGTTTACTGAGCAGCCGGCAATAGTGCCCCAGGACGATTGCTCTGTCGTAGCCTCGTGTAAGAACACTCCTAGCTCAGTGAGGATATATAAGATGCGTCGACTAAGCAAAAGGAGATCAGACCTGCGGCAAAGTCTTCAGGAAAGAATGCAACGAGTAGTGAGATCAGAAAGTCCAGGGTTCCGCCTGGAAGCTGCCTATATCCAGGAACACTCCTATGGAGATACTTCATGAGATGATCTAATAGTACAACTGCTTGTGTTGCTGCAATCTTTCGATCCTCATCCTTTGGAACAAGAATGTTTTCATGGAGATGTATTTCGCCTGATGTAAGGGCAAGCTTCATGATCTTGTTCCGTATTTCTCCGGGTAATGAGAAGTACCCAAGTCGGCCATTGCTAGTTGCTAAGTTTGCCATTTGAATTTGCAGGTGGTTCAAGGCGTCATCCTTTGGATGCTGATCGTTGACATGGGCCGGATCAGGCGGAAACCTGTCGGCCACGGGATTACAGTTTTCTTTGTAGTACTCTAATAGCTCACGTTGTTGACCTAGCAGTCCGTTAGCGAGTTGAATGACTGAGCAAACGGGGTGGTACAGTTACACTTACCGGGGGGATTCATACGGGTAGCATTCGTCGGTCTTGAGGTCCTCCGAAACGAGTGATATCAATTGATGAGATAAGCCATCGGATTCGTCATGATTTCTCGTGAACTTGGTATTATGTGATAGTAAGATCGGTTCTTGATAGATGGAGATGAAGTTGCTAGGTATGTATGATTGAAGAACTAATAGGGCGAAGTAGGTTTTGACGCAGCATTGAAGACAGTGTTTTCGGTCGCTATCGTGACGTGAATGTGTTGTTCTATGGTGTTGGACAGTTCATTGCAATGAGTGACAGTGACGGAATGTTTTAATAAGTGTCAGCTGAACAAACATTGCGTGTGAGCGAGCAAATTTCGCCCAAAACCAACGCGGGGCGAAGAGAAATTGATGTGGAAATATAGAGTCCTAGGGCTGTTGGAATGCCTCTAGAAGCCCCGGCCCTTGAAGTAGCACATCTTATCAAGACCTCGGTCCTCAAAGAGATCTTGACGGAGAGGACAAAGAATTCTCAAGCATTGATCACTGTTGCGGGGGATCGCTCGATTGCACTGAGAGATTGAGGTGTATGGGTGTAGCTTGTAGTGGAAGAAATTCGAGTACATACCATATTAATTAACTAAGCAGAACTAGTAGAAGTATTTCTCCGAACGAGTCATCTCGTGTTGCTCAAAAGATTGCAACGCCGGGGCATACAAACAAATTTCCGTCACCGCGTTGATCATGTTCTATCATAATGACAGTAGAGGTGATTTGAAGGCTTTGATATTTCTCAGAACACCCGTGGGGAGTGGTCTCTCGGATCCAAAAGGCTTTCAAGCCACAAACGCCCGGCAAGCAACCACAGCTTCCTGCATTCCCAGCTGGACCACAATTCTGTCCCCAGACTCCGTTTAATCCTGCGAGAAGTGGCACGCATAAACGCTGCCACTTCAATGGAGCATTCTTCGTAGCCGTCCCCGAAATGCTCCACGTAAGTATCCAAGGGGCCCTGCAATTTCACTTGCATCCAGTCACCTCTCAGTTCGAGCGTGCCATTCCGTGACTCGAGTACAACGCGCTCGAGAGTCGTCCAGTTGCGGATCCATCGTAGCTTCGCCTTCCAAATATCTTCGACTGCTCTCAATGCAAGATTTGTCCACTGAAGCGTTGTTGCCCCGTCTCTGCTGTGAGGATCGAGTCCCAAGGCCTTGCCACGGCGATCAACAGCTTCAAGGCTCTTTGATGTCAAGTCCTGGAGCCCGAACCTTATGCCTATAGACGTTATGAGGGTAATGTGATTTGGCTGTAGGTTGCTGAAGTATTCGGTCGTGTACGTTAGAGGACCGCGAGGGATATAAAAGGTATTGAGCGAGTAGAACCAGTGATGCCCTTCGCCGTACGCTTGTCGACATGTAGCTAATAACTGGCAACCAATGTTCGCCACTGTAGGTCTAACATGTATTATTGGAGAAGACGGGTTTAGATGCATCCATTCCCTGAGGCTAGATAGCTTTTCGAGGAAGATTGTTTTTATTAGGTAGAGAGGTTTTGGTAATACACTCCGATGCATGACAAGGTACTTAGTATTCAGCTTAGTAATCGTATGTGGGCATATATGGATCTGGCCTGGCACTAAGGCGTGACGCATGATTCGGTTTCGTATTTCAGCAGGCAAGGCACAGTAGCTTATGGCTTGCTTTTCGGCATGCTCGTCTTCAAGCCCTGAAGAGTCAGTCGGTATCTTATTATCGCCGACTTGTGATGTACGAATATCCATGGCTGGTAAAGGCTTGCTGGAGATAAGTTTCGTAGCGGACTAAGAATGATGTTCTGACATGAATATGCTTGTGGAGCTAAAACAGACAAAGTGGTGTATATCCACTTGATGGCTCTCTGACAAAGGATGTTCAATGCCATTGTCCAGGTCTAAAGAAACAGCCCCAGACTGTTGACGGTTTGTGTGGTCGCTTTTCCAATTCAACACCCATAACATGTGTGTTGACATAACACATAAGTTTGGCTTGAATCAATTTTGGTGAAAAAAGTCCATTTCTCACTATACGGCGCAGACTTCGGTCTGGTGCCCCTGGTTGTTAGTTTCACTCGATTGATCGATGCTTTTGTTTGATGAAATCAAGCAGTGTATAAGTTTTGACTCCAGAACAGAATCATCAGAGTTCGCCATCAATACAATGTCTCCAAAGCAAGGCGGAATGCTTTGCAGGCTTGAGTGGGTGCGATGTCATGCGGACGAGAGTTGAATAAGATAACATCAAGCTAGTAAGACTGACGAACAGCCACTTAGCACCATGAATCGAAGCCATAAGCTTGCGCCGCAGATTCACTCCACCCTTTCGCGGGCTTCTTTTTTCCCCCAGACTTCATCAGCACCCGACTTACCCTTTGTTTCAGGGACCCACCACGCGATGAATGCGCCAAAAACAGCGGCAAACGCAGCAAAAACATAATACACACTCCCTTTTCCCAGGGCTTTGTTTAGAATTGGAAAGAACTGTGAAACCAAGAACGTGGCAATCCAATTGGCAGCGAGTGCCCAACTTTGGGTGGCGCCGACGGCTTCAGGCCCAACGAGCTCGTTCGCAATGATAAATGGCACGGGACCTAAACCTACTGCAAAAGATGCAACGAAAAGCAAAGTCGCGACTGCTGATAGAACCTTGACGCTATAATATATTCCAAGAGCTAAGAGGACGGAGTTTATGCCCATACCGGCTATGCTTAGCAGGATGCAAGTTTTCCGGCCGAGCTTATCTGATAGAGGAGCGCAAAGTAGTGTGATGATGACGTTCAGTGCTGACACAGCGACAGTGAGCAGAGTAGCGGTCGCCGGAAGCAAGGCGGAGAGGAGGCTGACAGAGTACATAACAATGCTGTTTATACCAGTCAATTGTTGTGCAAGCATCACAATAATGACAGCAATGACGGCGGGCCTATAAGTTGGGTTCATGATTGCGCCGAAGATGCTAACAGACATCGTGGCAGCTTTTGGCGTTGGGACTGGATGTGAGCCGGGTTCGGCCCTGAGAAGCGACTCTTCTTCGGCTAGACGAAGATTAGTTTAGGGTAGAACAGCGGGAAGAAAAAAACATTACAGATATCTTGCGCGCTACTGTCCACGTTCCAGGCTTTGACTTCCTCTTCCAAGTCTACTTTGCGGCCTCTGATCTTTCGTAGCACGTCTCTTGCGTGCTGCGGGGATCTATGCTCAGCCAACCATTTCGGACTTTCCGGAACTAATAAAAGCCCAGCTATTTGAATAAGGCCAATTCCCCCAGCACTAGCAAGTATAATTCTCCAGAGATTACCCTTGCTCAGGAAGTATCCCAGAAGTTGCGCAATCAGAATCCCGAGGTTGATCATCACCTGCGTCAAGGCCCCAAATAGGCCCTTTTCCTTTGGTGGCGCAACTTCGGATATATATATAGGTACCACGACAATGGCAGCTCCTGCGCCCACGCCTGAAAGAAACCTGCCAAGTATAATCACACCAATGTTACCAGCAAGACTTTCCAAAACAGGACCCAGCACAAAAAAGATTGTAGTCATGCGCATTGTGAGAAGTCTTCCATATTTGTTGCAGCACGGACCTGAGCTTAAAGCACCCAGCAGACCACCAAGAGTATAGATAGAGGACACGATGGCGAATTGGCTCGTAGACATGGGTATGCATTTGGGAAGGCCAGGCGTGAGGGAACGGTCGGAAACACGTTCTTTCTCGCAGGTGATGACATCTTGAGGAGCATTTAGCTCTGCCTGTAGACTCGTTAGCCACTTGTAGTGAAGTTCTCAGGAGTGTAGTGCTTACAAGGTGGAATCCGAACTGGAGCGGGCCCATGGTTGTGATTAGCAGTGAGTAGCAGAGATATGCTGTCATGTCACGGATGAGAGACGTATGCAAAGGCTCTCTCCGTGCCATCTTGCGGTATTGAAATATCTACTGGATGGTCATCAACTTGGATTAGGGAAGTACGTTAGGTACGTGTTTGATCAATGTCCGGGAGGGAACGTGGTTGATCACTGGAACGCGGGCGCTACGCGCGCATGGGCGTCTACAGTGGGACATTCACGATCTGCCTAGGTGTTTCGCCCCCCTGATGTTAGAACATCCAATCTACACTTATGGACCAATCATTTGTATTGTACACGCGTCACTATGTTAATATTGTTTCTGTTTTGTTCTTTACAAGAGGAGCAACTGTGCAACAAAACCACGGCTTCTGGGACTGGCTTGTTTTTTGGATGAAATGTGGTACGAAAAGAACCAATGACAATCCGCACGGCCAAGTACGCTTCCAAACTGAACCGCCAGTTCATTGTGGATCCACCACTATCACAGGAGAGACCCTTTTGAAAATCGCCAGGCTGTTGAGCCTGTAGGCTCTTCAGATCGATGGAAGCTACCCTGGCTTTGGCCGCAGCGATGTTGATATCCATGCGGGTGAACAATAGCTTTAGTTCCGGGTAGCGCTTCAGAGCAAGGCCAATGTATTCAAGGCTATACTCGCTGCGTTTTGCCTTTAGTTGCGCTGCAAATTTTTACTCAAGCTAGCGAAGATCAGCCGAGTCATGGAATTTCCCTCGAGCTGCTGCTGCACGAAGTTTCCCCTTGAAGATTTCGACAGCATTCAAGTGGGAAATCTGACCGCTACCCATTACTTGACCGGCAACTTGTCTATGGGTTGGCTGAACGGCCTGCATCGTGAATCGCGAGCCTGTAGAGTGTGAGCTAGTGCAGGAGGTTTCTGACTTAGGCCATGTAGCAGACAGAAGTGTACCTGGAAAATTCTCGACAATATTTCCAACAGCAATGCTCTCGTTTTGTCAGGCCTATCGGACCAGAAGAACGCAACATAATCTTCTCGCGCCTGGTTTAAGTATTCAAAGCCCTGCTTCCCATTCAAAATTGAAAGTATCTGCTGCTTCGATACGGATGTTATGCAGTCTATGTCTTTGCTCTCGCGGGGCCCCCCAAGCGCACCGATGGCGCAGCCTCCGAAAATTCCGTGCTTAACCCCGGCCTCGCTGAGAACCTTATACAGGGCTTTCGCAGCATCGTTGAGGCGCTCCTGTATCATGTTCGGGAAAGATGTGGGCGGCGACTGCAAGTCTAAGGTAAGAGCGTGTAGGGCTTGGAATCTACAAATTGCTTCAGTGAGATGTCGTTATTGTGATGCGATGATAGGCAACCTACTATAACTTCCGGTGGGTAGACTGCTGTTTTGTGTTGTAGTAATCTTTTGCTTGGCTCTTTGGATATATAGAAAACAGACACCTTATATAGTAGAGAAGCGCCTGAGCCTGCTTCAAAACTGCTCTTGCCTATAGCTTAAATATGACTTACGCGGCTTTATACCTATAAGCTAGTTTTAGCAGCAGAGCATTTTTTTGAATCTGGTACAAGCTGTTGGTCACTCCTTCTCTTCCTGAGCCCTGAAACCCTTGGTCAACTTAATGATCACTTAGGTAGGAAGAGCTAGCGCTTATTTTATCTGAAAGCTCCGCATATAATTACAGTGTCTAAAACGGCTTGGCTGTTTTGGCCGTTTGGTGAACCCTATGGCGTATCGACCTGAAACTCGGAAAAACGTACGTATTGGCTGATGCAAGCTGGTTGTTTAGAGCAAGTGATACTCTATGATCACTCAAAGCACACCAATCAGATAAAATATTTATGATACCATCAAGTAAGCCCTGGCACGCTTGAAAATCTTGATCGTGCATCATCTTCTGACTTAAGTAGTCTGTCTAAGTCCATGTTGAAATCCGCGACGCGAGATCCTTTGCCTTCGACCAAAGTTACGGCAAACTTTAGTTCCGCGGCTTGGTATGTGGATAGATGTAATCTACACCACTCGTGGGTCAGGTCCATCCCGTCCACCAATTGCTCAGCCGCCATCGCCGCAGTTGGGTCTTGAGTCTTTACATATCTCCGGCATAGACCCTTTAGAAACGGTGCTAGTCGTGGCAAGGGTGAAAATGGATTGGGTCGGCTGAAACGACGTCCAATATCTTAGGACTGTATCCAGTCCATCCTTGGTGCTCATTAGGCTGGATGGTGTTCTTTTGTAAGGGCTCTCAATGACAGAATGCATCTGTGAAGATAAGGACACGAATCCTAGGGTTTGACTGATAGCGAAAGCGAGGAAAGCTGAGTTTGTACTCTGTGAATATGTTGTATTCGTCCACCGCTGAGAGTTCTAGTTTATCATGCTTCGAGTTGAGAATCGACTGTGGCTTCCCAAGATCGGCTTCGAGAACACAGAGCTCGATGTCCTGCCGTTTAGTGTCAGTAAGAATGATTAGATCAACAGTTCCGAGGTTGAGATTACATACGTGAACAATGTGCGGTACATTATAGTAGTTCAGGGCGATTTCGCCAACAATGCAAACCGGTATACTTTTAGTTTGCAGGGAACTGATTGAGTCTTGGATGGCTTCCGAAATTTCGTAGTGTCCCTCGGGGAGAGGTGGCTCCCGTGTGAAGGGCATGTTGAAGACGTGGACGGAGAATGCGGAAGGAAAGTTATGATCTAACATATCGAACATATCGAACACCCTGTACACTGATCTGGGACTCGGCGCCTTCGATCGATTCTGTTTTTACGGGTTTCTCTAAGAATGCAACACACTATCAAATCTCAAGTGATGTCGGATCTACATCTCGAAGTGGGTCAACAGTATTCTACGTTTCATGTCCCCTCGTTCAGCCCCTTACCTGGTTGTTGCTGGTGACATTGGGCGCTTATGGGATTATTCCTCTTACTTGGTCTTTCTCCAAGCGCAATGTGGCCGGTTTCTAGGGGTTTTTCTGGTACTTGGGAACCATGAATTTGGAGTATCACGAGAGGAAGGACTCCAACTCGCGAAGAATCTAGAAGATGAACCCATACTGGGCGGCAAACTCGTCGTACTAAATCGTACACGGTTTGATTTGGCGTCGGACTCAAATATAACAATTCTGGGCTGCACTCTTCAATCTCAGATACTACCCAAAGCAAAGCGACATCGTCTAGTTGAAGATTAAAGATTTTCGACGGATTTTGAAATGGACCGTCGAGGATCATATTGTCGAGCATGTGCTTGACGTCCATTGGCTGCAGCAGCAAATTCAATCGATACGAAAAGAGAAGAATGGTCTCAAACGCCGCATTGTCGTTGTGAGTCATCATGCGCCATCAACTCATGGGATCTCTAAAGCCAGTGACACCAGTAATCCTTGGAGCTCTGCCTTTGCAACAAATCTGCTCACGATAGAGTTTTCCCTAGGTGGTACCAAGCTCATAAGTAATCAACGAGGGTATGTTGTTTCAAAAAATCCGGAACACGACTCTCCAGAGACCAGAAGTATGTCGAACATCTTCAAAAGGTTTCCAGCATTTACAAAGCCTAGTAACAACGTCTTCAATGTTCAGAAGGTCATCAAAGTGTGAGCTTTCAACCTAAGATCCCAGTCAGGCCAGGGGATTTCCAAAATATATATTAGATGTATCGCATACGAGCGCCTCGACATGCTCTATAGATCTGACTACATCCAAACTATGACTCTACAGACCCATAGCCTACAGGTCTGCAAGATCACATAATCGAGTTGTGAA
>JAABUO010004377.1_pt1 | contig 16649 bp, 26 predicted proteins | sample 5559291 | NCBI WGS metagenome assembly JAABUO01 (sample SAMN10711878, study PRJNA513372) | rock metagenome | isolation source: Antarctica rocks | place: Antarctica: Victoria Land, Finger Mt sud
TCTGGTCTGGCACGCCAGCGAGGGCGACAACACCGAGGACGCGCGGACGCTTGCGACGGCGGCCGCGCGCACGCTCGAGAAGCTGCATGGCGGCTCCGCTGAAGGGCGGCCCAGCGGCACGGGCGGCGGGCAGGCGTGGGCGATGCCGCGCTCGTGGGGCACCGCCCTGTACGGCACCCCAAGGGTCGCATACTGACCCGCTGTGTCAAGCCCCTGGGGCTTGCCATGCATGCGAAGCACTGGCGCCCCTGGGGCTTATGGCCTTTTGCACATAGTTTTCAGGCACCTGTTGAGTGGCAGGGGTCACAGCCGCGGCAGTGAGGCGCTGGCGAGCAGACCTGTGACAAGATTGGCGCCTTGGTCTGCTGAGTTACATGGAAGCTCAGCACTGTTTGCAGCACAGCACCTTGTGAGGTTGTTCAGGCAGCACACACCAAGCACTGAAGCCTAGCAGCTCAGCCCCCGTAGCGATGTGGTGTCCTGCCCAGCTCCGCCTGTATAAGACCGTCGTGTTCACAGCACAGATCTTCTGCTGCCGGGTTTGACGCTACAGCATGCGGTGCCTTCCTCGCGGCGACACCAGATCAGCCGCGGCTCGCCCTGCCATGCGCCGCGCGGCTCTGCCTACGCTTCCAGGGTCCCCAGCCGCTCCTCCTCTAGGGTCAGCGCTGCCGCGCTGACCTTGCTGATCCAGGCGTCAAGGCGCGACTTCAGGCCCCCCGCCTGCTCCAGCGTCAGCACGCGCGGCTGCACCCACGACACCTGGCACGGCAGCAGCGGCCCAGGTCATTCGCATTGCATGCCTTGAGGAACTCATGGGCACTGTTGTATCCAAGACATGGATGTTACGCATGCAGCAGTGTGGCTGGACTGCACCGCCCCCGACGTCACGTCTGTAGACAGGTCGCGAGACCTGCTGCTGCTCTGTCAACATAAGGAGCCCGCAGGCAAAAATGAGGAGACAGCGGGCGGGCAGCCGCGCACCTGCACGGTGGAGTCCACCTGGTCGATGACGCCCTCGATCAGCTTCAGGCTCAGCGTCTTCATGAGCAGGAACTCCACGCCGTCGGCGCCCAGCTTGGTCCGCGCCGCGATCTCGCTCAGCGGGATGGTGCGCTGCTCCGCCGGCAGGCTGCGCGCGGGCGCGCGCGGGCGCCCCCCGTCGACCGACGACGCAAAGAATTTGCGGCGCCGGCTCACAGACTCAGCGCGCGGTGCAAGCGCATGAGCGGTCCGCCGGACGCGAGGCGACAGCGCAGACAGCAGTGCCTCCATACACGGTCGCGCTGCTGCGTAGAGAGCGCGCCGCTGCGCAGCAGGCCATGCGCAGACTCGCCAGAGCACATGGTCGGCACGGGGGGCGCCTGAAGATCAGCCCCATGAGACAGAGGAGGGCGATCATGACAGCGTGCCAACACACACGCTCGACAGGGCCGGCGCGCCTGAAGATGAGCTCGATGAGGCACTGGAGGGCAACTGTGTAAGAATGCCGACCACACACATGACAGGGGCGACGCGCCTGAAGATGAGCTCCATGAGGCACAAGCACAGGATGGCGATCACAAGAGCGTGCTGACACACGCGCTCGGCAGCGGGCGGCGCGCCTGAAGATGAGCTCCATGAGGCACAGGATGGTGATCTTCTCGCGCAGCGCGCGCTCGTGCGTGACCAGCGCCGGCTGCGCGTTGAGCGCGGCCGCGTGGCGCGTGCAAATGGCGTCGTACGCGTGCAGGTCGCCGTGGTTGAACGCGGCCAGCATCTCGGCCAGCCACTCGTACGGCGACCCGTCCAGCACTTTGATCTGCCGCGGCGGGACTCTGGCCCATCATTTTGGGCGCCTTCACGGGTTTTCCATAAATTCGGGTCACCGCCAGGTTTCCCAGAACTCCAAGACACCCATTCACTAGCGGATGGGCCTGAGGGCTCTGACACGGCGGCCTCCATGTTGCCCGACAAGCTCGATACAATAACAACAGGCACAGCGGTGCGGAGCGGGGTAGTGTGGCGCGGGGCACACGATCGGGTGCAGCAGGAGCTCGCCAAAGTTGTAGATGTTGTCGCCCAGCAGCGCCGCAAGCGAGATGTCCACCGCCAACGACTGCGCCGCGCGCGCCGCGCTCTGTCAGGCCGGACGGCAGGAGCGGCGGCGGCTCGGCCCGCGCGAGCAGGCAGGCAATGCGCGCGCCGCCCGTCAAGCGAGGGGCATGTCTGCTCAGGCAGCGCGAGCGTGCCGCAGGCGGGCGCGAGCGGGCGCGCGGGCGGGTGCGGCACCATCTTGACATCCGCGGGCAGCGCGTCCGAGGAGATGAAGGCCAGGTAGAGCAGCGAGCTCTTGTAAAACTCCGCAAAGTCCTTCTCATGCTTAAAGTACAGGCTGCGCAGCGCGTGCACGACCGCGCTCACGCTTGGGTCCACCTGCGCGCCGCGGCCTAGGTTTATACCGCGGCCTAGATTAATTCTGCAGCCTAAATTGATACCGCGGCCCGCGCCGTCGTGCCCCCGCCGGCTGGCGGCCGGCGCCGGCGAGCAGCGGCTGCCGCATCGCCGCCGGTGCGCAATTCGCCTGGCGCCCCTGGCGGGTCCCTGCACATCCGCTCCCGCACCCCCTGGCAGCCCGGCCAGCATCGAGTAGCAGACGGGCACTCCGCAGGGTGGCTGTGACGCGACGAGAGCACTGCGCAGCGCAGGCGCAGAGCGAGGCGGAGGCGCACATCCTGCAGGGCGTCCAAGCTGTCCTTGGCGCCGGCAACCGCGGCCTTGCAGGCGTCCACGTCGCCGGCCGTTAGCTGGTACTGCGCCACGTGCATGCGCAGGTACAGCGTCGGCTGCTCCAGGCGCGGCTGCTTCGTCTCCGCCAGCGCGGCCGTCACGCCCTCCAGGAACGCGACTGCGCGCGCGCACGCAAAGCTTGTCGCGCCGCGTGCAGCCGCCAAGCGGCACGCACGCGCGCACAGCGGCCGCGCGCGCGGAGGCCTGCCCCCGGGCGCGAGCGCACGCCTCCCGCAAGGGGCGCAGAGAGCGGGGGCGGAGCGGGCGCGCGCCAGCCTCCAGGGGCCGCGGCGGCTCGGCAAAGCCCTGCTGCGCGACGGTCACCGCCAGCTGCGCCAGCCGCAGCGGGTTGAGCTTGTGCGCGAAGCTGGCCACGAAGCTGTGGTAGAACGGCAGCAGCACGCCCTCCTGCCGCAGCTCCGGCAGCGCCAGGCAGTCCTCCAGCGCCGCCGTCAGCTGCGCGCCGCCGCCGCTCAGCGCGCAGCGGGACGCCGGAACAGGGCCCCGCCCGCCGAGCAAGGCAGAGCGAGCGGCGGCGCGCGCGGGGACAGTTTGGCTCCGGCCACGCGCTGCGCTGCTGCAGCAGGCCGCGCGGGCGTGCCTGGTGCCACAGCTTGCGCCGGTACAGGTCTGCCAGCTGCCCCACGCACGGCGCCAGTGCCGGATGCTTGGCCTGCAGCGCGTCCAGGTACCGGAGCGCCTTGTCGGCCATCGTGGCGCTGTGATCGGCAGCAATCAGCGGCTGCACAAAGTGATCCCGTGCCGCGGCAGAGCCGGCTGCGAGCCTGTGCAGCGCTCACTGGCCGCGACGCGCCCCGCGCGCTGCCTCTCAGCGCCGCTTTCTCTGACCGGCGGCCCGGCACGCGACGTGAAGAGGCTCGTCGCTGGAGGCAACACTTGGTAGCATGTGCAGAGAGAGAGCGTAACAACTTTCTTCAGCAGGTGGACAATCAACAACAGTGCGCTGCTGCACGCATACACTGCCCTGTACTTGTACTCTGCTACGGCCGAGCCTCCTTCACAAGGGCGTAACAAGCTATACGGGCCTTCTGATTGAAGGCATGAGGCAGACCCTACTAAAAGCAGGGTTTCCAGCCGCCTGAGTGCTGCGCAAGCGAGAGCGGGCAGAGGGAGCCTTCGGTGCGTCTCTAAGGGCCGGACAGGGAGTGCTGCTGGCTACGGCAGCACAATGGTGCGCGCGCCAGCCCTCTAGCGGGGCCTCCTTGCTGTTCCATGCGCCAGCAGCGCGCATGGGTGTGTGGTTTGCCTCGCAGCGCGCTGCCCTGGATGCTGCGGCACGAGACTGTTGGCCTCAGGCTGTGGGTCTTGTCGAGGCATACGGTTGTGGCCTGCGCGCACGAGCCGCGGCCTGCAGCTGACGGGCTGCGCTCGGCGCGCGCTGCAGCCGAAGCAGATCAACGAAATCAAGGACTTCCTGCTGACGGCGCGGCGGAAGGACGCGCGCTCGGTGAAGATTAAGAAGTCGGGCGAGGTGACCAAGTTCAAGGTTCGCTGCAAGCGCTACCTGTACACGCTGTGCGTCACCGACGCGGACAAGGCGGACAAGCTGAAGCAGTCGCTGCCGCCAGGCGCGCTCGCCCCGAGCAACCCGGGGTCTCTGTCTGCTGGGCTCTCATTGAGAGCGTTGCGACTGGAGCAGCGCTGCCAGCTGAAGGCCACCGTTCTCTCCGGCTGTGTATCTGCTACATACCAGCGTTGTCAGCGTACGTTTCATGGCTCTGGTCCTCACCGGTGCTCTGACCGTCATATGCTTGTCCCCTGCAGGTCTGCAGGTGCAGGAGATCTGAGGAGCGTGCGGCCTGGAGCGCATGCGCTCAGGATGGGCAGCGGTGGCCTGAAGGCGGCCTGCAGCTGCTGCGGCGTCTCTGCAGTGCGCAGCGGCGGCGCAGCTTTCCTGGGGCGCGTCAGGTTGTAAGTGCGGGACCAAACAACCAGGCACGACTGTAGCCGGTGGGCACCGGCCAGCTGATGCTGTTGTGCACACCGCGCTGCGCGTAGGCTCTGCATGTCCATAAATGTGGAGCGTTGGTGAGAGGCTTGCGAGTAGAATGCTCGTTGCAGGGCGCGTAGACTCTGCGCTGTAGAGCGCACGTCGCGAGGTGCTGCACTCTCTTTCTGCTCAGACGTGTCGTGCAGGAGGTTGCGGCTGAGCGTCATACACTGCTGTCCGCGCCACAGCGCGTCATACACTGCTATCCACGCCACAGCGGTGCCCCACAGCGGAGGTTAGCGCCACATGCAACACACTCTTGCAGCACACAGAAAACAAGCGCGGGGTGCAGATGTCTCTCTCGACCTCACACACACAGAGTAGCTGATTGCGCATCACTGTCGCATGTTCCCAGCCACTGCTGTTGGGCGTTTCTTGCATCACCACACTCAGCAGCACGCTCGATGGCTGACATTGGTCAGGTGGCTGCCAGTGCCTCAAGAGCAACCTGGATCCATCAGTCTTGCAGCTCCTCCAAGCTGGAGCGCAGCTTGGTGGGGTCTGCGCCAGAGAAGGAGGAAACGCGCTCCCCGTCCTTGTGGAATGTGAAGGTCGGCTGCGCAGACACGGTAACAGTGAAACCTCACGCAATATGGCAAGAGCACAACACCGCATGTGGTGGGTCACGGGAAAGCTGTGGGCTCGCGCGCGTGGCTACGCACCACTGTGCTCACGCACGCCTCTGCCACGCTGTCGGCGATCTCCTCGCGGTCGATGTCCACCCGGTAGAACTTCACCTGCACGAAGCCACGCGGGACAAAGTCGTGCACGGGGCAGCAGCGTTTGACGTCAGCGAACAAGCACCAGCAGGCGTGCGCGCACAGAAGGCAGACGCTTGGGCGGGCCCGCACGTCTGTGTACTCTGTGGAGAACTTGTTGTAGATGGGTGCGATCATGTTGCCTGGCCCGGCGCCCAGGCTCGCTCAGCGCACGCTGCGCAGTGCCAACACGGCGCCAAGCTGCGGGCGGGGAGGCGCACATGGCGCACACCACTTGGCGGTGTAGTCCACAACAGCCTTCCCTCCATCTGCGCGGCACTGCCTGGCTTGGTGCGCGTCCGCTGGCGTGAGCAAGGCAACCGGCTTTACGAGGTGCAGCAGGCTGATGCGGCCAGTGCAGGCGTCCGCGCGCTCTGCGCCAGGCGGGCACAGGCCGGCGCACCAGAAGCAGCAGAGAGTGCGTCCGCGTGCTCCTTGTCTGACGCCAGGTCTATTACCCGGCTGGTCGCCTCTGCGCGCGCGCACACGCCCAGGTTCAAGCGCCGCATGATGAGCGTTGCGGCTCACGAAGTGCGCAAGCAAGGCCGCACCTGTGCTGTACGCGCCTCGCTGGAAGAGCCCGTCTGCGCACGCTGCAGACTGCCACAGACGCAGGCTGGGCACAGCGGTTCTGAGCGTGCGCAGCATCGCGCCGCACTCCAGTCCTGCACGCGGGCTTTGTCGCGAGTGATAGATAAATGAATCAATTACAGCTGTCAGCCACTTTGGTCGCCCTTCCCAATCCTCCCTCTTTGAAACTCCCAAAGCCCTTGCTGGGGCCTATGGGTGTCTGACGAGGCGCTTAGTGCTAGCAGCTCAGAAATAAACAGACTGGTGATGTATACAATTGGAGGCACGCGCTGTGCGGTGTGCTACTTCCAGTGTACTGGGATGAGACCGCGTCAGGCGTTGTGAGCTGCGGCACACAGTTGATGGGCGAGCCAGAGAAGTGCAGAAGAATACTAGTGGCGGTGGATGACACTGAGGGCGCTGGTAGGAGCCTGCGCAAGCTGCCCAGAGCGTGCTGGTGTTGAAACTGCAACCGCGCTCTCACATCATTCGTTCTGCAACTGCGCTCTGACATCATTCACTCAACCTCCACAGCTGGAGCTTTGAAGTGGGCTGCAAAGCTCGCACGCGACAAGGACGAGCTGCACATTGTCACGGCAAGTGCAACTGCTGCAAGCATGCTGAGGCGTGTGCTTGCATGAAAATTTTCGTGTGGGATGTTGCACCCTCATTGCTGTGTTCCCATCTCAAGCTGTATGAATGACCTGCTTCCAGGTGGTGCGGCCTCGCGACGACCTCCACGGCCTGCTGTTTGCCGGCGCGGGCGATGCGGTTGCCCCCGTTAAGGAATTGACAACATTGCTACCCGTTTGAGGCGGTGCAAGCGCACCTGACCAGCTTTCCTGCGCAGCTGTTCCCTCCCGCGTGGCTGGTGCCTGCGGCGTCCGCCCCGCACGACTCCAGCAAGGTGCTCGAGCAGCACCAGGCCACTGCGCACAAGGCCGTTGCGGTGAGCGACCGACCCTCCTGCCCTGTGCCACCTGTATGGAAGTGCACAGCACCTGATAGTCAAGGCAGTGCTGACGTGGCGCTGCGCACTGCAGGAGAGCTGCGTCGTCAAGGCGGTGCTGCTGCAGGCGGACATCAACAACGCTGCTGGCATCGGGACAGCCATCAACGACTGCGCGGGCAGGCATGACATAACCGACGTGGTCATCGGCACCCGTAAGCTGGGGGCTGTGAGGCGGTGCGCCCCCGCAGGTTAGCCGCAACAGCACAAGCAAGTCACTGCCCTCGTTAAATGATTCAATGTTGGTGGTGCCACCGAGAGCCAACACTGACCATGCCTGCTTGAAAGCAGTTTTGCCAAGCTTGATGTTATATTAATTAAACTCAAGCTGGTGCCTCCGCACGCAGGACGCTCCTCAACATGGTGGGCCTGGGAAGCGTGTCCGACTACTGCGTGCGCACCACGCCTGTGTCGGTGGTTGTGTGCAAGGACGTATGAAACAGCGCGCCAAGCGGTTCAGGTGTGTTGCTAGACCCTTGTGTCAGGCGTCTGCCGAGGGCACCAGATATGCAAGGAAAGCTGACTTGGGTTGTCACCGCAGGACCTGTGCACTGAACGTTACACAACGTGTTGCAGCTGAACGAGAGAGGTCGTGCTCTGCTTGTTGCCAAATTTGCTTGAAGTGTGCCCCTGCCCTGCATTTCATGCCGGCCTTACTGTCGGGCACTGTCCCTGTATTGTGCGTGTTGACTGTCCACTACGCCTCGCTTTCGAGCTGCACTGTGTCTGCTAGGACGTGCCAAGTGTCCCGGCCCTTATTGATGTGCGCACGCCCACACGTAACATGCTTTTTTGCAGCTGCTAATACTCTGGCCTGGATAGCAAGTCCTGCATGCATTCCAAAGCATTTATTGTCGCTTACAATTGCACCAAGCCCCAGGCCAGCAGCGCTCTTGAACACACCTGCAGCGGCTTGATACGCAGTTTGCCTCAGCATGGCCTGGCACCGCTCACAGCCTGCGGCCTTGATGTCGCGCTCCGATTGCGGCGCCTGTACCGTCACAGTGAGGCCCCTGACCATGAGAGCTGTAGGGCACACCGGCTCTACCAGACGCGTGCTGACGTGCGGTGACAAAACGGTAATCCTTTTGTAGGCGCGTCCGGTAGGGCCGGCGTCCAACCCTACTGAATGCGTGTCGAACAGGCTGGACGCCAGCCCTATCGGACGCGCCTCGAAATGCGCGGCGGTGCATGCCTGCGCAGCGCCGCCGCGCGCCCTCCCTCTTGGCCCTGGCGTGCACAGCATGCGCATGGCGAGCATGCAGGCAGTGCGCGCGGCCCTGCCGTTAGCTGCAGCGCCCGCCCGGCGGCAAACCTGCCCCAGGCCGCGCGCAGGAACCCCAGCCGGCGCGCTCGGCGTGCCACCCCACCATGCAGCAGCCGCCCGGCCGCCAGGCCTGCGCAGCCGGGCTGCGGTGCCCTAACTGGGCGCCCAGTGCAGCATGCATGTACTGCAGCACGCGCTTGGATAGCAGCGAGGGCAGGGCCCTGATCGGTGACCATGCGCTGCGAGCGTTGGCAGCTGTACGCGGGGAGCTGCCGCGACTGCCTGCTTCATAAATGAATTGTTTGACAATCAAACAAATCACTGTGTGTGCAAACGGCGCACACACGGCCACACTCGAGCGCCTACACTAGCCCGCTCACCCTGCGGCTGTGTGCGGGTACGTCAACGCTTCTTGGGCAGGCAGTGAGAGTAGAGCACCACCTTGCCTTTTCTGCATGCATGCTACTCGCCGTGAGGATGTACAGGAGCTTGATAAACGCGCGAGCGGGGCGCCCTGCGCTCGTCATGCCAGTAAAGGCGGATGCCAGCCAGCACATGTTTGCAAGCGGGCGCATGCGAGCCTGAGCACACGCTTGCACTGCCTTCCAGGCTGACCCGTAAAGCATGCGAGCAGGCAGGCATAGAAACTAACACCAAAACATCACACACAGTTCCATCCTTGCTGGCGCATGCCTCGGCCTCTCCTGCAGACACGGCACAGCACCAAAACCATTTTTGTGTTCCCGCGCAGCAGTGGACCTTCCCCGCCTGCCAAAATGCTACGCTAGTCCTTGCGCCTTGCATTGCTCATGATGCACTTGCCGGCCAATGAATCTTACCCCACACCAACCAATCTCACACATTGTCATCCACGCCTTCATCATGGGCGGCGGCGGGAGGCCAGCAGTAGATACTCAAGATGAACAAGTGCAGTGATAGACACAGTGCCATGGACATCATGTCCATCACTGTACTTGTCATCATGAGTTTCTACTGCTGGCGTCCCGCTGCCGTCCATGCGCGGGCGCGCTCATGCGCTGCCCTGGCTGCCTGCAGATCGGGCGCACCGCGGGCAGGCCAGCGACGCCAGGCCAGCCGATAGATAAGGGCCCTGTATCCCTCACCAGGACTCGCATAGACTCCCACCTCAACGGCATACCGCTCCCCGCACCTGCTGATCAGCTCCCACACGACTTCTTCCCCAAAGGTACGATCCTCCGACAGTTTACAACGAGTGCCCGCGCACAGCTCTGCGGCCTGCAGGCCAGCGGGGCATAGGCGGTCCACGAACGTGGCCTCATCCCCGTGGCGATGCAACAGGCTCACAAAGCCACTGGCAACGATGCGCGCAAACCTGACCCGGCCGAACAGGTTGTCATGCACATGGATATCCATCCCCGAACCATCCACCTCAAAGGCCGGCAAGACAGGGAAGCCGTCCAGGAGGGAGACTCTGTCAATGCTGAATGCTGGTGTCCGTCTGAGACGCGTCACGCGCAGGGTGTGCAGACGCGGCAGCCGCCCTGCCAAGCCTGAACCCGAATCCTGGCATGGGCGTGGCGCCCACGCCAAGGACCCAAGCCAATCGTCATAGAGGCTGAGCAGGTGCAGCTCCTCCAGGGCGCCTGGCAGGCGCTCGGGCCAAAACCACACATGACCAGGCGGCTCCACACGCAGCAGCCGCTCGATCTCAATGCAGTGGATGCCCAGCTTCGTCAGGCGCAGGCCGCTCAGGTCCAGGCCGGGCCGTTGCCCCTGGCTCACACAGGCCAGCAGTTGCAATGGCACGCCAGACAGGTGCAGCAACGTGCGGCCGTGCAGGGCCAAAAAGCTCTTGAGCGACAACGGCTCCCACACAAGGTCTTTGTGGTGAAAGCTGGCGGCCTCCACGCGACCGGCCTGCGCGGGCTCGCGCAGCCAGCAGAGCTGGGCGATGCTCAGGCGCGCCGCGCTGAAGTCGAGCGCCAGCGGCAGCGGCGGCGCGCAGAGCAACTCGCGCACGCGGCGGCACAAGGACGCCAGGCCGGCCGCGGCGCGCATCTCCTTTGCTGCGGGGCGCGGCGGCCTGTCTGCCCAGGCGCGCCGCAGGATGCTGGCCAGCAGCTCATCGGGCAGTGCCGTCAAAGACGCCTGTGCAACCAGCACCGCGCCTGAGCAAGGGGAACACGCGGGGGGCAGCGGTGCATGTGTTGAGGCATACAGAACAAAGCGGTGCCTGGCTTAATGCCTGCGGTGGCAATCATTGCACCTGTAGCACTACCTGGCGCACGGCAGCTGTGGCAACCGAAATGAGACGGTTCGCTCGGACTCGTCGGTTGACGTCCGGTGCAATGACAGGCCCACCTGCGCGCAGTGTGCGCCACGTCACTCGCGCGACTCGTGCGGCGCAGCCTGCTGCACAAACTCAACATTCCTGCCTCGTCTCCTGTGCCTGCGAGTGTGGCGCAGGTGCGCCGCTGTCCAGGATGGCAGGCAGGCTTGCGCTGCAACCCGCTGGTTGAGGCGCTCGACGACGGGTGGACGCATGGACGCCTGGGCAAGGCCCCGGGGGTGCATGTCTAGAGGCGCAGGCCCTGTGAGACAGGCACTTGGGTAGAAGCAAGGGAATGAAAAGGAGTGAAGCGAGACATCTGCCTTGTTACCCTCTTGGGCCCCGCCAGGTTTGTCACACGGCCCATGCGCGCAGCATGCTGAGGTTTCTAGCGGACAATTCATGCTGGTTGCACTGCTATTTCATGCGGCCCTGTCCCGTTTGCATTTGCAATTGTGCCGCTCCACTTGGGCATGTATCCAGCTAGCTTTGTCACATGATGCATGCGCGCTTAGCGTGCCGGGCTCTCCCAGCGGCATTTCCATGCTGGCGCACATTGCTGCGGCCCTGTAAGACTTGCATGCGCAGTTGTGCCGCTCCATTGCCAGCCCGAACTGGGCGTGTGCATCAGCTGGCATTCGTTCATCACATGAGCGCTGTGAGCTGACCCTGTAGCCCGAAGCGAGGTCCCGCAGTTGTATGTGCAGCTTGCATGACTGGGCTCTGTTCGCCACCTCGACTGCTTGCTGTGTTGTCCTTCCTATCTTGCTCTTACACCACTCCTGGCTGTGTACCACTACAGCCTAACAACCTTCTACTTGCATGCGTCAGACCTCGGCTGTTTTGGTTGCGTGCCGTAAAAGCTCATCGGGCCCAGAGCACCTGACCACCCAAGCAGCAGCCAAAGCGAAGTCCCTGGCAGCACTGAATAAAATGCTCTGGACGACGCATTTGCAAAAAGGAGCGCATCAGCAAACAGGAACTGCTGGCCCACGCGCTGGGCAATTCACTCGCGCATACAAAACACCCAGACCCATGCTGCTGCAGGACCTCAAATCTGGTTACAGATTCCGTTCACAGGCTGGATCAATGAGAGAGCTGATACACGCGCCCGGTCAGGGCCGGCATCGGAGCGGCAAAATCACAAATGCAGCGGTACAGCCCGCACAAATGGGCAGAGCAGAGCCGGCATGAGGTTGCCGCTGAATCACGAGCACGCTGCGCGAATGCGCCATGACACAGACCTGGCGTGGCCCACAAGGACTGCGGGGCAATTTGCTGGCAGGGCTGGCGCCTCTAGCACTGCACCCCCAGGGGCCTACCCAGGCACCCATGCCACCACCCATCGTCCAGCGCATCTGCCACCGGGTTGCGCAGCAGCGCATCCCGCGGCAGGCGGCCGTCCGCATCGCTCTTGCCGCAGCGGAGCCCGATGCAGTGCAACTCCCAATAGACCTGCGCGCGCGCGCGGCCGGCGCCATCAGGCGGGTGTCCTGCGCCCGGACCGCGCGGCTGTCCAGCCATGCCCCTCAGTGCTGGCCCATCGAGTGTCTCCTGACCTACAGGCTGCCGGAATGCACACATCATGGCTGAGCGCAAGCACCGTTTGCTTGCTTTAGTCCCATACGTCCGAGGACCGCGCGTGCGTCCCGCGTGTCTCCTGACCTACAGGCAGCCGGCAATGCACACATCATGCCTGAGCGCAAGCACCATTTGCCTGCTTCAGGCCCAAACATCCGAGGACCGCGCGCGCGTCCCGCGCATCGGAGGCCCTGGCCATCAACGGGCAGGGCGCGCAGAGCGCGGGGCCGGGAGCGGGGGCGCGCGCCTGCGCGTCCTCGCCGTGCATGCCGGAGGCGACCCAGGCCGCGACGTGCGCGGCGCGCTGGCGCACCAGCTCGCGCGCGTCCGCGAGCTCGCGCGAGCCCAGCAGGTCCTCCGTGGGCACGCGCGCCGGCTGGCCGATGGACATCGCCATGGCCGCCATGGCGGCCTGGAGCGGGTAGACCCCCGCGGCCTCCTCCGCTGCTGCCTGGCCCGGCGGCGCCGGTGCTGCCGCGGCTGCCGCCGGCGGCGCCGCCCTCGTGGCCGCTGGGTGCCGCGGTCCGCGCTTCCAGGGCGCCGCCACGCGCGCGCCCCAGGCCTGCGCGGCGTCCCAAGCGGCTGTGCAGAGCAGGAATGCATGGCACGCCTTGCTGCCGGGGGCTGCCAAGCCTTGCTCAACCCAGCTCATGTGACGTTGGCAAGGAGCAGCAGGACAGGGCCGGTATGCATTGTTGCACGTGCGAAGGGCGGGGTCTGCTTGGTGGCTTTCTTGCAGACTGTGCACGCAGCAGCCACCCTGCTCACGCCACAGGAAGACACATATGGGAACTTCCCCGATTTGCTGCGCGTCGATCCGGTTGTAAAAGGTGGCGCGGGCAAGGACCAGCTGCACGCGCACGAGACCACGAGCGGCGGTGCGCCGCGCGCGTGCGCACCTTGCATGCGGCGGCGGCGCGCTCCAGCGCGGCGGCGGCGCTGCGGCGCGCCGCGCCTGGGGCGGCGCTGGCCTCTGCCGCGCTTGCGTCCGGCTCGTTGTCCAGGTCCAGCTCCTCCGTCACGTTGCTCACGCTGACAGACGGCGGGGCCCATGCGGGGCGCATGGGGCGCGGCGGCGGCAGCTCCACCGCCAGGATCTCTGCCGTCGTCGGCAAGCAGCCCTGCGCCGCGCCCGCCGCGCAGCGCGCGCGTGAGACCTGCGCCCGCAGGCTCCACAGGCCAGCTGGCGGGGTACGCAGATCCCCATGCACATCCCAACAACCGATGCTGGCCGCCGCCTGACGAGTGCGCGACAGCGGCGCTGGCGGAGCGCTGCTGTGCGCACGCAGGGCGCATCGCAGCGCCTTTAAAGACAGGCTGCACCGTATCGTCATTTCGCGCTTCCCGCCTGCCCCTCTGCCGCCCGTGTCCGCCGAGCACCCGCAGCATACCAGCGCATGGGTGCCACGGAGCCAGTGCGTGGCAGCTGCGGCGGACCTTGACAGTTTTCTTGTCCTTCTTGAGCTCTCCGGCGACGTAGATCGTGTACTCGTCCTTCTCGGGCGCCATCCGCGGGCCCTCGCCCACCCCTGCGGCGGGCGTCCGGCAGGTGCGACGTCGGCGAGCAGCGCGCAGCGCGCCTCTTTATGAAGCCGGAGCAGCTGCCGTGCGCAGGCAGGAGCGCGCGCATGTGCCGTGCGCGCCAGCAGCGCCGTGGCCTTGCGAACTTTGTAAGTGGGAACCCCAGCTCCGGTGGCAATCACCACACAGCACAGAAGGAACAGACGCCTGGGAAGCGACCTACCTCTCAGCTCCAGACGTGTGAACAGCGATGCACCAGCGAGCTTGACAGCGCGGTGGACAAGCAATGCTGGATACGCGGCCCAGACGTCTCGGGCGCGGGCGGGAGGCGGGCGCGCACTGGGCTTGTCGGGCCGCCAGGCGTGCGCGGGGCGACACGGCGGCGGCGGCAGGTCGAACGAGACTGTGCGCTCAGACTTGTCGGTCGACGTCCGGCGCGACGACAGGCCCGCCTGCGCGCAGCGAACGCCATTTCGGTCGCGCGGCTCGTGTGACGCAGCCTGCATCGCAACCTTCACACTACTGCCTCGTCTGCAGGTGCGGCGCACGTGCGCCACTGTCCAGGGTGGCAGGCAGGCTCGCGCTACGAGCAATAATAGGACTGTGGTGGGCGGTGGGCGGAGTGGGCGGGCAGCATGCAGGAAGCGCGCCGCACCGACAGCGCCCCGCGCGGGCTGCCCGTGTCCTGTGCGGCTGCTGGTCGCAGACGGCGGGCACTGCACGATAGAGCACACACGGCCTGTCAAGCCTGACCTCGCTATGCGGGCTGGGAGACAAGAAATCACACCATATGGCCGCGTGCCTGCTGCTGCCTGTGCTCACAGGGTAGCTTGCAGGACCGGAGCAGGCAGCTCTCTGGTGCAGCTGGCCAGAACCACAGCCGGCTTTGCACGCCATGACTGCAGCGCACTTGCTGCGCTCAGATCGCACCAATCTCGCAGCAGTCGCGCGCGTCAGCGGTGAGCTGAATGGGGCCAGTGGCAACCAGCCCGCCATCCTCCTTGCACGGGGCCAGGGCGCCCACGGTGCATGCGTCCATCTTGGGCGCGTCCATTTGCAGGTTCCCTGCGCACCCCGCGGCTTGCGTTGAGTGCTCTTCCGACACCCGTGTGAACGTCATGTAACCCACACGGCAGCCCGGCACTAAGCAGGACCCGGCCAGGCAACCAGGCTGCATTTGCAACATGTCCGGGAACCATCAATCCATCGTGCCGAGGATGGGCTGCGCACACCCAAAAGTTCGCACTCGCTCCTCAGCCGAGGCCGGCGTTCCGGAGGATTTGCCTGACGCACGACTTGGCCCGTCAGGCGAGAGCGCCGCATGCATATGTCGCCGGCAACATCCACTCGCCGGCAACATCCACTCCCACAGTGGGCAGATCCCGGGACAGAACTGCGGCAGAGACTCTTTCGTTCGCAATGCTTGGCTGGCAAGTACCCTGTTCCTGGTGAGCGCACCCCTCGGCGGCGAGGCACGCGCTGTCTTGCCCTCCTGGCCAAGCCTCACGACCGCAGGGCGCAGCCTAGCACCAGCTGAGCGCGCCCGCAGGGCCCCGCTGGCTTGCCGACGCGTTGGATTACGCAATGTGCGCACACGCTCCGCCCTTTCTGTGCACGCTGCAAGCAAGCTGTGCACGACCTCGTCAGACCTGCGCTTGGACTCTGATGGGCTGCGTCCAGAGGGGGAGGCAAGAGGCCGAACCCTAGGGAATACGATAGGGCATGTCGTATTTTCCGGAGGGGTTGCGCAGGTCCGGGAGCCTAGGTGTGCTGGGCAGGATCACACCCCTGTTACAGTCTCCGGTGATCCCGAGTACCACCACCTCTCTCAGGGCCCCAATTAAGTGCGCGCCTGTCTGGAAGCAGTGCTAAGCTCTATGAGGTTGGTCAGGGCGGTGAGCACCAGACACATTCTGCACCCCAAATACGCTCAGAAAGCAGGGCAACAGATGCTCAGCTCGGTGCGCAGCCTGGCACCCGACATTGTGCTGGCAAGTAAGCGTCGACATTTACAAAGCAAGTCATTATACACGCGCGCGTCCAAGTGCTAGCTTGAAGCAATCTCCGCTCTGTCACCGCACGTCAGCGCGCTTTCTACAGAGCCGGCGCACCGCTGCGGCTCTCATCATCTGAGGCGTATTCGTCGGGCACCGCAGATCAGAGCGCGCAAGCCAGAGCGCGACCTTGAGGCGTAGGCTGCAAGCAGTGCCCACCACGCACGGAAAATTGTGCCCGCATCCTGCATGTCTGCCCTCCGGAATGCTGCCGAGGGCGATCTTGAGGCTATCACGTTACACCATGCGAGGGCTGGCAGTGGGTCAACGCACGCTACAGGGCGTCCTGCCAAGAGCCGGCCGGCGCAGGCTAGAGCGCGGCCGGAGCGCCCGCATGCTTTGTCCGCATGTGGACCAGCAGCGACTGGTGCGAGACGCCGGCGACCGCGTGGCACAGCGGGCACGCGCGCGGCTCCGGCTTGGTGCGCTTGACCTGCCGGCGCCCCGCCCAGCCGGCCACCGTCGGCCGCTGTAGGACACCAAGCAGGTGTCCACCGCACCACCGCCGGGCAGTGATTGCTCTGGCTCGCACCCTCTTACCCAGGGTCCGCCCGGGCCGACGTCAGGCTCGTGGCAAGCACGACCATGGCTTATTACAGTGACTCATCATGGCGGGCGCGTGGGCGCCGGGGGCGCCGCCGGCGCACCCGCACGCTCCGGCAGCCGCGCAGGCGCTCCTCCAGCGCGCCCAGGCGCGCCATGAAGCCCGCGTTCGGGCTGACGCCGGGCCGCTGCGCCTCCACGAAGCTGAGCGCGCGGCGCAGGCTCCAGTCCTGCGGCGCGCACGCGCGCGTCCCG
>JAABUO010004379.1_pt1 | contig 16648 bp, 23 predicted proteins | sample 5559291 | NCBI WGS metagenome assembly JAABUO01 (sample SAMN10711878, study PRJNA513372) | rock metagenome | isolation source: Antarctica rocks | place: Antarctica: Victoria Land, Finger Mt sud
TCCCCAAGTGCCACTTCTTCAACACCTTCTTTATCAACAAACTCTACAAGTGAGTACCCATTGGGTTGTGGTGCACAACTAAGCTGTGCAAGCCATTGTGCAGCTCCAAATCATGCTGGTACCGTAGAGACTGGTCTGCTGCTTGTGCAGCATCTGTCACCGTGTGCAGACTGGAAGCTGAGCAAGGCTTCACACTTCTCTCAGCAGGGTGCATGCCATCTTCTATGGTTGAGCAAGCTGTTGTGACAATCAAGCGTGGTCACTGGTCCCAAAGCTGTCAGCAGCTTTTGCCAAGCATTGTACTGATCATGCAAGGGCGTTGCATTGGCTGCAAATCCCCAGCATGTTGCTGAAACCTTTTCTAAGTTCACAATCCAATGAACCAGTCAGCCTGTTGAGCCATGCAAATCAAGCAGCACATGCAGTATTTCTACCAAGAGGCTCATCTTTATGGGATGCTGCCTTCTGCTCTGACTCATCACGTTTGCTGTGTCTCTTTCAACGGACTAACAAGGAAGTTTTGTTCAACCTTGCTGGCAAATGGCCCTTCATGTACTTTCATCCTGACATCAATCACAGGGCTGGTGCAGTATCTCCTTTATGCTATGGCAGGGATGACACTCATTCATTCATTCAGATGTTCATTCACTCAGACATTTCATTCATCGCACCCATGTCTTCCCTTGGGGCCAGTAATGTACACTCTTGATTTTCAGGTCCGCTTCTGGCAGTCAGCCAACCAACAACAATGTATGATGCAGGGATGACAAGAAGTATGCGTACAACAATGTGAGGAGGTGGACGACCAAGATGCGGCTGGAGCGGTGGGGCCAGCACAGCGCCACAGTGCTGGAGTGTGATAAGCTCATCATCCCGGTGCACCTGGGCTGCCACTGGACCTGCGCGGTCATCAGCCTCAGGGACCGTGGCATCTCCTACTTTGACTCTCTTGGGGTGAGCTGCACCTGCTGCTTTGTTGCTTCAAGGCGCAAGCTGTCAGCCTGTGGCTGGTGTATGACAACAATATGTGTTTGGCATGTGCTGTTGTCAATGTGGGGGATGAGAGATGTGGACCTCTAGTGCCTGGGCTAAGCAAACTACACCTGCTTTGATCTGATTCTAGCATGGTATCCCTCTATAGACATGGCATGTGACTACATGTGTCGGTGCCTGAGCTGCAGCTACTGAACATGTCCCGCTGAAATCACAGTAACTATGGCTTGACCTGCAAGCTTTTGCTCATGACCCTTGTACATGCTTATACAACAGGCTTATGAATCTGCTTTTGATAGGCTCATGTTGCGTATAGGCTTAATGCGTGACACACCTTGGCCCCACGACTCTAGAACCTGCCACTGCACAGTAGCACACACTGAACTTGTTGCTGGACATACACACAAGATGAGCCTATTGTCTCAAGCTGTCATGGGAGATATGCTGTCATCAGCTGCTGCACTCTGGTAATATGCCCCTGTATCCCAAGCTGCAATATAGCACATAGGCAAATGCTGTAAGCTAGCACCTGCCTCTTGGTACAGCTGGGCAGCTGGTCTTTTCTGTGTTGCTGCTACAGCTTTCACATCTGTAGCAACTTTGCTTCAGGGCAAGGAGCATGAGATTGTGGAATCTCTGGCCAAGTATGTTACTGACGAGTATGACAACAAGCTGAAGGAGAAGGTTGACACATCTGACTGGACGCACAGGTACATTGGCACTCTTGCTTCTTGCATGTCTGTGGCATACTCCTGACTGTGTGGTTGCACATGCTGAGTGTTTCAGTCCACCTGCTTGTATGGTGCAAGAGTGCTTCGCATGTTATCTGCCAGGTCGAGCACGCTTTGCCATGTTTATTCACTGGACAGTCTGGAAAGATGTAGGCGCTGATTGCAGGTCGCCTGATGACATCCCAAAGCAGTTGAATGGCTGTGACTGTGGAGTGTTTGCTCTGATGTTTGCTGAGTACCAGTCACGTGATGCTCCCTTCACCTTTGACCAGCGCCACATGGAATACTTTAGGGTCAAGGTGCTGGCTGACATCATGTCTGAGTGTGTTGAGTCCCCACCGGAAGCAGCTTGAGGTTGTGCTATGAGTGGTCCATGTGTTGGCAACAATTGGGTGCCACCCTGGCGCATGCAAATCCCTTCTTGACTGGCAATGGGTCGTCAGGCTCATTGTACCGTTGACTTCCCATGCTGTTGTGGCTTGTACAATACATGAGATTGCTAGGGCTGCTGCGTGCTAGTGCTGCTGCAGTTGTCCTGGCTGAGTTTCCTTGATAGATTGGATCTCAGATACATGTCCCCAAGGATACACTGATTTGCAGAGCCCGGTGAAATGCCTGGATCATAGGTGTTGTGGTAGAGACAATCTGCAGTCATGCAAGGCTGTGTTAGGCTGCGCAATGCATTAATTTGCATCTCGGAGACTATTCTTACAGTCAAGTAGAGCCGCTGACATCAATAGCTGCTAAAAAACCAACGTAGCGTCTGCTGCTGACTTTAAGATCGAGGCTGACAGTCCAGCTGGCCGGCCACGAGCGCAAGCAAAACGCACGTAGAGCTGAAATCGGAGGTTGTGTCAGTGGTATACCTATGTCAGCAGAGTGAAAAGCCCTCAGAATGTGTCCTGGCTGAGTTTAGATTCGCCATCCGTAACGCTGACATTGTAACGGCCCTCCTACAATCGTACTAAAGCATCGGTCCAAGACTAGGCGCCCGTAACTTCCTATCTTCGAAGGTGCCGCTATGTTCGTGCAGATCAGTGTCCCTGTCCTTTGTGGCGCTGCAGCCGTCGTGCTGGATGCCGATTTGCTTCCACAAGTGTTACTGAGTGAGTCACATGGCAGGCAGGATAGATTTTTGGTCGATTCCGCTGAACTACAGGTACCCCGACTCGTACATATGTATAGCTGATGCGTTGGCGCCTCCCCTTTGCTCGCTGAAGCCGAGACAGATCGCCCGCATCAGTCACCAGCTTCTTCAGCCAGATCAAGGGGACAGTCCGCTTGAATCTTTGGTGCAGCAAGAGAGGCTGGGGTGCGACAGCCAGGACACTGCAAAGTCAAAGGAAAAGATCAAGTTTTGTGCCACAGCAGCAAGCGTGTTGCTAGCACCTTTGGTAAGCAGCTGCAACTGCCTGCCACAACTTTCCAGTTGCAGACTGCCATGCTTTACATGGCAAAGCTGTCTGGACCAACTAGCTGCCAAAGGACAGCAGATGACCGCTTGTAGCACTTGCTCTATGTAATGCTGTGTTGATGTACCATGCATGGTGTCCATGCAGATCATTGGTTTAGCTCTGCAAGAGAAGAGTACCTCACCTGGAAAGCCAAAGCAAAAACACCACATAGACCCAGCTACAAAGTTGTACAGACGAGAGTTCTGGAAGTATGGGCATCAGTCACATAGGATGTGACCACACTTGTGTCTCAATCGATAGAATTAGGTTGTTGGTCAACCTGCTGTTCAAGTCCCCAAAATGCTTTGCCTGCTGGGATTCTGTAATTTTTCAAGCTCTTTCAAAACTCAGTGGCGCAGCTTTCCCAACCCAATGGCACCAGCGGCAGGGTTGGCCATGGCCTCCTGCTCAAAACATATCTGCATGTTCGCTGTTCTTGCCAATTGGTGAAACCTTGATGAACTGAATCCATGTTGTATTTGCATTTGCTCACCAGCCCAAGCAATTGAACGCATAAATTGAAATATTCATAGGCTTGAAAGCACGACAGTCTATAAAATCGTTTCTCATGGCAAATCACTAGTCAATGGCATTTACATGAGTTTCAGAATGCTCCAGGGTCGCTACGAGTCCTTTCGTGGAGACTCTCACAGAAAAATGCTTGCCAGCACTCTTTAAAGCTGCGTGAAACATAGCACCAAGACGGAGGTCGACCTGCGTGGTACGAGAGTTTCCCTGCGATAACGGTGTGAGCACAATGACCGGACGCCTTGCAGGACGCGTTGCTGTGGTAACGGGCGGAGGAGCTGGCATTGGAGCAGCTATTTGCCAAAGGCTTGATCAAGAGGGAGCTCAAGTTTTGGTAGCAGATATTGACGGTGGGGCCGCGGACCAGGTGGCACAAGGCCTAGGCAGAAGCATAGCTTGCCAGGTATGATCTCTCGAGCAACTTTTTATCACACGCGCAGCCCCTCTCCTCCAGGGGTATCACCGGCGTCGCAGGTGGATGTGTCAGACGAAAAGCAGGTCGAAGAACTCGTGGCTAAGGCCATCACTTGGAGTGGCAAGCTTGACATATGGGTCAACAACGCTGCAAAATTTGTCTTTGGGGCTGCGACTACCGCCAGTAATGCAGGTAACCTGTTCAATCCAAGTTCTGTAGCAGTGCTGCGTCTTGTCAGGTTGCACAAATGATGGTTGCTGTGCATAAGTGCAAGCTACCCAAACAATAAAACACAGCATGCAGAAGAGGGCTATTTCTGCATTTTGCGCATGTAACTTGTGCTTTCATGCTTTGCGTTTCTGCAGGTTCTGCATTGCTTTGCAGACTGGGACTTGGCACTGGCAGTCAACGTGAAAGGCTATGCGTTTGGCATCAAGCATGCCTCGATAGCCATGATCAAGCAGAGACAGGAAGCTGGCAAAAACAGCAGGCCAGACTCAGAAACTCTGGAAGATCTGGGGCATGCCATTGTGAATGTGTCGTCCATCAGCGCGTTCATGGCACAGCCAGCCTTTGTGCCCTACAGCTCAACAAAGGCAGCTGTAAATGAAATGACGAGGTGCTGCGCATTGGACCTTGGGAAGCACAGCATAAGGTATTTGTCGCTGTTGTTTTGTCAGTGGAAGAGTTCGAAGAGCATCAGTGTGTACAAGGTCCAAATACCGATAGTGTCTTGCCCCTGCCAATCCTACTTCAAACTCAGTGTCGTTTCAGAAACATGCAACCTCCTACCACATGCCTGGCAACACCACAATGACGTGGCTGTGTACACCATCGTGAATCTCGGCACAACAGCAATAGCGTGGACTTCTGAAGATGCTGGCCTGCCATAGCGCTGATACAAAAGGCTGTCTGTACATATGTGCCGCATCGTTAGGCAGGCCTTGCAGCCCTATGTGTGCCTTTATCATGCTGACCATGGTAACCATGCTATAGCATTGCTATGGTCATTGTTATCCAGTGATAATGGTCATATGCAATGGTGATGATGGTCATATGCAATGGCAATGCAGGGTGAACGCAGTCTGTCCGGGGCCCATCTTGACAGAAGGCACCAAGAGACACGCTGCTAGTGAGGGCAAGTCTGTGGAGGAAGCTGTCAAGGAGATGACCAGTCACATGATCATGCCCAGGTGATAATGCAGCTCAGCTCATTGCGTGTACAGGCACATTGCACGATGGCCATCAGTGGCCTACAACCAGTGTGCTATGACTTGTCCACTTTCATGTCTGCGGTGATGACTAAAAACCCAGTGCAGTTGTTGACCCAGAGCTCTGGCCATATGTGCAGGATGGGAAGGGCAGAGGAGGTGGCTGCAGCTGTGGCTTTTCTTGCTTGCAGTGATGCAAGCTTCATCACTGGGGCCACACTCAATGTAGATGGCGGCTACATGGCCAGAGGGGCCTGATCTGTCAAAGGAGCTTGGCTGATGACAAGGAACTTAAAGACAGCAATTCAAACATACATACCTCAAGATCGTGTGCCTGTTCCATAGAGTGCAAATGAATGCAAGCTTAGACGCATTGAATGGCCACACAAGCTCTGTGCAGTCTGACTTGAGCTTGCCCACAGCGCCTGTCTCAATGACATTCATAAGCAGGCTGACAAAAGCAAAAATGGGCTAGCTTGTTTGATGCACTTCAGCAAATGCAGCTGAGGCAGTCAGGCTCCCAGAGGCACATGGGAAGGTTGCTGAGGGGCAGGCCTAGTATTCGTTCAAACTTGTGGAAACATGTTGCTGTTTGATCGTGTGCTATTCACACAAACCCTTGCCTGTGGTTGTAGGAAGATGTGTTGTTTCTTAGTTTTGAATCTGAGAACGGCTTCCCGCACTTGCACTGACAAGCAAGCTTGATGAAGGGAAGGGATGAGTGCAAATTAAGATGACTCAGCAACACAGTCTCAATTTGTAGGCATGAAATGCACTGTCACGCGTCTCGATTCATGAAAGCTGCTTTGTAGCATCTGCAGAGCCTGAGTCCAAGCCAGTTTGCTGCAAGCGCGGCCGGCCCTACATGTCTTCCGCAGAGGCCATTAGGCAAATGCTTGAGATGTACATAGGCCCGACTGACTTGACGAGAGTCCACAAGTTCTGTGATAGGGAGTAACCCTAGCTGACAGTAGGGGCTCACTCTAGTGCACATATGCATCATATGAGCAAAGACTGATTCTTCTTATGAGACGCCCTTGCTCAAGTCAAGTATTGCAATCATTTGATGTTTTTGTTGCATGATAGACTTGAAGTTGATCAACAACAAAAACTATGATGATAGACTTGAAGTTGATCAACAACAAAAACTATGATGATAGACTTGAAGTTGATCAACAACAAAAACTATGATGCAAAAGTCGCAGGAATGGGGGGTGAACCCGTGACGTCTCGAGGACCCAAGCCAGCAAGCTGTGATTTGTTCGTTACGAGGCTAAATTTGTTTATATATAATGAGTAGTTGAACAGATCACGCTGTTGCCCTTTGGAGATTGTGGCGCGTCGACCTGGTCCGCATGGCAGCATTTGCAGCAGCTTACAGCTTTTTCTGAAGTGGTCTGCGGTTCAGGCTTGAACATGTTGAGATCGCCGGCGTCCTCGGGTCATAGTCACGTTCAAAAGTCGGTCCGTACTGGGCCTGGCAAATTGTCGACACAGCAGGCTATATTGATTTAGAAGGTCGTTTCAGCCTCAGGTATAAAATGTAGGCAAAGCAGCTGAGGCTATCAGGAGGATCGTCGTGAGCTCACTGCTCGTTCTTCTTTGCAAACGGTTGGCCTATGTGTCAAGTCCCAAGCTGAGTGTGCAGATGAAGCAGGCTTGCTGTCTGTGTTTCGAGAGTTCGTAGCAGTGAACTTCGGTAATCATGGCATTGCAACTTCTGCTAGGTTGAGCTTCCTGTTTTTGTCGCTGATCCTGAACAAGTCTCACCAAAGATAGCTTGCTACCCACCACGATGCTCACGTGGGTCAAGCTGTCCATGTTGTGTTGGCTCCAAGTTGAGCAAACCCCTCAGATTGGCTGCTGTGGCTCCTGAAGTCACCAAATCTTGGTGTCACAACAAAAACAAGGGGAGTCCATAGGACTCACAACTCAAAGTCACCATAGGCTTTTGGGACTGCATACACAGTGTGGCAACCAGTGGATTGCATCAATGCGACTCTGAGGGACAGGAGGCACTGGCCGTCCCAAGTGCTATAGCAAGAGGCGTGGACGCAGGAAGGATGAATTGAGGCAGAGACATCCTATGTTTGCAGAGTGCAATCATGCTAAGCAATTGGGATCACGACCGAAATGCTGAGCACAGGTTGTTCCAAGAGGATATCACCCTTTGCAGCAATAAACCCATTCCACCGGCTGTGCCAGCAGTGCTTGCCAGGCACAGATGGGTGGCAGTACCCAATGTACATACTCAACATCAGAGAGGCGGCCCTGACTGCAGCAGAAGTGCAGCATGCAGATGCAATCCTTTTGCAACACATTGCTCAAACCTTGTGCAAGAGTGGGATTCCGGCAAGAACAAGGCAGCCCCAGTGAGGACATTTCTCAATCAAATGAGGTTGTGTGGTGGCAGACTGCAAGCAGAGGCAGCTGACAGCAAAGAATTGATCAACAATTTTGAAACTGGATAAAACGAGGTGAAGCAAGGAAGCAAGCACTTTGAACCATTTGTCTGTTTCACATGTGTCTCCATTTGTGACTTCTTTGCTGTGGTCTCTTTCTATCCTTGCATGGACTGTGCGGGTGGTGTCGGGATGTGAAGGCTTGATAATGGATGACCCAGAGCTTTTCTTTGCATGTATATTGCAGGCAGAGACATGCTCTCAGAAGTTTTCAGACTGCATGTCATCTCACTAGGCTCTAAGGACCAAATTGCAGCTAATTGTGCTTGTGACATCAGCCTATTCTTGCATCCAAGTGTCTCAAAAGACTTTGCTAGTGTGACAGCTAGCAATCTGGATGTCTGTTCTACCTTACACTGGTATGCTGGCTAGCTAGCTTTGCATACTCTGCTGATGTCCATTTGTCTACAGTAAGACCTGCTGACTCAGCTGGTGAGGCATGACGTGTCACATGAATATGCTCAAGACATTTTTACAGCTGATTTCACCACGGAATATAACTTGAGGCCTGCCACAAAGTCAAGCTGAAATTCATTGTAACCTGGATGGACTCAAGAAGTGAAAGATCACACTGAATCAAAAAGCACTCATGAACATTATCACTGCAGGCAGCTGTCATCATTTGATACGATACACTAGCATGGAGTTACTCAATAAATGCGTGATGTCCTGCTCATCTTGTGACAGATTTAGAATAGATGTCATATGATGCACAAAATATACGTACATGTCAGCTATTATGCCTGATCCAGCACAACAAATGTTGCAGTCCAGCACCAGTGTTTGCTGATACATTCAATACTGTTAGCAGTCCAGTATGTGCTGCGCTCAAGCCATCCACATCGAGAACATGAGCCAGGATTGCGGGGCTGACTGGCGGGCTGTCACATTTCTGCTCATGCAGAACAATGCAAACTGGCTTGCCCTGCACCAGTAACTCACCCAAGTGTCAGAATTAACATGTAGAGCACATCAGAAGGTTGCTGTGCATGTTTGCTTGTGTTGGTCACAAGGCTGGCCAACATTAGATTTTGAGAATCCAAAGAAACACAGTCCCTGGTCATGCATGCAGCATGCACTGATGATGCTTGCTTGGATAACTCATTCATGAACAATGTGTTTGCTGAAGTAGTATGTGACATTATAAGGAGATGTTGCTATGCATGTTATGCATGGCATGGCAGAAGTTGCATGCAAATCACACAAATTGGTGACAATACATGTTGGTGTATTAAACATACACAATCTGTGTTCAGGATAAGCAGAAATACCTGGACATCTGGGTGTATGAGGAGGCTGTGCAGCTCAATGACTGCCGTTGCTAGCAGGCCTGTTGCATTGATGCTGATCACATAAAGGAAGAGATTAGCATTGGCAAAGTACTGCGGCCATACAGGCCGCATACAACCTCCAATTTCTCTGCAACACATGTGTACAATGTACGTACTGCACACACTGGCTGTGATGATCATTTGCATACGAGATTCATGGCTTGCGTGCAACTATCCTTGCAAATGTTAACCAAACAGCATGCAATGCCTACCTTGCCCGAGTGACTTGACTGCTATATTTGCTGCGCAAACTGACTTTGTAAAGCTCAACGCCCAAAGTTGGTTGAGTACGAGGAATGGCTTTCTGCACGCTGTTAGCTACATCTGCACCACACAGGATCGAACATTACCAATCAGCGCCTGCAAGACACTGTCATAAGCATTGAAAGCTTCTGACCAAATACAGCCTAACTAACTTACTGCATATTTGCCGCATAAGTAAAGACTTGCCGGCACCCTGTGCAGACACACAGGTGGCTCAGGATCGTATAGGTCGATCAAAGGGGCGACAGCGTAGGCTTCACGAGTTCGTATTGATCACCTCCAAACCAAGAACCAACAGCTCGCTGTTCTCCTGACGGGATCCATTTGAGGCTGCACGAATTTTGGAGGGTATGCAGTATCCAAAGCAGGATGACATGCAGCTCGCGCTATGCTACGCTGCTCACCCTCCGCATGCCAATGCCAATGGCTGAGTGCAATACTTCGTCAGAACTTCAAGCGCAATGCGTTGACCAGATTTCCCGATAGGTTTGACTTCTGCAGGAGACAGTCTCACCTCTGTTGCAAATGATGTACCGGCGCAGTCTGCGCCTAGCTTCACGTGAGAGGGTATGTAGTCTGACGACCTGTCACATTTAGCAGACCAATTGCAACCAAGGCTGCTATAGGCTGCCATGCTCAAGGGCATGGCTGCAACCAAGCGGAATACCTCATACACTCTGCCTTGTCCTTGACGGACTGACTCGTCCGTTCTCGCATGAATTGATCCCTTCTTTCCTGCGCTTCGCTTGACCACACCGCGAGGGAGTGTTTGGTAGTTGAGGCTCTTCTGGCCCTGCAGCTGTCTGCTTAGTGAGAGTCTCAGAACCATGACGGAACCTGTCGATCAGCCCAGCATCAGTGGCGCATCAGAGCAAAGAGCACAGCCATCCCCTTTACAGATGCCAGGTAAACTTGACAGTTTAGAGGCAGTTGCTGGGGCAAGGTCGGGCTCTGAGAAGACGGCAGGCGCGGGCAGCAGGTACACAATCCTTGTTGCAACAGAATCATTTTCAGCAATGCCGCCCCCCCTGACAAAGCTGAACATGCTTTTTAGCCTGCTGTTATGTTTATACACAGCCTGCAAAGCAGCAGTCCACCCAACGTCGCCAAAGTGCCTGTTGTGTCCAGAACAGTCAATTTGTTCTTGCATTGTCACAGGCCACCTCCTGTGCCCCGACTGAAGAATTCAGGGACACAGTCACAGCTCAAGGTCACCGAATTTGATGAGGATGTATCAAACTGGGGCAGACAAGTAATGGAGGATCAGGACTATGAGGATGATGAGATGTCACATGCCAGTCTAAGCAGCGGGCTGAGTCCCAGAGAGTCTCGCCCCCGTGTCAGGCCTTGGGACTTGGCAGAAGGCTACAAGGTAGGCAACATTCAGTTCAAACCTGCTTGGTAGGCATCCCACCTGTTTAAACGTGCATCTGATCCTGCTGTGCATGCAAGCATGCCAATTTGACTCACCCCTGCATTGCTGGCCATAAGCTATACCCCAGAACAGGCCATGTGATCTCTAAAATGGCTGTGCAGCTTGGTTCATGCACCCAGAGTAGCATGTGACCTGAAGCTATCTTTACATTTGAGGTCACATTGCTCAGCCCTGCACAGCTGGATATTCGCACCAGCCCAAGCACAGAACATGTTCAGACAACATTAATTGTGCAGCTTGTCTCATGCACACAGAGGACCACCTGACTCGCCTGTGTCTTTGCAGTCACTGGCATATCACTCAGCCCTATACAGCCGAGCACAAGCCATGCGCAAGAACGGGGAATCTCCCGCTAACATGGGCATGGCAGACGATCTGCCCATGCGCCTGGCAGCAGAGCAGCTGCATGCGCTGGCAGGCATGTCTCAGAAGGTGCAGGAAGCCATTGTGCACAGCCAGAAGGCCTTTGAGCATCAGCACCTGCTGGCGGGGCGCGCCCTGTTGAGGAAGGTTGTCAAGGGCTGGCTGGGCGTCAAGTGAGCTCTTGCTGCTCTTGTTGCATTGTCAGTGCGTCTTGGCTTGAAGAGCCAAAACACTCTTGAGCATCAGGACCTGCTGGCTCGCCGCAACTTGGTCAGGAGTTGTTGCATGGTGGTCGCATTTTGCCTGAAGTTACCAGAAACAGTCAAGGTGCACATCACCACTTGTGGGCTGGCTGTGCTATCCCAAGGGGGTTTGTCACAGGATGCTGGTAAGGTCTTGGTGCGGGTGCTGCAATGTGGATGCATGATGTCTGAGCTGTCATAAGCTAATCAGTGAGTCCTCTTTGTTGCATACGCCCTCTTGAGGACACATATTGAGACTGGCTGAGAAGCAATGCTGCTGGATCAGCCAGCAAACACAAGAGCCAATGCCTCCGCATGGGGTTGGGTCTTAGCCTTGGCAGGATGTACGATTATCTGGCAACCACAGGGGGTCTGCCTTTTACACTAAGCCGATCTCGACAAAGCAGTACATATAAAAACCAGGCAGCAAACTGCCAAGACAGTAAGCAGACATGTCTTATGCTAGTAAAGTTTTCTACATGACCTTTCAAAGATTGCCACAGGACAAACAGTGTTCAAGCAATTGACAAGCATCAGCATCTGATGCAGGCAACGGCATGTGAACAAGCGGCAGGTGCTGGAGCGAGCTGTGCAGCGCATGCGCCGCAGTGAGCTGTCACGCTGCTTCTACCTTTGGAAGGACCGCTTTGGTGAAGTAGACGACTATACGAGGAAGAGGAGGAAGGTGAGTCCCCACTTGTAGCAAGTCACATGCTGCCACATGAACTAAGGACGCTGCGTAATGCAGCTTGCTGGCAGAGCTCTGCCCAACAGTCTTGTGCATCTGCCCATCAATCTTGTGCATCTGCCCATCAGCGTTGTGCATCTGCCCATCTGTGTTGTACATCTGCCCATCTGTCTTGTGCATCTACCCATCTGTCTTGTGCATCTGCAAGGTCTGCTTGGCTCTGCTTGTCACACAAGTAGGTCTTCTTGAGGCAGTCTGGTGCCCGCCAGCTATTCTGCTCTGTCTGCATTTATTGTTCTACACCGCATGCTGATGATTGTGTTAGGGTGCTTGAAAGACTGTAGCATTCGTCCACTCTTTCATTGAAGCACGAGTTCTTCCTCTGGGTTCAGTGGGCATGGTTTTGAGTAGCTCCTTGTATTGTAGCAGCTATACTGAACTGTAGTAGCTGTGTCACAGCAGCAGTAGAGACAACATGATCTGGTAATTTCAGGTTGGTCGACATACTTACCTCGGTTGTGGTTGGTGTGTGATGCAGTGTGAGATCATGATTAGGCAGGGGCTGCTGAGAAGGGTGTTTGCAGAATGGCAGCGGCTGTGCCAGGAGCGAGACTGGAAGACTCAGCTGGCCACCAGGGACAATGAGATCAAACGCATGGACAGAGAGGTCAGCCACCATAACAGGCTCGCGCAGCTCTCAAGACCTGCATGCATGCCTTCTGCAGTATGCCTGCATGCGCGCGCGCGTGCGCGCGTGTGTGTGTGTGTGTGTGTGTGTGTGTGTGTGTGTGTGTGTGTGTGTGTGTGTGTGTGTGTGTGTGTGTGTGTGTGTGTGTGTTGTGTGCGCATGTGCTTGCTCAAGAGTGAGCATGCTGTCACTATGCAGCAGGCTGCTTGTCTGACTGCCACATACCAAAGACAACAATGAATTTTGCATGATACTGGAAAAAAAGCGTCCAAGGCAGTGTTCCATCTGAAGGCCAGAGCAGCCTCACACATAGTTGATCACATCTGCTGTGACGGCTGCTTGAAACATGCTCAGCATCCTTGGGACAGATGCTGTGGCTATGCAAGAACGCACGCACGGACACCTTGGCTGCTGACATGCAGTACCGCAAGCTTGAGTCGAGGCCCATCTTTGTGATGGCAAAGAAGAGGTTGAGGAGGGTGGTTCAGGAGTGGCAGGCAGCTGTACATGCCAAGGAGGCTGCACGCCGCCAGGTGGCCGCTGTTCAGCTGCAGGCCAACCACAAGGTCATGAGACGAGCCTTGCTCAGCTGGTGAGTCATGACTGCAGCTCATATTGACTAAGCAGCTCACCACAGGGAAACCCAACTCATCTCACCCCAATGCATCTCTTTGATTAGTGCCAAAAGGCAAATTCTTTTCTGTTTGTTGTGTCACAGAGGAGCTAACCATGCAGCAGTGCTCCGGCCTCCAGGTGTATGGCGCAAACATGTACCTCTTCTTCTGTGGCTGCTGCAAACAGAATGCCTGCTTGCTATACTGCTGGCTTAAGAATGTCCTCTTGGCGGTGATTGCACTGGCTTGCTGACGCAGCCCTGCGTGATCTGTTACAATACTATCACGTTTTGTTACAGATTTGCAAAGGTGTTATTTTGTTTTGAGCAGTGCAAGGCTCTCCTTGATGCAACAAACCTGTCCATTCTTCAGATCCTGAGTTCCAAAGTCGACCTGCAGAAGCTATCCGAGACTTCCCAAGCGACCACAGAGACATGTCGTCACATGTGGTCTAGACTGACGTGTCAAGTGCAGGCAGAGGGGATCCAAGAGACAGCACCAGCATAGTGCCTTCTTCAAGCGCACGTGCCAGAGGCTGGCCAAGTCTCGGCTGCAGCGCATCTTCCACCAGTGGACTGACCTGGTGGGCAGTCGGGCGCAGAAGCAGAGCAACGCCAAGCACATTTTACACCATTACCAGTGCAGACAGCAGGTGAGCTACTGCTATGAAGCTCTATTTTTGGTCTTGAAGACTCTGTGAGAAGTGTGGTCTCTCTTGCAAATATGTGTGGCGTTTGAGCACTTTGTGCAGCAGCATTGGGCCAGGAAACGTACCAGAAACAGCCTGTGTCTCTGTGCATTGATCTCAGAAGCTTACTGTATACCTCTGATACTGCATCTGAGCCCTGAGCAATGCCCTCCCAGCTTGTTGACAATGGTCACAGCGTCACAGCAAAGCTCACACAGCAGCAGAGCATCATCACACAATGACAACTTTTGATTTTAGATGGTAATGATAGTAGTGATAACAATTACAACAAAAGGGCATCAGGTGCTTCAATGTTCTCTTTCAGCCACAGCGTGCAAGTGCAAGGAGCAGTATTACAGAGGGCTCACAAAAGGAAAGCGTTAGAATATTGTTGTCATTACTGTTACAAGCAGAGACTGGCTGTACAAACAGAAACTCAGCTGTGAAATGATAAACAGCTCTAGGCAAAACTGCTCATTGGTTGTGCGCTGGCCCTAGCTGATAAAGGCAGCACTACAGCAAAGCTCAGGGGCAAATCAGGGCACAGATCACAAATTAGTCCCCATAGCTGTGGATATTGATCATCAATTCTGTGCAGGCCGAGGCACTGGCGCCATGAAGGCAGTATCTCAACAAGCCTCAACAGCAGCAGGCAACTGTACACACATGATCAATTCCTTTTGTTCCTCTTCCCCATACCTTTAGCTACTTGTTTGTTATGTTGCAGCTGCAATTAACAAGCAACCGAGCAATCACTAAGAGGCCACAATCACAACCAGAACACGATTTGGGGAACAACACCCTCAGTGACTGCTGAAAACTGATGGACATTCATAAACCCAGGACATGAAGAGTCAGTGGTGTGCAGGCCAAAGCCTGGAGGCGGTGGATGCAGTACCACAGCAAGGCGCAAAGGCAGAAGAAGGCCATCAAGAAAGGGCAGTCTTCCTTGGTGGGCCTTGTCTTCTCTGCCTGGCTCAGCAGGACCTGCAAGATGCGCCAGGTCAAAGCATGCAGAGCAAAGAACGCTGTACGACAGCAGCACAGGTCAGCCTGCCACGTCCTGAAACTGCTTCAGTGAATCTGCTGGAACTTGGGTACATTGTTGAGTCACAGTCACATTTTGACACTTGAGTGGATTTGCTGGAAGTTGGTGCCAGGTATTGAAATTGTATCTGCTGGAAGTTGGGTATTTCTATGAGTGACAGTCACGCTTTGACAGTCTTGAGTGAACTTGCTGGAAGTTGGGAAGCCATGTCTGAGTTTAGTTGCCCGTTGTCAAGGCAACAGCTGCAAATTCTGGGCTTGGCGACTCCTTGGCTGTGCTGATGTCAGTGAAAGACACACTATGTGTCGATAGACTGATACCTTTGGAAAATCAAGTTGCTGAGCAATTTGTGTGTGGCTTGTCATCGAGAGATTGCATCATGCAGCTATCAAGTCAGCACATGCTGACCATTACCTACTTGTCATACCTGTGTCCGATATCTTTGAGTGCTTTCACCATGCTGACGTCGTGTATGCCCAATGCCGGTTTCCACCTTGCAGGTATAGTGTTAGGCAGCGCACCACAGGCAGCAGATCAGCTGTAGCAGATCATCTGCAGCGGTAGTTGCTGCCCAATGGCTGCAAGGCATGACTGCACTTCTTTGAGCACTGTGCAGCTGTGAACTCATGAGGCACCTCTTGGTCATGCAGACTGCTGGAGATTGCAGATCAGAGGGCTGCCTCATGCAGCAGACAAGCTGTGGCCTCAATCTGACACCGGCTATCAGTCATCAGCCATACACTTGTACGGGGTCACAGGTCACTCAGCAGCTCTGTTGCATGCAGGCTGCTCAGTGTTGCCTTCAGAGGATGGTGTCAGGCAGCAGACAAGCTGTGTCAGCAGACTCTGGCCGATGGGTATGAAGAGGTGGCAGGGCAGGTGGGGTCCATGAAGGCTGAGAACGACCGGCTGCGGCGAGACAATGAGCGCTTTGTGCGGCTTATAGACAGCGGCGAGTGGGGCAGGGGGCGAGTCGCTGAGCTCACTCAAGCTGGTGAGTGTCCCATTGCAGCCGCGTGTCTGGGTAGCTTCATGTTCGATCTCTTGTTTGTCAACCAAACCTCTGCACAGACTGGATGGATTGGTATTGTGCTGGCACATGTGTAAATCAAAGCTCTGCACAGCATGGCTGGATTGATATTGTCCAGCACATGTGTTGACCACAGCTTTGCTCACAATGGATGGGTTGGTGTTGTCTGGCACATATGTCAATCAAAGCTCTGCACACGATGGATGAACTGGTATTGTTCAGCATGAATCACATGCAATGATGGTGCCTGAGTATGCATGGCAGCTCTGATGGCTACACTGCGATGCTTGGGTGGGTCACTGATTCAGCCCATGTGTGCAAGTTTGTGAATGTCGCATGGAAATAGAGCCAAGGGTGAGCCTTCAGCAAGTAGAAAACTGACAAAACAAGACCAAAGTACAGATAGTTTTGTGCAGTGCAAACAGGATTGAAGACAGAGGACATTGCTTGAAATGTCATGTGC
>JAABUO010004381.1_pt1 | contig 16645 bp, 24 predicted proteins | sample 5559291 | NCBI WGS metagenome assembly JAABUO01 (sample SAMN10711878, study PRJNA513372) | rock metagenome | isolation source: Antarctica rocks | place: Antarctica: Victoria Land, Finger Mt sud
GTACAAATGGTCTTTGTTCCGTGACTCTTCTATCACCTCAGTGTGTCTCAACAGATCAGGGTCCAGACTTGTTGGCTGGCACAATAGCCGCCCCAGTGCTAGCTCCGGATGCAGTTTGTGGGTGTCTATGCTCTCACACATATGCATGATATTGTTGTGCATGTACCTGGTGTAGGTAGCCAAGGCAAGGGACCAAAGAGCAGGAGTTTGACATTGATCTCTATGTATGTGCACAATGTTGACAGGATTCGAAGTCTGAGTGTTGATCTGATAAACCGGGTCAGATCAGGCAGGTATTTGTCAGGAGCAAGCAGTGTGCAAGTGGGACTGGACTGGTTTCCACACAGTGGTGGTCACTACAAGTCAGAGGTGTTCAGCAACAGTTGCGCTGTCACTCAAAGCTACAGATTGACACTGCCAGCAGTAGCACATACCCATTTCAACGCGCAGATTGCATCAGGCAATACTCATGACTATGCAGCTCGTTACCACACAGAAAAATGGAAATGCTTCCAAACTGGCACAGGTAACATCATGCAATTGTTCATCATGTGAAGCTTTCAGGACCGTGCAGAAACCCTTTGTTCTGCAGAGATACATGAGGCAAGGGACCAACAGCAGAGTTTGACATTGATCTCTATGCATGTTCACAACGTTGACAGCATCTGAACACATACCTGCTGTTTCTTGTGCACATCAAACACCATGACTGCTCGGTAGAAGTCACTGGAGACTGCCACAAGGCTGCTATCACTGTTCCAGCAGCAGTACTGGCTGCCTGCAGACGCAAGTCACACTGCCAGCTTCTGTAGCTTAACAGCGACAGTCACACTGTCAGGTTCTTTAGCTTGACAGCGGCAGACACAGCTTCTGAGACGCATAGCAAGAACTTGTGCATATGCTGTATGGCTGGTTGCAATTGTAAAACGCTACAGTAAAGAACTGTTTTACAATTGCCCAACCAGACAGCATGTGCACACGTTCTTGCTATGTGTCTCAGAAGCTGTGACTGCCGCTGTTGCGCAACCAAAATGCTTTGTATGCAAGATGCATGGTGCAGTCCTGCTACATACACAGATTGACTCACAGCTTCAGCATGGTCAGAAGCTGACGCACAAAAGCCAGCTGACTATGAAAGCTGCATGACGTAGCATACATGCAAACTAGACTGCAGTCAGACCCAGGAAGGTCACGCTGTGTCTTCAGGATTTGATACAAATCAGGCAAACGAAACATGAGCACGTGGTTCTGGTGTACTTGGTGGTATTCATTCTGAGTCGTTCATTCAATCAAAAGTGTTTTCCTGGAGGGTCGTGCAGGACGTGGTATTGATGCATGACCAGCATTTTTATGATGATGATAATACTAACAACCATATCAATAATGATAGCAATAATAATAATATTAACAATAACTAATAACACTGACAATGACTATTACTATGAATGTCATTATCATTACTAGTATGACGAGTAACGCCCACCTGGAGAGACAGACGACCTGGGTCTGGACCGGGTGGTGTGGCGAGGCCTCTTAGCACCAAAATTCAGCATAGCGCTCTTCTGCTTCTTTGGCTTGCCTGCAACAATCAAACAAGCATACATTGGCTATTGTGAGCTAGGTGTGGGCAAAGCCGTCTTACTTATGCTGAAACTCCCATACTGCTCTGTAACTTTTTGATAACTTGAAAGTCACGCATTTACGACTCTTCATAAATAACGATTGTAACAATGACAACAACAATAGTAATGACAATGATGATGAACAAACAGTAATAGTAAAACCACTACCGTATAGACATTAACTTTCCTCATTTTGTTGAATAATGGCTTTTAGTGGCGAGGCAGATCCAAAGATGCCCTATTATCCTCCCATTGTAAGTACTTGATAATTATCCATTGTAATTACGTGATAATTGTCCATGGCCACATAAACATGCACAGAGTACCGACGCGGCGCATTTCCAGTCCAACAAAGGTCTCAAAAGCGTCATCAAATCTGCTGCACAGGTTGCAGACCGCAGACAGTCCAATTGTTGTGTTCACATGGGGAAATGCTGCAGATCTTGCGCATTTCCCTGACATCTGAGGTTTGTTCAAGTCTTGAGAGTAATGCTGCAGTTGTCTGAGGACCATTTAAATTACAAAATAATGGAATAAGGATCTGTTTGATTAACATTTGTTCCACGCAAGGCTGAGGAACATGGAGATTTGAAAACATTTTTGTCCCTATGGTAATGATGATAATGTTATTTTTAGGCAAAGGGCAATAAAGGTTTCAGATTACCCGTGTCATAGGTATAACCTTGACTGCCATGCAGCAACTGTAAGCAGCCTGCATCCCCAACAACCGCCACCCACTGGCCATCGGGACTGGCCACTGCGCAATTGCACGCTTCCGGAAAATGACTAAGGACAGCGGTCGTGGCTGGGGATGAGAAGGAATCCCAGGAGACGTCCTGATGGGGATTGGTGGTGGCTGTGTGGTGCATGTCCATCAGCTGTTGGTCTGACATGAACAGGACCTGCACAGTCACAGTCACAGACACAATCACAGTCACAGTCACAGACAGACAGAAAAGCATTTGATGTAAACCTCCGGCTTTGTGGTTTCTGATCTCGGCAATGACTATGACAATGTGCCAGTCAGAGTATGCTGAGATATGTCATGGTTGTGGGTGATACCAAAATCCATGGCCATTGCTGATGCCAATTGGCAAGTGCTGAAGAGTGCATGCCCAAATATTAGTCTGTGACAAGCAAGACTGGCACAGTCACACTCCCTTTGAGCTGCCATATGCAATCAAAACCTTTTATCTTTCTGCTCTGGTCTACACACCTTGCTGAGAAAAAATATCGGTGTCTACTTTTCGAATTGACACCAGAAAAAGTATGTTTTGTTTCTAGCGGTATCCCTTCCTGTTTACAACAGAAATAGCAGAAATATGCAGGCTTGAAGCAATGGTTGTTCACACGTTGTCACATCATCACACATAAATGCTGGTACGCCAACCGCCCAAAACAGGACCTCATGCAGGGAATTACTCAGGGCTGTACATATCTGACCCTACACTCACTATTGTTAGTATGCTGACTGCCAAAACAGGACCTTACACAGGGAGCTACTCAGGGCTGTACATACTCCACCCGGTACTCACTGTTGTTGGTACCGGACTGCCAAAACAGGACCTCATACAGGAATCTACTCAAGCCGTACATACCTGACCTAGGGCAAAACATGTGTCTGATGGATAACTGAATGAACAAGCACGTCATGCAGATGCTTGAGATGCAAGGAATGATAAGAGGCCCACACCAGTCGCTGGGGATCTGTATGAGTGTCATCAGCAGTGGGTTGCAGTCTGTGGCAAGGAAGCTCTTTGCTGGGTGAGTCCAATGGCCCACAACCTGTCTCAAAGAAATAGACGCAGCCGTTCTGGCAGGCAGCTAGCAGCCTTGTGCGCCCACCCACCACACCAAAGCGCACACTGCATGACCAGGCAACATTACTGTGTTGGTGGACACAGCCCTCACCAGTCAGCCATGCTGTTGACTACAAGAGTGGAGACAGCCCTCATATGCTGGCCGAGCTGTCTGCTGTGTGAGTGGAGAGAGCCTGTAACTCTTAGCCACGCTGTCCACTGTATGAGTTGAGACAGGCCTAATATGTTAGGGATACTGTCTGCTATATAAATGGAGGCAGCACTCACATATCAACCATGCTGTCTACCATCTGAGTGGAGAAAATTCTCACCTATTGGCTGGTCTGTCTACTACATGAGTGATACCGTCTTGACCTGTCAGCCATGCTGTCTACGGCATGAGTGGACACAGCGCTCACCTGTTAGCCATGCTGTCTGCCTTGACCATGCCGGCGTGACTCTCCAAAGCAATATGGCTGACCAGCTGCAAAACGAGGGGGCATCTCTTTGCATGTGCCCCATGGGTTCTGAATCTGTGCCCCAACGCAGCAGCCCTCAGCTGTGGGTCCACAAACTGGTCTACAGAGCTGTTGTCTGATGCCTCATGCTCAGGATTGACTGCCAGCTCATACAGTGACAGCATCCCAGCATGACCGCCTGCATGAACGTCTCACACCATTCTATACTTGACAGGTTTTTGCAGTCCAAGTGGTCACGCTTTTTTGGTCTGGGGTAAGACGCGGTATGTGCGTGAGCCCTGTTGTGACAATACTTGCAGGGGCTGCTGCCAGCTTCTGAAATGATGTCAGCCTAGCATGTGCTGCTGCAATATAAGCTGCGCTCAGCCAATATACACTGCTGCTGACTGCACAGTGCTGTCATGTGATGTAAGCTGTTGTGGCAAGACATATCACTGATGCCCACGATGCAAATGTGCCAGTACAATCAGCAAAACCATCAAGCAAGCAGGCATGCATGCACCTGCACATGCTCTGTGCCCGTCCCCCAGCAACAGCGACCTTACCAATTGCGACAAATCTTCCATCGGGAGACCTGGTTATGCTGTACGCTCGAAACCTGGGTTTTGTGAATGCAAGCAGCACAGCGTCTGATTGATCTGTCACTGCTGTTGAACCAGCAGCAGTACAGGCAGTCTGTGTTTGGCCATGGGCTTCAAAGGATCCAGGGTCTCCCCTGTGGATGTAGAACACAGCTGTTGCTGGATGCGCAGCTGGATTTGAGCAGGAAGCTGCAGCGTCAGGTGGGCATGCAGCAGAGGAAGGAGCTGGTGATGAAGCTGAGGCAGCAGCTGCTGCCGAAGATGGCATGGCAGCTGGTGGAGCAGCTGGCAGACGCCAGACAGCTAGGCAGAAGGAGTTGTGCAGCATGACTATCTCCTCATTTTGTGACCCTGCAGGCAACACGTGATCACCGGTGCTTGATGTGGAACAGTGGACCATCTTGGCTTGATTTCCGCTGATATGATCATCCTCTTCAATGTGTGATCAAGCTTGTTGGCAATATGTGACGAGACTTGTTGGCTTGTTGAAGCCTTGACACACACCTCTCTCTCTCTCTTTATCTGGCAGACCGCTGTCAGTCAAGTGACGGTAGCGCTCAACACCTCTTACTTATTACTCACAACACATTTTGCAGCCTGTGCATTCCGCAATGCATGATGTCTGTCGTGAGGTGCATGCATACTCAGCACACTGTACCGTGGACTGGAGTTAGACCACTGGATTTAGACCACTGGAGTTAGACCACTGGAGTTAGGCCACTGGAGTTAGACTGCTGGAGTTAGACCGACCGCTGGAGTTAGACCACTGCGACTTGTCAGGGTCGACAAGCTCTTTGGGGCCTGCTGGCTTGCTGTGGAAGCTGTTGGGAATCACTTTGACAGACCAGTTCACGCATTGTAATGCTTTTGGTACCAAGCCAGAAACCATCAAGCACAGCCCAACCAATGATGCTGCAAGAGATGAGTACTGTGACAGAAAGAGAACACATGTTGTGACATCCCTGTGCCAGCACATTGCTACTGTGGCTGCACAAAAAACACAAGTCAGGACAGCAGAGCTGAGCTGTGCTTGCTGCTGGCAGCTTGCTCACCTGTAATGCTACTGCAGCTGGGGGTGCCACTTGTTGACAGTGAGTCTGCGGACTGGAAGTGGTTACTGGCAGCGCTGAGGTGGAACCAGGCAGGGTCAGCCTGCTGAGGATTGCTGAAGAAGCTTTCCTGGCCTTGCTCATTGCCGTCATCATCTGGCTGTTCCCCTGTGCATCATGTGCAGATGATGAAACATCCATGCGGATGATCCAACACCCTATGCAGATGATCACACCTCCATGCAGATGAAACAAAACCCCATGCAGATGATCAAGAACTCATGCAGATGATCCACAGTGCCTGCAGATGATCCAAACCCCCACGCAGATGATCAAACCCTCAGACACGGCACACATTAGTTTTGCACAAAGACAGCTAAAGATCTTCCCCTCTGTCAGCAGCAGACCAGGAGCAAACATAGCGTGCAGCTGGTTGCAAGTCCATGTGTTGCATCACACCACGCCAGTCTTGGCACCATGCACTATCCTGATTGCACAGTCGGGTTCACTTGCATGTCTACCACATGGGTGGCAGCTTGAGACCGCAAGAAATACCCAAGATATTACAACCATTGTCAGATTCATCTTGTGGGGACGCGAATTGGATCCAAAACTGACAATCGGTCATTGTGATCTGACCAGATTCATCAAGAGCAGGCGGAAGTTGAGGTTGATAGCTTACAATCGTCATCAGATTCGTCATGAGGGAAGCCCCAGAAAGAAGGAATCTTGCCAGCAGGCTGCAATGGCCCGGACTCGTCCCGCTCTATCGCAAACTGCACAGCAACAGCCAGTCAGTCATCTTGCATGTCCTCTGCAATGGGCCCCTGTGAGCTCATCAACACCCTCTGAGAACCCACTGCACCTGTCGGGGTGGGTCCTTTGGCAGCACACCTTGGTGTTACAGACATACTGGCTGTCAGCAGCAGTAACGCAAGCTGGCACCAGTCTAAGATGAGTGACAAAGACAGGTGCTGTTTCCTAAGACAGGTGCCTGGTTGTGTATGCTGAAGTGGCCATATCTTGAACACACGTATGAGATGTATCGTGGCAAGGCTATCTTGGATGGGCATGTTTTGGAAAAATCACCAGTGATGGCAGCCTGCATTTGAGCACGCTGCCTTGATTAGCAAGGTGCCAAGCTGAGGCACTCCACTTTTACTGGGGATGTCTCACCTGGAATTCATGCAGATTTGCATGATAGTCATCTTCGTGGATCAGATCACCAAGGTCAGCACCATCCCAGGCTAGGTCATCATCATCATCATCTGATGTCGTCTCATCCTCTTCTTCATCGTACAGACCCACATCATCATCCGGATCAAGCTCATGTAAGCCAAGCTCATCCAGATTAAACCCGGGATCCAGGAAGGCTGCTTGGGCTGCCATTGCATGCAGGGGGTTGCCTGCAAATGCCCCCTGGGCAGGGTCTGCTTCCTCTTCATGCTCTTCTTCATCCTCTTCATCTGCAGCAATGCAACTTGCCATTTGATATTAGCTCATTAGACTTAGTTGATACAGTGTGTAGGTGCTTTTGGTGACTTGTTGTGTGTTGCAAGTATGTGTCGGCGATGTGTTTGATGTGCCAATCACTGGTCAGGTTTGACTGTGCACAGTGCTGCCTTTGTGGATGTGATGTGGCCCTCCCTGCCTTTGTTGATGCGATGGCATTGTGACAAAATAAATGTGTCTGCCGCTAGGGCTTGCAAGGCTGCATCTGGAGATTCTTGCAACAGCAAAACTTGCTGGTGGACTTTTTCTTCTCATGGACATCCGTAATCATGATTTGTAGCTGAAGTAATGGCAACCTAATGCTGCTGATCAGCAAGAGGATGCATGCCCTCTTGCTGTTATTGTGCTCATGCCCTGGCTGTTGTCGTAACCCACAAGTCTACTTGTGGCACTCAAAGCAAAAGTGGAAAGATATGCGACATTCCAGTACAAGAAGTATATGTGTGGCGTACAGCCTGTGCATGTATGCCAGGACAGGCGTGCTTGGCTTGGCAGGCGCGTGCGCATACCTTGGATTTTGACTGCTATGCAGTGAACAGGTGGTCATGCGTTTGGCTAAAAGCAGATTACCAGTAAGCTCATGAGGAGCCTGTCCAGGAACATAATCGTGTTCGTCCCACTCATCTTGGTCCAGTTCCGCTTCCAGTTCAGCCATGTCTTCTTCCAGCTCGTCTATGTCTATATCTTCGTCGTCGTCATCATCCTCCTCCTCATCATCCTCCCACGCGGCCCAGGCATCATGACATCTCTCAGGTGTATCGCGGAGTGCAGCTGGAAGGTTGCTCACGATGCGGACAGCCTGTTCAACAGGGCTGCTGGAGGCTGTGGCCTCCTCCGGGACAACGGTGTCGGCTTTGCCCGAGTCTGCTTCCTGACTGGACGCCATTGTTATTGGTCAGTGTTGCTTTGCACGCACTTTCCAAACAGAATGTGACCTATTGGCATGCGCATGCTGCGCTGGAGCGTGCTATGCTGGAACCCTTGCGTTGACCGCTTCGTAGCTTCCAATGCTGCCGTCTACGTCGCATGGCTCGTTCGCGTCGAACCAGAAAACGTCTCACAGAGGCAGATGCTGCCTATTGCCGTTTCTGACCTGAGCCCCCTTGCTTTGAAAGTCTGAAGTCGCTGATCGTTACAGATGAGTGATCCAGCTAGCTGCGTTCCGTGAGTATGAGGCGGCATCCCGGCCCGTCGCATCGACAACCAAAATCAAAGGCATCAGTCATTGCAGCAAGCTTTATCCTGGCTCTGTTGGTCGTTATAGCTGTAGCTGCTCGCTTTTCGGGATCTCAAGACAGGGTGACCTATCCTCTTGAGTCTGAGTTTGGTGAGAGCTACCTTCAGACTGCGCTCCTGTCAGAAGAGAGCCACAGTGTCTTTCCGCAACCGCCCCCTTCTGTGTCAGAGACAACGAGCGTCCTGTCTTCGCCTGAAAAGCCAAAACCAATAATAGCACCCAAGCTACAGGTTAATGTCTTGTCGTCATTCAGCGTCAGCCCAAGCACTGCCTCAGCACCAAGCAGCCCAGAGCAGGTCGCCTTTGTGCAAGGCTATGAGCAGCTGCGACCCACACTCTCAGTCACAAGCTACATCCCTTTGAATCATCAGCCAGTGCGCGGCATCGTAATGCCTGCTGGGAAATCACTCAGGCTTGGCAGCGCCTATGTAGCTGTGCAACTACTCAGGGAAGAGCTGCAGTGTGACTTGCCTATTGAGATCTGGCATATTGCTGGTGAGATTGATGCCCACACCAAGGCTGTTTTTGAGGTAAAACGCGCCGCTTATGCACGTTCTTAACACAACCAACCTGGTGGCAGTTCGGCAAGCCCCTTGCTTCAGGCTGTTGATGTTTCGACACCAATCACTAAAAGGGCATTGCATTACAGACATGTCCAAACTTGAGATTCTCGGCAACAAGTTGTTAACAAGCCTGTTACGCTGCAGACAAGCTTCAGTGGTGTGACATGCAGAGATGCCACCACATTGCCATACCCATCCCATCACAAGCCAGCAAGCATAAAAGGCTATGCCCTCAAAGCCTTCGCCCTGTATGCAACCAGCTTTACAGAAGTCATCCTGCTTGATGCCGACAACCTGCCTGTGCTCAACCCAGCCTTGCTGTTTGACAGCCCTGAGTACCAGCTGCACGGCAACATGTTCTGGTGAGCCTTAGCTCCCCAACCTTATTACAGAAACACCCCCTGCCCTGGTGGGGCAGAGTACACCCTACTCTGCCCCACCACTCACACCCTCACACTGCTTGCTGCATCCCAATCCAAGCAGCTGGCTTACCTTGCATGACAACTTCACCTGTCGTAATGTCTACTAACTTGTATACTTTTCCAGTAGAACACCATTCATCGAATGTACCAGGCATCAAAGCATTCTGCTGCTTCTGCTGTACTGATGTTTCACAACCTCGTACGGGTGATGCTGTCATGCATTCAGGCTGTGCAGTGTCTGTCCAGTGCACTGTGCTGTGGGTCCAATTTAGCTCTGCAGCTGTCTTGGGCATTGATCATTGCTAGGCATAACTGCAGAGGGCAATCAGCTGATGATCTGGAGCAAGCCATATTGTACATGCACACAGCCTATGTCAGTGTCACTGCTCAGCAGGATGTAGGTGACCATTCCATGCACTTGCCTTGCAGGCCCGACTTGTTTGCCCTGCCCTTGTCTCGAGTTTCAGGCATCCAGGCACAGGCCTACCACTTGCTAGGCTGGAGTGAGCCCTGGGCGCCCAGCGCAGTTGGCAACAGCTCTTTCATGTTTGCAGAAAGCGGCCAGTTCCTGCTGGACAGGTAACGTCATGCACATGGCACTGTTTGTGGAAGGAGGCGAGGCATCTTAATCACATTTCTAACATGCTTGAACAGGAGATGTAAAGCACATAAAGCTCATTGAGACTTGTACATACACTTTCTTTCTCTCAACCTGTTTGACATGGTGTGCTTGGTCTATGGTCAGATGCGTGTTAGATGTCTATAAACTTTGTTGTGGCCAAAAACAGCATTGAACGATGTGTTTCATTCATACTCAGGATTCTCAGTCATTGTCTGTTGACTCCTCAGATGAGTCCTAAAGACAGGAGATGTAAATTGATTGATTGATTGATGAATCTGACTCCTTCAATTGTGAGTGTCACTTTGACACTTGAACTGTTAACAAACACGCTACTGGCTAGCCAGCAGCAAGCCTGCACAGCTGTTGCCTATGTCACAATGCAGCTGTTTGGTAGTCAAGCACAAAGGGCTGCCAACATCCAAAATGTGATGGCGAAGCATGTGAGGGTTGCTTGTAGTACCGTCTGGGATGCATATATGGGCTCTGCCCACAGCAAAGCCCGGTATATTTCATCCTTGGACTTTCTGTCATCAATGCCAAAAGGCGTAGTGTTTTTCTTTTTGTCTTTTTGTCTTTTCATTCTATACGAGCTGTGCAGATCCATGACAGCAACCATTGTAGCCTTTTACTTCACAGCCCTGATGCCCTGTAGGCGGCGTCATGCTGATGTGGTGGAATGGGCGTGGTTCATCAACTCTTATGGGGATGATGGTGTCTACCAACAGCTGATGAATGGTGACAAGGATAGTTTCTTGCTGGCCTTTGCATTGGCCAACAAGATCACAGAGTACTATCAGGTGACCTTTCTTCAGGGCTGGGCTCATGCGTCAACATGCTGCAGCATCTCCTCTTATGCACAACAACCTTCTGATGCAACAGCTTGGCTAAGAAATTGTTTGCTCAATCTGCAAGTGACTGCATTGCTCCTGCAGATCAGAAACATACGAAAGTAGAAACACCATGTACATGACACACAGATCTCTGTATGGCAATGGAGAAACACAGATCAGTGATGCCTTGTGCTACCTGTACCTTTGCCAAGGCAATGGCATGTACCAGCATGATGCCAGACGGTCACATTGCAGCTGTTTGCCGCTTCTTTGTCCTCAGTTGCCTCTACGGTTCAATATATATGCAGGTCCCAGAGTACGTGAGGTTGTGCTTGCATGACGTCGCAGAGGTCAGGCCACTGTCGCTGAATAGTCTGCATGCCTGTGAGTACATGTTTAAATCAAGCTGCTTGACGTCTATGACATCTGCACTGACATGTATGTCCTGCAAGCCAAGCGGCAGGGATATCAGTTGGACGTGTCTTGTGCATAGCACTGGTCTGAAGCCTCCAAGAATCTGGCCATCTTGCTGTGGGGCTGCGAAGTTTGAGGCTCTGCAGCATTTGCTTGTTGCTGACCAAATTCATGCAAAAAGGTCGCAAAGGTGGGGACAGACTGGCTGTTGAAGCTGGCACTTTTCTATTGCAGGGCTCAAAGCTTGAGCATGTGGGCATTCTGCACCACAACCCCCAAGGCCAAGTGGCCTTCTTCCATCGCACATCTGGCGGCAAAGTAAACCCCCTTGCAGCGCCTGGGCAGTTATGGCAGGCACACTATACAACTGTGCCACTTCCTGCACAAGCTGCTTGGGACCTGTTTGATGGAGCGGCAGAGTCTGGAAACTACAGATATCCTAAAGACCGCATTCAGGCTGGGGCTTTGAAAGAGTGTATGTTGATAGAAAGCCGTCAACTGATGTATTGGCCGTCCTGTGCGGGTGTAGCATTGCAGGAAGAAAACAGTTTGCCTGTCTCAGTTCTGACTCAGCAAGATCTGCAAGGCACGCAACTTGGCACTGTTTATGACACGTCATACAGCAAGTTTGTAGCACTCCAGGAGATGATGCAAGTGCCTGATCAGAAGTTTCTGAAAGAGCTAGCCTGGCTACGATAGAGTACGACACTTTGTATCTCATGAGCACCGACAGCATAGGTCGTGGATGCCTATGGAAGGATGTGTTAATGGGTCATTGTAACCTATAGGGTTCAGTGTCTAACAGCCAAAGTATAGGGGTAGTCTGTAGAGTATGCTGCTTGTAGGATCACAAATCCTGATGGCGTTCTACTGCAATGTGAGTCATGTATGTTGGTATTGCATTCAATTCCAATCCGAAGGCATAACCATCAGTCGGACTGACCTGTCATGGCCCATTCCAGTGAAACCTTTGTCAGCTCTGTTTATGTTTATGCAGCTTGACATACATATGGTGCAGCAATACAAGCTGCATTGGCTGATGACACCTCTGCCTAGTAGTGCCTCCATGGCTGCTGCGACACTGCCTTACATCGATGTTGCAAAGTGTCCAAAAACGCTATTACCAAGACCAACGTTGCTGACAAATACTGCCAACAATCTTTGTTAATACCAGTCGATCTAGCCATTACAAGCTGGCCAAGCCATGCATCGCAACCTGTTTTGGCCTTCGAAAGCTCTTGCTGCTGGAGATGCACATGAAGTATGCCAAGTAAGTGATAGGCCTCGTTATCTATTTAGCTAGAACCTCATCATCCAACGTCAAATATATCAAAAGTGGCCATTTGCCCTTGCCATGCTTCTTGCACCAATTGAGTTGATTGCAACATGCAAATGCATCACTTCAGGCCTTTGGCCTACCCTTGGATACTGCACAGCATGCATGTCGAGCCCAAAATTGATCAAGTCATGATTGGCCTGTTGTACATGGCACACCCTGGTGGTCGCCGGCATAAGTTTACATTCCTGCCAAGGCTAAGGCCCTACCCCATGAGGGGGCATCGGCTCTTGTATTTCCAGCCCAGAATCAATGAGGCTCAATGAAGCTAGCACTGGCCAGTTCCCAGCAGGCAAATATTGGACACCACCAGCACAAAAGTGGTTGTAGCTCAGACACAGAGAGTCCAGCTGTGGCCAGTCTCCTTGACTAAGATGGCAAACAGCTGCAGCATCAAGGCTAGTGTGGGATACATCAAGGGATTCAAGATAAGGCCAGATAGCATTGACTAATTGCAGAACACTCTTTGCATCAAGTACATGCCTACTGATCCGAAGACCTTCTATGGCTGGCCAAGTGTCAGTCAAACAGCTGTCAAAGATTGGCTGGAGTAGACCTTGCCCCCAAACAACCAAAGTTGATGGCACGGGCCAGATGCCGTTCAGTAAATATGCAACACGATTTGGCCTTATCTTGTGCCGTCAGATGTGTAACCTTTTGCCTATGCTGTTCAAGCAAGCGAGAAAGAGCCCAGCCATGAGCGGCACAACCCCCTGCATTCAAGGGGTCAGAGTTTTGACACTTTGGCTGTACCAAAGAAGCTATGCTTTCTCTGTCGCTCAACATTTTCTGAGCAGCCCCAAACTCAACGCTTAGCAGCTGAGTCCACTCTGTCGAAAGGTGATCATTATAATGGTATTTGTATGACTGTGGTCCTCTGGCAAAATCAGACTCGTGCTGTGGTGCAAGTCACTGATAATGCCTTCAGGTCAACTGGCAGAATGGTCTCAGCCAGCTTTGGTGCTTGTCAAGAACAGCAGGACAGCCAGCTGAGCTGAGCTTGCTGAGCTGTTCTGCCTCTGTGTCAATTATCTTCATTCACACGTCCTACAGAGCTCTCTTAAGCGCCTTTTGAGGGTCATAAACTTTAAGGCATCTGGCACGAATGGCGAGGAGGACCCACAGCTTGCGAAGAGCTATTGAGCAAGAATGATGATCCGCTCGGAAACCACCGAAAAGCAATGTATAAGCATATTCCATTCCTTGTAACAACACTGCTAGTGTTTTGATGGCGAGCCGTGCCAACTCAACTGATCTTACCGTTGACTTACCAGTCACGTTCTTCACCCGCGACAAGTTACTTAACCCACACCTTTCGCAAACCGCGTCAAGCTTCCTGGATTAGCAATGCCTGTGAGGCATAGTTTTGCTTGGATGTTGCCTGTAAGCAGTGTGTCGTGCGAAACTCATGGACGAATTTCGCCCGGCGAAATTATGTGCGAAACAGCTAGCGAAATAGCAGACTTTCATCATTTTTGCTCAAAGTACGTGCGTAATGCAGCGAAAAGGCAGCTGCTCCTGTCTGGATGTTCAGATAGACACAGTGATTGTGACCAAAATTCATGCTTCAGACTGGCATGCAACATCAAACCACCACTTTAAGCTGGACTTGCACCTAGCTACAAATCGCCTGACATCAAAAGTGCCAGTGTAACTGCCTTGGGTATGCTCAAGGGGGCTTGCTGCTGGCTTGCTGACATAGTTTGGCTCAAAGACTTTGCTGTTGAAGTCCAAGTCAATGTTGATTGCATCCTCCTTGTTGGCTACATTCCTGCTTTACATTCCTTATCTGGCGGCAGGGTGATCTGGCGGTGATCTGGCGGCAGGGTGATCTGCTTGAAATGCTTCCATATTTTTTCATCAACAGCCCTGCCACCTGCTTTGCGCTTCTTGTGGGCAGGCGCATCAGCGTCAGACATGGCCGCTACAATTGCGGTAAGCCGGACTGCTGCCACTAAAGATTTTGCCCTGACTGCCTGTGCGGAAAACAGTTTCATTCTGACTGCTTGTGCGGGAACTAGTTTCGCACATTTCGCCCGCTTGGGACTTCGACGCAAGCCGTGCGAAACATTCCGCACAGTTTCGCATTGCGAAAGTTTCGCATTCCGCACGACACACTGCCTGTAAGAGCCTGTGAAGACTACTTGATGTGAATCAGCAAAATGCTGTTTGGTTTCGGAGCCGAAACGCGAAGATGAACCGGTTGCCTGGACGATCTTTCCACTAGCAGGACCAACTGCGGGGCGAGCCCGTATTCGCATTCTTGTCTTTGACTGTTAATGTTTCATTACGGCCTTCACGTATGCAGCTGCACTGCAAAGCGTCGTTAAGAGCGCAGAATGCCAGGTCCCCAGTCACACGACTGAATAAGCCTTGCTTCGCGAGAGTCACCGGCCGCAGAACGACAGTTGCTGTCGCAGAAGCACACGGACCCACACGGTTCACTCAAGGTGACCCCAGACAGCAGTTACAGCTTGCATTGAAGGAGTGGGCCGTGACTTGTGCGGCTTTGGGCCAAGGAGATCAAACGGTGTGCAGTTAGCTGGCTTTCGCTTTGCATGCTGGATGTTTGTATGCCTGGCTGACAAGAACCGTGCCATCTGACACTTGGCCCCTGGGTGCCTTGTGACAGATCATATTACGCAAAGGAGGCATACGTGAGCCAACCTTCAGGCCAGCAGCCAGCTCATTTCTGCTTTTCCCAACCTCCTTCCATAGCAATACAAGGCTTCTCAAGCCTGTGGCCAATGTGAAGTATCAACAGGTGCCAACCACTCCTGCACAACTGCAGCAAGTTGGCAAATGACAGACGTGTCAACTTCCAGCTTTATTGGCGGCAACATTGCATCTGCTGCTGTCACCTCTGATCCAGTAATCTTGGAGTACACCTCACTGGCCCCTTGTTCCCCCAGGATCTTGCTTTTGACCAGAAGACAGCAACACATCTGACCATAAAGCATATAGCATCCCTGACAGGCTGCTGGACTACTTTTGACCCTCATGTTCTGTCAGCTTTGTCAGATCATCATGTCTGGACAGAGGAATTTTTGAGCACAAGGCTGAAGTGGAGACCCAAACAGCCAATCACAGTCATGGAGCTGCGATGTAGCCAGCTGCAGCAGCCATTAGTCATTCCAACACAGGACAGCTACTGGGGCTGCTTCTCATGGATAGATGTAGAGCAGGGCGTGACTAAAGAGCAGCTCAGCACAGCAGAAGCAGTCGTGAATGATTCTGACTACCAAGGCAGGCAGCAGCAGGTCCGCACAGCACTAGACCAGCTTGATGACTGCATGGAGGTGGTAGTCAAGTGAGGCTGCCGCCGCATGAAGAACATCTGTGGTAGGCATGTTTGCTAGCACTAGGATTTTGGGTGTTTGGCTAATGGCTGTGGCAGCAGGGAGCAGAGCAGCCCTGTCATAATGCAGAAGTCTGCATCAAATGGACTGATGTAGTCCCCAAGCTGTATGTCAACCATTCGCCTCTGCATTTGACACCTGTAGCTCGGCATGCGTGTGCATATCACCCCTTGCAAAGCTGATTCAGCTTTGTTGAAAGCCCGCAAAGCAATATCAGAGCTGTTTATATAGCTAGCTAACATGTCTCAAGGCAATGATGTGATTAGTTTTCAACAAAGGGGTATATGTACATGCCCAATAGCTATTCTTGTGCCAAAGTTCAAGTGTGCGTGCTTATCGTTGCTCAGTGCGCCAATGCTGATCTGCATCATTGAAGTGCTTGTGAGCTACGATTGCCTTGTGCAGGTTTTGCACATGGCTGGGGATCTGGTGGTCGCTTAGCTAGGGGATGAACGACTGGTCATTCCAGGAGCATGTCTCCCCACGTTGTAATCCCTTCGATGCTTCCAAGATTTGTTTAAATGCGTCAGGTGCGGCATCTGGCCAGAGACTTTCAAACTGCATGTGCAGAGGTTGGCATCTTGCCTGCACGGGCCACCTCAAGTGCCCTCTTACGTGCTAGCCTCTGACTTGCTGATGTGGGCGGCCACAGCTGTTTGCAACGTGACTGTACAGCTGGCATCATAAGTCTGCTCACACACATTTGCATTTCTGTGGCCTTGAACATTGTTGTGCATCCCCAACTGACATATGAACATCAGTCACCATACCATTAGGGATTGCACACCCAACTCTGCAACCCCAGCTGTTCAGATTCCTG
>JAABUO010004382.1_pt1 | contig 16644 bp, 15 predicted proteins | sample 5559291 | NCBI WGS metagenome assembly JAABUO01 (sample SAMN10711878, study PRJNA513372) | rock metagenome | isolation source: Antarctica rocks | place: Antarctica: Victoria Land, Finger Mt sud
AGAGGAGGTGGGTGTAGATATAGACGCAGATATAGAAGCAGACGAAGAGGTGGACCGTAGTGCAAGGAAGGGGAGTATGGGGTGCGAGGGGAGGAGTGCTTTTGATTAAATGGGGGGGGGGGGGATTAGGCAGCTGGACGAGATCTTACAGTATTGCTCTTTTACGGAGGAAGGAGGAGAAGAAAAAACGATGGTAGTGTGGCAGCCCTGGTGGTGGTAGTGAGGATATCCGGGATGGGGGGTGGAGTGCTGGAGTTGTGGTTCTTCTTTCTCTTACAGGAACTGCGATGACGTGATCTTTATGCTGAGTTTCGCGGTCACTGTATTGAGACCAGCAGCAACTTAACTCAATAGGCAACATAGAAGCCTCAGCTAGTGAATAGCATACCACCCTCATTGGACCAGAACGGGACAATGTTTTCAGGGAATCAGAGCCGCAAGAGGGTATGGGATATTTCGCTAGAAGAATTAGGAAACTACTTTTCTTCCTCCCGGTGAAGGAATCTCTAGCAGCCAGTATCAGCGACAGCTTATCTGTGCGACTTCTTAAGCGCAAACCCGCTCTCCAGTCTCAGTTGATACCAGCGTGGTATACCACGGCCTCCTGCGATACTGAGATGGGTTGGATGGCTGGTATAAGCCATATACTAGCCCAGCTGTTGGATTTTGCGAAGCAGCATTCGCAGGCTCTGGTAGAGGCGGAGAGGGATATGGGGAAAGGGAGGATGGGTGGGGTGGGGTGGGGTGGGGTGCTGGGTTCGAGTCAGGAAGGTAGTAGGAATTTGGGTCGTCTCTGTTTGTAGGGGGATAGGTTGCTTGGGATGGGGGTATCTGTCAAGAAGGTGTGAGTCTGGTTGAGTTGGTGAAGGGTTTGCACTTGCGGTCGACGTGACTTTTTTTGATAAAGAATCACTTTGAGTAAATTCCATGTCTTGCTCGTGCCTTTTGTGTCTCGGTCGTGCCTATTGTGTCTCGGTCGTCATTGATTTTTTATCGCTTTGTAGAGCATCACCTGTGCGGCGTTAGCTCTCTTCCTTGGGGATACAGTCCTCCATCGTTATTTTAGTCTCTTTGAAGCATGGCAGATGGGACGTCTGATCTGAGATTTGTAGGTGCCATGCGTAGGCACCATGGGCCTTGACACGACCTGGATAGGGTCTGGATATTGGAAGGTGAAGGTCAAGGAGAAAGCATCAGAATCGGAGATGAGAGATGAACGCGAACAATGTGCAGATTCACAGACCAAGCTTCAAACCAGACGAAGGTTGTCCAGCTAAGGCTGAGAACGTCTTGATCATGACTCCGTCGGCGGCGCAAGGCATTCTTGGCCAAGGCGCCGTCATAGTTCTTTCAATCGAGGTGACGGTGGGATCAGCCAATACAGAACTCCAGAACAAGGCCAATTGCGAGTATATGCCGATGAGCCTGAGAAAGGAGAACCAAGCGTCGATCATCCACATTTGCATAATCCAGGTCAGAGTCCTCTTCCTCTCCTGAGGGACCCAGACCATCGCGTCCTGCCCAGTAGGCCTCTAATGATGTTAATTGGCCTGCTTGGAGACGTTCGGCCCGGTACTGAGTGTTTCGTGTTGTCGTTGCTTTTCCTTAGTTGTAGCCTTGGCAATCGTGTCCGCCTTGTGTAGCCTCTTCCAAACCGCCATCTCGGATATGTTTTCGTCAAGTCGGCCACTGACGACTTGTCTATCCGGTGTATGAGGTCGGATATCCTCTATTGTACACGCCTATTGGGGCTGTTTATGGCCTACAGCCATGGCTTGTTCTCGTACTCGCGAGTTTGCTCCATGTGTCCATCTCACGCGATCGGCCATATTCCATCTCGGCCTCAGCCGTATGGAAGAAGAAACTCTGCTCTATTGAGGGGTCATGGCATTTTAAGTCATCCAGCGAGGATTACAGATCGCCTATTGGCCTACCAAAACGGCATTTTCCAACCAACGATGATACTCCCTTCAAGCTGTACATGTTAGAACATTCTCGTCCCTGAGCCGTCAACCCCGACTTATGCATGTCGTTTTCGATCGCAAACTGAAGAGTTCGATCAAGCGAGAGGACGATCATGTCCCTTTTCGGGTTGTCGGATTAAAGTTCATGTGTTGCAGAGACAAAGCTAGAATCTCGTATTCCTTTCGGAGGAACAACTTTCAAACCACGCACTGAGGAGGCTTGTGGTCAAACAGGATCATAGTAGCGAATATCATTTATCAGGCGCTGTTAATCCGATGGCGTTTGTGGCTTCTTGACAGAACACTGTTTCGGTGCTTGTAGCCCCTTGGCACTTCTTGATCACTTTGCCTTGACACATCAGTAGTACATATCATGATGCATTCATTGGTCGGCCGTAGACCGTGGCGCCGCAAGTCGTTGACAGTAGCAACGCATTCGTGAACGGCTACGATCTATGGGTCAAGTATCACAAAAGAGCTTACCTTAGTTCGATCCATGGATGGCTCTTGCTGCAGTCGCTGTTGAACTGACATGTTACTTTAGCACGTGGCGGCTGTCATAGGTAGTACGCCCGCCTGCGCGGATGCCCCTGGGGCATCCCTAACCAGAATTCTGATGCTTACGCGTACAACAAGCGAGATGCAGAGAAGATGGTTGGTCGGCCGGTAACCAATTCTCTTGCTAGGGAATGAACACCCTGAACAAGGCTGCGTCGGAGGCAGAAGGTTAAATTCTCTCGGGTGGGATGTTGGGGACCATGTCGGGTTTGTTCAAACTTACCAGTACTTCGTTCCCGATGTTGGTGAAGTGATTTCCATGGTCGGAACCAGCCACTTACTGCCGGCCCTTGTAGCCATCAGACCCAGTGGTTGAGGTTTCCAGCTCCAGAGGACGTCGAGGCAAGTCCAAGAAGAGAGAGCTCGCTAGCAATGCATGTCAGCAATACTACTTCGTACTAGTGGCTTAAGCTAGTGCATGCTTACTAGCCGGGCACAACGGGAGATCGTCTTCTATCCCCGCACCCCCGCACCTCCGCACTTCACTTGCTTAGCGTACCATACTTCGACCTCAGCAAGGCAATCATCAAAAACATGGCTTGCTGGCTTGGAGCCTTGAAGACTTGAAGACTTGAAGTTTTCGACCCCGGAACTGAAGGCACAAACCTAAACACCTATCAGGTCGCACGTTCTGACGCTGCTTATGGCGATTCCCCGCATTCAAGATTATTGTCTGTTCTTCCGACCAAGTCCTGTCAGCTGCATTGAACTCTTGGAGGAGGATCTGCAAGCCATAGCTCTTCGCCAGCTCTCATCAGCTCCTCGGAATGGAAGAGTCGAAGCGAGAGCCGCAGCTATACGTGCGCGGCGTGGTTTGGTATCCGATGGGATCGGAACAGCTGCAGGTCGTCAGAAGAAGCCCCTGGCGTCAGCCAAGAAAGTCGATGCTGCTCTCGGACCGGACAAGCAGGGAAGACATAGATCCACGTGTGGTGGTGTGGATAGCTGGGTGGTATCGGGTAGGAGATGCGCATCTTCTGGTACAGCGGGATAGATCTGAATCCGTGAAGCTGTTACGTACTTACATATCCGTATGAGTTCCAGGCACGGAATATGAAAGTCAAATGTGAGATGACTGCAGAAGATCGATCGTAAGATCAAAAGGCAGACGGCAGCGCTTTCATTAATCACTCTTGTTGAACCCCTTAAAGAAGTATATAAAGGGTCCAACATCCTGCAAAACATCAGCAACATTCAGCAGACTCCCACATCTTTCCAACAGCCAAATAAGAAAACCACGCTCTTCAACTAAAATTTACTTCTTGTCTATCAATCAGCCAATATGCACTTCACCCAACTCTTTACTCTTACCGTCTTCCTCGCCGCTGGCGCCCTTGCGGCTCCCAACAACCCTCCTCCACCTCCAACCAAGCCATCTCACCCCCCTCAGCCAACCCAGACCATCGTCAACCAGCAGAACCAGTGCGGCAACAACGTCACTCCGTACTGCTGCACCTCCGACGGGAAGCTGAGCTACACCTCTTGCTATGCCATGAGTAGGCTTCTGCGATCGAATCTTGCCGGCTCTTGTTGTACTGTTCGCTAATCATCATGTTTGGAATAGGTGCCAGTTCCCAGTGCTCCAACACAGTTGTCTGCTGCAATGCCCAGAACGTGAGCGGCCATTTGTTCCTCTATAATAACCTTTTTCTCTCTTCCACGTCTCTCCCCACTATTTCTGTGGTGCTAATTCTCTCTAGAGCATTCAAGTCTGCATTGGCAACGCCAACGTCGTTCTCAAATGAACAATGCCAATGCCACAAGGCAGAGCTCTTCAAATGTCCCACTGTCGACAGCGACATGGCCTCCAGGTCTGCAGGAGACATTAGGGTGTCACTCATTTCGATGGAAATTCTTGCTGTTTGCTGTGTATGCTCGGTCATTCCGTGGGTTAGCGGATTGTTTCAACGCTCTTTAACGATGCTTGCAGCCTCGTAGCTAGTTATCAAAGCTTGTTTGCCCAACTCTACCAATTTTGGTGATTATCTTCGTTGTGAGCTTCGATATGATAACTGAGCGATTGCTGCCGAGAATTACTCTTTCATAACTGATCAGCCCAGGACCGGTGTCAGGCGTCCGCTAGTCAGCCTTTCTTAACTTCCTCCCGAGAAATAATTGAGGTCTCAAAGAGGATTACGGCCTGGTTTTCCAAGTAGAAGAAGCCGAATGTGGACCATACGGCAAGTCCTTACACGCATAGTAAGCACGCAGGAAGAAGGGAAATGTGTGAATCATTAAGAACCTGTGCATAGCCTTAGCATCATGTACAGCCATATGCCTATTTCAAGTTGTGAGCAATTTCACGCTCACCGAGTCCAAGCCCAAACTATCAGATACAAGTCTACCAGAGATCGCGAGCGGCCCTTGTGGTTCTTTGCCTCTCACTAGTCCCTTCTTTACATAGAATTAAACCCTGAGAGCAATCCTGACTCTCAATACCGGTATTTGTTGTCATGAGCACACGGACCATGTGAGCTACAACATTTCAATATCGATAGCATGTAATGATGAGCTCTTAACTTCTCATGTTTGCACAAGAGCTCCAGCTGTGACTTGTAAACACAACGCCCAACGGAGAATGTATAGGAATTAACAACGAAACATCTGGCTTGGGCAGAATCTCTAGAGTTTTCGTCAGACCTCAATGCCATCTTTTTAAACGGCCGAGCTGAAGTTTGTTTCTTGCAACTAAAATTCTCATCATTACCTGCGGACGAATCAACGTAATTAACTCGTAAAACTTCCGGCTGCAAGGCGGCTGGGAAGCATGCTCTCAAGTTGGCAACTAGCTGAGTTGGTAACAGCCACTTCTTCTTCCCATCTATACAGGCGATTCATCAAGCAGGTCGATGCTGGACTATGATTAGCCCAATGGCTATTCTCGAGGCACCGTCGTCCATTACCTGCTTTAATGGCTTCACCATCGCTTTCAGATCGAGACCATGTTTAGGAAAGCAGGGTTCCTTTAAGAACATCGTACGGGGAATCTGAGCAGAAACCGCCGCGAACATCGCCGGAGCCTTGTTCAAAGAAAAAGATCTGTCACATCTAGGCTTGGCTGGTCTCGTCAGCGAGCTTCATTTTACTACTCACATATTATTGCGTCGAAAGCAAGCCTTACAGAGCGTTCACACCGTGCTAACGTTTATAGCACCCGACTCAGACAATGTAGCTCAGAAGGCCCTCATTTTTGCGCGCGTCGAAGTCGGCGTGAAGAGATTTGGCACCAAATGAATGGGCAGCGTAAGACCCTCGTCTTCTATCACTACTCATGATGAACTCTGATGAAGTGTAGATCTGATGATTGTCTAAAGGTGTGTTTTCTACAGTAGAAAGCTATCTACGTTTTGTGCCGTGATTGGCGCTAGCCCCAAATAGGCTAGCGAGTGGTGTACTATGTTCCTAATTAGGAACTATGTCTCATTGAACGACTACATCTCCTGCTTCTACTATTGCTCCTACTACAGCTCCTATTGCTTCAACAAACTCATCTGACAATGTGTCTCAGAAAGAGCGAGTTCACCCCAGCCTTTTACGCCTTCAAAGACGACGTTCATGCGCACCTTTGCGAACTCAATGCGAGGATAACCGTCCTCGAGTACTGTCTCCTCCCAGCGTTTTGATATATGACGGTCAGATGAAGCATGTGCACATGTATATATTGGTTGAAATACTGCATGTTGGCAATCCCCGCCTATAGGGCTGGCAGGGCTAGGGGCACGCTAGTAAAGTTTTCACCTTCTTCCTTCTAGATAAACTTCTATTCAGCTTCAACCTACCTACCAAATGCCTTCATTTGACCTCGTACCATCAGTGATGTTTACATGAAGCATTGCTTCTCTAATGTTTGTTGACGTTTATTATCTCAGCCTCAAAAACGATAAAAAGCGTCATTCTTAACCTACAAGTACGATGACAAACATCATAATCGATCGATATGATCGCAAGAGAGCTGATCAGGTCTGCTATGTGTTCACAAAATGATCATTGAGCAGATCAATCGTTGAAATCATTGATATAGATTGACAACGAGATTCATCTGTACATAATGTCGACTACGAATCTTTTGATTCTATTCTGTGTTTGAATAGAAGTCAGAAGAGTCAAAAGATCTCAATTCGACGCAGTTCAAATAATGTTAGAACGTTGCGTGATCATGAAGACTGTCGTGCAGAGTTTTTATCTACGCGACAACATCTCTTCTAACAGTCACAATCAATCTACGAAGAAGATTAATAACATGTCAATGTCAGTAAGAGATGAAAAGATACTACTAGTAGAATAGTCAATTCAGATGAAGAGTTTGAGAGTCATGATTATAAGTGATCGAAGAATTTGCAACTCGTTGACTGCGTCAATATTGAAATATCTTCATCACATCGACAGTGTCATCAAGTAATTAATGAAAAGATATCAGATAGAATAAATGAATCAGATAATGAGTCTTGAATTTGTGATTACATGTGTTTGAAGAAGTAGTGACTTGTTGATCACGCTGATATACTGAGAGAGCTTGAGTTCATCTTCTTTACTTGACGTCAAGTTATACATCTATTTACGTGAAAAATCAAGAGCGTATGAGAACGATCAGAACACATCTCTACTATCGATCAGCTAAGCATCGAATGATTGCGATCGCACGTTTATACTAACAATCTATTCAACGTCTACGTGACATAAGTCAAATCAAGAGAAGAAAAGAATTATTCAATACAATCACACTCTATCTTTTCATCATGCACATCTCTCTTTCATCACACATTTCTCTGCTCAATGAATGATAATCATTGAGCAAGAGAACACAGTTTCTGTGTTACAATTATGAACATCACGAATGCAAAGAAACATCTTTCGTCTTCGAATCAAGAATTGAATCAAAATATCATTGTATAAAATATCATCAATGAAGAGCAGAGCAAAGACGATGTGTTACAACAAACAGCACAGACACTCATAAGAATTTACTCAAGCGTCACATGCTGAATAGAAGCTATAGATTCATTATTTGATACATAGTCTCAAAACTCACTGTTTCAACGACGTGAAGTCATCATGTAGTCAACGAGCGATTTTCTCTCTCAGAGAGTTTTGTTCATTCGATACACATAGCATAGTTTCTGTTACGAGCGTACCAAGGCTGTACAAGGCTGAAGCCCTAATCAATTCGCAGTGAACGCTAGCGAGTTCCCTGCGTAATGATTAGGGCTAACCAGCGAGCTAGCCAGGTTTGGCCCAGATATGGCCCAACACCCTTTTCCTTCCCCAACACCCTTTTCTTTCACCAACACCTTGTTCACCTACATCACATCCTTCCCGTGTCACAAACACATCCCTTTCGGGCCTAGCGCAGCCTCTGAACATTACATAAATAGAAGCTTTTGTACCAACCTTCTTCTGTATTCTTAATATTCAGTTATAGCTACCTCTAAAGATCAAGCACTATCAACCCTGACCTCCATTGGTTGTATCATCTAGGCACGGTCCTGACAGTTTCTCTCATGAGTCGAATTTAAATCGATGTCACAAAAGCATATGAATTACAATCACAATCACAATCAATCATTGATATAAATATTCATTCTAGCATAATTCTGAATTCAAAGAAAAAGAACATTAAATTTCTTTTAATTGAATGTTGTTTTGCAGCAACTTAAAATAATATAAAGAGAAAATACTGAACATCAAACTCGCTTTCATCTGAATGCTAAAGAGATCTCAAGCAGTTCATGATTATGTTCACAAAATTTACAGTTTATTTATAATGTCAAGATCATATTTTTATTCTGCTGCAGATTCATTTGTTCTTTATTGTCAATGATTCTATAACAAGGTTCAAAGTCAATCACTCGTCTCTTTCAATCTTTAAGTCTTCAACTGTCTCGATCTTTCAAGCTTTGAAGAAGATCAGCAATAGTCAGAGAAGTCTCAAGCATATTCACATTGAGAAAATATCATTAATAATGCTTGTCGAAGCTGTTTTACTTCTTGAAGAAATCAGCAAGTCTTTTAAATCTCTCTTCTTACTTTCGTGTTTAATCGTTCACATAAATATCATTATAGAATGATTATGTGGTCAAACAGCGAACGAAAGCTTACGTTGAAGTGATTAGCTTTCACAATTTCGATTTGTCTATGTGATCACTTGATCACATAGACAGTTCATGATAACGCGAAGCTCGTGATCTGTTACTCGCATGATCAGCTCGCAATCTCAAGCATAGCTCTTCGTTGCTCATTTTATCGATGTAATTGCACAATGTACAACCGATTTACAAGATATACTGTCTAGAATTTTGAGTCAACTGCTTGCAGCAAGATTTTCTTGAGCTCATCTGACTGAGTATGAAAAGTGAATTCAGATTACAGCGATTACTAGAATAAACAACAGTGTGATTTTTTAGCTCTCAGAGTCTGTTTCACGCACAGAGTTTTTTCATACTACATACATTGTCAGTATGACTCTATATGTATCTATATACATAGATAATATGCTGTGCTTCATAGTCTTTGACTGCATAAGCACGTTAAAATGAAGAAACAAAAAATTAAAAAATATTGAATTGAGTGCACTTTATATCGAAATATTATCTCGTATGCACGAAGTTTTCGCGCACACTGAGTTTTCGTGCACGCTAACTATGACTAATTATCTTAGTGCTCTTTTTAGCACGCTAAACTCGATACTATCTGTAACTAATCTTTCTACTCGTAAAGTACACAGAAACTCGAAAACCTTATGCATACTTTCGAATTAGTTTTTAGTGTGTCAATCAAGCATAAGCGACCTAATTTTAAATAAACAAATCACATTTCTACTCAACAGAACTACTATTAATTCTATCTCATTACACACTCTCTATTATGTCTCATAATAAGAGGTTTACAATGAGAACAGCTAAAACGGAAGCCTCGCGAGTAGACTGACCGCGTCGGGTTGGAATTTTTTTGGAAAAGTGTCGGGTCGAGTTGAGAAGTTGGACCCGAGAACTCGGGTCGGGTTGAGAAGCTTGATCCGACAACCCGACCCGAAAACCCGACCCGACCCGACAAGATATTAGGTAGGTGTAAATAGCTTGGTCGAACAGCCTACATGGTTCCTCTTCATGGCTTCCTATCATGTTTTCCCGTCATGACTCCCTACCAAAGTCAAACGGCCTCCATGTTCCCCTTCATGTTTCCCTCCATGTTCCCCTCCATGTTCCCCGCCATGTTCCCCTTCATGTTCCCCTTCATGTTTCCCTTCATGGTTCCCCGTCATGGCTCCCTACCAAACCTCCCTACCAAACAGCCTTCATGGTTCCCCGTCATGGCTCCCCTCTATAGCTCCCCTTTATGACTTCCCTTCATGGCTCCCCTCCATAGCTCCCCTTCATGACTCCCCTTCATGGCTCCCCTTCATGACTCCCTATCATATAGCCTTCATGTTTCCCGTCATGACTTCCTATCAAAAAGGTAATGCAAAAAGGTAATGCAAAAGCAAAAAACCGGAAAAATTTCTATATTTAGCCCTCTTGGCGCCAAGCTCGGGTCCTTGGCGGGTCGGGTCGGGTTGACCCAATTCCCAGTCGGGTCGGGTCGCGTCGGGTTGAAAATATGAGCAACCCGACTCGGATCGGGTTGAAAATGTGGGCAACCCGACCCGATATCGGTTCGGGTCCAAAATGTCAACCCGAAACCCGACCCGACGGTCAGTCTACTCGCGAGTCAGCAAGTCAGATCATCAGCAAATTCATTCAACAATTAAATCTGCAGCAACGATTCTGAGCGAGATCTCGAAAAATTCTTTACTTTCTATAGGAAAATCTTTAGATCTCAAGCCGAATACAGTGCATTATATAGTCAAAGATGCAAAGAAGAAAGCTGAAGATAACAATCGAAAGCTTCTTGATCAACGCAATTTCGAAGACGCCTCGCGATCAGATAGATCTTGCATTCAGGAGACAGCATTGTCTCTATCTCAGCGTCTAATTCACTCAGATAACAGGGCCTTGAGGCCATAGTCATAGATCAAAGTCACGCTCTTCTCATCGATCGTATCACTTCGGCGTTGCTCAAGATGAACGATATCGTTGACTTCAGAATGTCGATGAGAGGTAGAGAAGTTGCGAGAGAGTCTATATACAGTAATGTCAGAAGAGATGAAAGGGGGAGGGTAAAGGATTTTGATGAACCTACAAACAAACTGAAACCTCTGAGCCATGTGATCTGAATAGCTTCAAAATTTACGAAGGCAGCGACAGCGATAATAGTAATTCTGATGGGGATGAGGCGGTGGATAGGCCCAAATTTGTATGTGGGAGGTGCGGGGTTCCCGCTTATGCTCGGTTGACACACTAAAAACTAACCCGAGAGTACAAGTAGTGTTGATTGCCTCTAGCTTGCAATCTTAAATATCATTAGTGGAGATAGATATATACCTTATGTACAAAGTATAGACTGTAAGTTTTGTCTAATTGATAAGAGCTGACTAGAATATCTCTAAGACCTTGACAATTGATACGAGCATCTAAAATCTGTCCTGCATATTTAAGTGAGCACGAGTAAGGTACCTTATCTATTGGACCGTCGTCCGTCATATTTAGCTCGGCCTATGGCGCGTCCCGTTGTCCCCGCACTCGCTAACCTCCTCACTGCTCGCGTCTACCTTAACCACCAACCTTCCACACATTTAGCGACGATGTAGACACGTCGAATTTGTAGGGACATAAAGTTGAATGGGTTTCCTATGCGCTTTGGTCTTGCGGTCACATACCGCTGGACCTATGGTGCATGTGCTTGCTTATCCGAATGGTCGGCGCTATGTGACTATTATACGGGCAACAAAGAGGTTATGTAGAAGGTCTCAATCCGATTTCAGACATGATCACACAACAGCCGCAATCGGTCTCAACTCCGAAACAGATCCCGAGAAATTTCGTGGTACCCTGTGGAACAAGCGTGAATCTTTTGAGTCGGAGCGGAGTGGGCTTGCATTTGGCAGACCAGAAGTAGGATTTCTTACTGTTCAGATCTCAGGGTGCTAATTGGATTCAATCAAGCTACATTCTTTCCGTCAGAGAATTCAGGTTATAAGTCAAGAGCCCGAATGGCAGAACCCCGAGGAATTCGATACTGCAATGGGTCTCTTCTGGGATCTAGCCAGGGACAAAAAGCTTGTGGCGGGCGATGTAACTGAAGTCGCTCGATTACTCAACAATGCAACTCGACTGACGAGGACTTTCAAGTCCTGCGAGAGCATTCCGCAACACATGGAAAACTTCAGGCAACTATACATCACCGGAAAATTGCCTCCCCATCCACGAGCCACTCTGCACCTAATTGGTATGTATGAAAATATACGACAGTACCATTTGAGCCTCGATATCGGTGCATGGGCAATCCGGCAAGATGAAAACCACATCGATCTCAGCACTGTTGGCATGATCCTTCCAATCCTTGCCTTAATTGACACTACTACTCAGCGTTACGAAGAATTGAGCAGATATGCTCTTAGGAATATCCCACACGGCATCTGTCCATATGACCTATCTCATGGTGCGATTCTCCCCGATCGTTCGAAACATGTGAATGTTGGAGGGGCCAAGAAGTATCTCGAGTGTGTTCTTAACGCACAACTCATCGTGGGCGACTGGAGGAATGCTTATCTCACTCTTGATACTATATTCAGAAATTTCCCCCTCGATCCCCCCCAGACCGCTTTGGACAATATCATAGAAGAAAGACCGCTCTTCGAAAGTTATCAAGTATTTTTCATGTTCACCAGAACTGGCACTTTCGTCAGACCGAAGTCACTCGTGCTATTACTGGGCAGATTGAATAGCGCGCAGAGGATTGGGGGGGATCTAGGGCTGAATATAGACCTAGCAAGAGCTATGTTCCGCTTACTTGAGAACTATGTCACGTCAAAGGGAGAAGTCGATGCGAGGCACCTAGACGTTCTCCTAGTCGGTGTACTCTCGCTGCTGTATCGCTCCCCAATTGATGCTTCCCCAAGCTCTGAAAGAAATCACAACTTAGAGCATAAGCTTATCGAGAGGCTACTTCATAAGTTGTTTGACTTTTTTGCGATGCAAGGCGTTCCCGAAAAGTTGTCTACCTACTGCAAAGTAATCGACATGGGCGGAAGATTGAGGAGAGAGGAGATGTTGCACTCGGCTTGGCAAGGCCTTATCAACGCAGGGTTTCTTGCAAATGCTTCAGTCTACGAAACCATGATTGTAGCATCCGGCGAACTGCAACTTCCGGATGTATTACGTGCGGCCTGGGCGGAACTATGTCAGAAGTTTTCTGGTGGAACTTATCAGTTACGACTGCGCAGCTGGCGGGTTTTGGCAAACGCAGCTAGGAAGACTGGGCAACAGAACTATGTTGCAGATCAGGTAGATTTATTTGGCAATAATCTAAGCGGAGACGAGTACAGAGCGATCCAGAGAGCACTGACACAAACGGCGCCTTCCGAAGGCCTAGACATTTCCATTCCGGATTCGGCTACACCTTCCATAGGCTTGCAGCGTGTTGAATCTATCCGGGCTTTCTCTGATGACATGACAGCTCTTCTAAGTAGTCTTAGCAAAGGGGTACCTAAGTATCACTTTGCATCATGTAAGCCGTTCATCTGGGCATGGCCAATGGAATCCAACGAGCAATGGGAACGGGAATTGTATGACGAGATGAGCTTAGAATCTCCTGAAAACGCAGCAAGCTCTCAAAACATCTCTGAAGCTATCTGGTCCAAGCAGGAGAGGATGAATACATGGAAATCTACTAAGAGTCCTACAGGACGTCCTATAAGCGAACTCCGTTTCCTTCAGTTCAGTCGTATTAGCAAGATTCTTATCCAGGCCGAGGTCTGGGAGGGCCAAAAACAAGAGTCAGGGCAGGAAGCAAAAATTCGGGAAAACCTCAAGAACCAAGTCAGAGGGAACGATCTCAACATCAAATATAACCGTACAAACCACCTGATGCAGATTATTGCACATCGTATGGATCTAGAAGAAGAGGCATCGAAGCATGAGACAAAGGAGCAGTGGCGAGCGAAGGTGCGCAACTTGCGGAGTCCCAAAAATAAACATTACCTTCCGCCGCTCGGCTCGCGATAACAGAAGAGCACGAAGCGCCAATTGATTGCTCAAAAGATCTTCGGCTATCCTGATCGTGCCACTCTCTGGCTAGGTAGCCACTGGAGAAAAGTTCCATTACTCAGCTCGCCAGGCGGGTTATGCCGGCATATGTTATCCGCAACGGCAACTTCTGTTATCCTTCTTGAATTCCATTCTGAGTCGCCAAAACCAATTATCCCCACAGCAGCCTGCGTATATTTTACCAGCTACACGAGTAATTAGCTATCCACTCAGATCGCTCAGTATCAGGGGGCTCGAGCATGCTGTGTCTCTAGTGTCATCTGATCCATCACACGCCGGCTTTGCTTCGTTCCGATCTCGTTTTGTTTGCTATGGAGATCTGGATCATAGAAGAACACAAGCATCAATCGTGGGGTGGGCCTACCTGTGAACGCATGGATGGTATTCGCGAGGCTCGAGGGAAGGCTGAAACTCCCCACATGCAATTCAGACTGCGATAGTAAAACATGTCAGATTCAATGTACGACGCATTAGAACCCTATGAACGACTATCAAATAAGCCGCTTGGTGAGATGTTGGAATTCTCAAGACGGAATTTCCTTGTGAGATGTATTAGGAAAGCGTGCTGCAGAAGCCGATCTGAGGTTTCTCACCTCTCAAGGCATGATTGAGACACATCTTCGAGGCCTAAGACGTCCGGCTAGCCTTATAAAGAAAAGCACTTTGGGAAGAGATAGGCAAACCGTGACCCTAGAGCCAGAGTTTGTTGGTTGTGCAAGATCAATATCGGAAAGTCGTCAACTGTGGATGCAACAGAAGCCTATATGAGGACTGACATTGGCCTCATTATGCCCTGGATCCTGGCGACAAGAACAACTCGCTCAAACACAGAACGAAGTTTCATGTACTTGATACAGCGTAAACTACAAATCTATCCTGTCACTCCACAAACCATGGAATCAGGCTTGCGAACCATAACAACAACATCAACGCTCAATTTGTAGCTCACCCGATATACCCACTACATTTCACGTCGTCAAGTTCTGTGTTTACTTCCTCATAGCTTTCGCTCTGGAACTCCGACGCGATCGTACTAGACGGAGCCTTGCAGCATTATGTTTTATAGTGTAATTCCGAGGCTAAATCGTCTCTCGGCTTACGCTGCTTTGGCCAAGGGATCTGGCCGTCTTTCAACTCTGTAATGCTCGATTGGCCTTCCCCTACGTTTCCATTCGTCGCAGTCCCGATCCCGCCATCCTTACTGTCTTCCCGGGCAAACGTCCCCCACTTCATCTCAAAATGACTAATCCGATACCCCCTAATTTTTTCTACAAGGTCATAGAGTAGCTTCATCCTCAGCCCGTTCCTGATCTCATATAAACGCTCTGTGCCCAAGCTCGACTTTCTTGCCACTCTGAGCATTGTGGCTGGCGACTGCGCAATGAGCATACGCCGCCAACTTGCCTCTCTCCTTTCATATGCCTGCTTCTTCTTGGGACTACTATTCCAATCGAGATCTTCGAGGATTTCAAAGGTTTCCCGAGCCAGTGGATTCGATGATGTTTCCGCCATGAATCACGGCGGAAAAGCCTTGCGAAGAGGAGGTTTCACATCCCTCGAGGTGCGGTCTAGTTTGCGAGCTGAATGACGGACAAAGAGGGCTTGCTGGAGGGAAACCGAAGAAATGATGGCGGTATGGAATGAGTGGCTTATCAATGGGCTGTGACTAGAAGATCGTACATGGGAAGCTCGAGGAGAATCGCTTCCAGGAGCTCGGCAGTAGAGAAGACGGTGTTGAATGCGGAAGGCATGATGACAGATATTCTTATGATGGGGATCGGAGTTGAGAGGTTGATATGACACTTATGGAAGAAGTTTATGATGTTAGGTTACGAGGTCATACGTGGGCATATTGATATATTGGTTTTTGCTGTTAGGAGGCTATCTAGGAGGTAGAAGGGTAACAACTCTTCTAGCGCCAACTCCCCTATTTCCAACATATGAGTCATGAAATGTTACATCTTAGAGCAGGAGCGTTAACAGGAACTTTGTTGGATGCTGTGCCACATTAAGTTCCCCAGACGCTACTCGGGCCTTGCCGTAGCGATGCCGGCTAGCGTCTTGGCATGACCCAGAAATGATAATTGCCGAAAGAGTGTGCTATCAGCCCTACATCCCTTGGCGACTATCCTCTTCGCTTTCCAGTGGCTATTCCATCTAAACTCGAAGTTACCCTTGGGTGTTACTTTTCGGCATTTCAGCTTATCGTTTCTCATAGTAAGAAGACACGACTGCTCAGCAAAGTCTCCATGATGGTTATAATATCCTTCAAAGGGCACGATGTAACTCCATGAGCCGGCTACCTGCTTTGTCTCGGAGCTTGTCTACTCTATTCGTGCCTTCTGCTCGAGCAAACGCTTCTCTTGGTCATGCTACGAGCCCTAGCAGCGATTGCATGTCTCATGCGCCATGTGTCTTGCATATTTTCGTGTAAGCGCTTTCTTGTGCATACTACCCAACATTGTCTAGATGTCTCGCAGCTTCAAGTAAGTTCACAATGTCAATCATTGCTGCATGTTATTTCTTCAGATGTCCAGCATTCCTTCTCCGCGCCAGAAAGATGATGTTTTTACTCAATGCGTTCGCATTCCTAGTTTTCACCCTTTCAGGTTGGCTTTGGAGAGTTCTTTGTTCGATATTTCATTGAAAATAACTTGTAGCCGTTTTCGTCCATTTTATACCTTATTCTTTCATATCGTTCAATGTACGGAAGATCAATCTGATTTCAAGGGTTATCCTACCTAAGAACGACAAGGAAAGTCGTCGAGTATTGCTATTCAGGCCGAAAGCAGTACGGTAGGAACAATGGCGGTATCAAATGGGAATTCGTCTAATAGGGGGGCATTTGGGCAATACTACTGTAAATTCTTGGTTTCAATTTGGGACCAATTTGTTATGGACGTTGCGACTAGGGACAGGATCGGGCTTCGTTCCCCGGAAGATTGGAGGCGACTCGGTTACGGGGGAATTCCTGGAGCTTG
>JAABUO010004383.1_pt1 | contig 16638 bp, 20 predicted proteins | sample 5559291 | NCBI WGS metagenome assembly JAABUO01 (sample SAMN10711878, study PRJNA513372) | rock metagenome | isolation source: Antarctica rocks | place: Antarctica: Victoria Land, Finger Mt sud
CAGGCAATCGAAGAACTTATCCCAACCATCCGAACACAAGACGCAGCAGCATGGTTCAGACTGCCCTTCTCGGCGCTACATCAATAGCTAATCAGCTCTAGATACTGACCGCTTGGATGGGTAAACGTGATCTTGCCGTATCCCAACAGTAGATCGACATACGGGTGGAAACGGCCATATTCGCGCTCTCCGCGCAGACCTCCCATGTAGCTCGTAATGCCTGCGGTCTCGCCTCCGGCGTGGCTGATGCGGCCTTCAATCGACGGGTTGAGGAACCGGTAGCGGCGCGTGTAATCCGCACCTACGGTGAAGCCGTAATTCCTGTGTGAGCCGAAGTCAGGGTTGATGCGCGTACCGGCCACAAACACCGAGAATGGCTGCAGATGGGTCGCGGCATAGGCGGCCTGCCCATGGGCGGCACCAGCTCCTGCACTGGCTAGAAGGCACGAGGTAAGAAGCCAGACGAACCGCGACGTGCGGATTTGCAAGAGAAAGAGTCGTTTGAATGAAGGCTTGCGAAGCGAAAGCGCCATGTCTGTTCCTCTCGAATTGCCTGTAGGCTAACCATCTGATGCGTCAGTGGGGAAGCACGCAGTACGCTGTGCCTGGTCCATTCGCCTGCTGTGATGGTTCTTTACGTCTCGACGTTGTACAAGCCAGCTGCCTGTCTGCGGTCGCGGCGCTGGTGATCGCAAAACGAGGTCTGCCAACTGCATTTAGATCAGAGGCAGAATACTTCAGATCAGGATTCGGGGTACAGCAGGTCTGTAAATCGGGGATCGTCGGCCATGTTCTGAAAGTCGGAATCCGCGCGGGCCTGAATGCGGTTGCGTGGATTGTGCTGAATGGCTTCGGCCAGGTGTTCCAGACATTCGCTGGACTCGCCGGTCATGCTGGAGAGCACGGCGAGCCCGTAAAACGCATAGTCGGCGCTTGGTTTAGCGGTCAGAATTTTCTTGAAGTGCTCACGCGCGTCATCGTAGTGACCGTTATTCAACAAGGAAATCGCATAGTCATACTGCTCCTCGTGGCTCTGAAAAGCGGTTTCCCCCTTGGAGATCTGCTGCAGGCACGCGCTGATGTACATGCGGATTCGCTCGGCCAGATCGGCGGGGCTGGAGATCAGCATCTTGTCGAACGCCTGGTGGGCCTTGTCGTATTTGCCCTGCTGCATCAGTTGAAGAGCTGCCTCATAACTTGCCAAGGCCTGAGCGCGGCCAGCGTTCGGCGCGTGCGGAACCATGCCGGCGAGAGTGCGAGGAGGACGTTGCGGAGAAGAAGGGGAGATGGACTTTGCCTGTGGCATAAGATTCCTGTGGCCAGAGTCCAATGCAGTGCACATCAGGTCGGGCCGGTTCGCGGTGAGTAGGGTCTGTTCGGTTTTATACGCAGAAGGTTGACGCTGGTCAATCCCCCACTCGGGGCGTGAGCGATGTGCTTCCGGGCTGCGCCTGAATGCTACAGCGCTGCGTTGTGAGTTCAGGCCGATAAGCATTCCCGAGGCAGAGGGAGGCCTCAGTGTTTGTGCTCGTAGATGGCAGGATTCAGTTCGGGATCGTTATACATCTTCAGCTGGCGATAGAGCCGGAACCGACGCCGACCGCTGATCACTTCGTGCCAAAGCTCGTCCAGGCACTCGGCCAGATCGGCGCGCTGTTGTTCAAGAATGTGCAGCCGCTCGAGATTGCCCGCGCGGTGTTCGGGCGTGGCTGAAGTGCGGTGCGCCTGTTCGTGGGTGTGATAGATCTTCAATGCCAGGATCGACAGGCGATCGACAATCAAGCCAGGGGTTTCAGAATGCATCGGGGCTTCGTCGTTTTGTGGGCCTGCCTCTTGCAGCAGCAACTGGTCTATTTGTTCGACTAGATCATTGCGCTGTTGATTGATGCGGTCGATGGAGTGCTTCACATCCACGATGCGCTGATCCGGCGCGTCGGGACAACGCGCATCATCTTCCTCATGCCAGAGGTCATAGTTGGCGCGGTGCTGCGCGCGCGCGAGTTGCAGGAGAGAATCGTCTTCGGAAGCAAGCGACTCGCACCGGTGCCAACGTTCGGTAGCGTCGTCCTGCATGCGTGAGATAAGGTGCGCGTTCAACATGGAAATTGAATTGGCCGGTTGAGCGAACGCCGGTTGAGCGAGCGATGGCCGGTGCGGTTCTCCACACACAAATTTACCAAACTTTTGCTTCGATCAACGTTTAACTCCAGCCATTGGAATTCGCCTTGCGGTGCGGCAGCGCAAACCGCACAATAGGGCAATGCCTTCCCCGGTCCAGAGAGTTCTTATCTACCGGCTGGGCAGCCTTGGCGATACAGTAGTCGCTCTGCCCACACTGCACCTGGTCGCACGAACGTTCCCAGACGCCGAACGCCGGATGCTCACTAACTTCCCGGTCAGTGCGAAGGCTCCCGCCGCCGCCGCAATCCTCGGCGACAGCGGCCTGGTGCATGGCTATTTTCGCTACAACGTCGGGACCCGCAGCGTGTTCGCGCTGCTCCATCTGGTGTGGACGCTGGTGCGCTGGAGGCCGCAGGTGCTGGTCTACCTTGCCGGCGCGCGCGGCATCCCGGCCGCGGAGCGGGACGCGCGCTTTTTTCGTCTCTGCGGCATCCGCCGGCAGATCGGCGTTCCTTTGACGCAGGAGATGCAGAAGCACGAAATCCAGCCAGAGCACGGCACTCTCGAGTACGAGTATGAGCGCCTGGCGCGCAACCTGTCAGTGCTCGGCGACTCCGAGGCGGAGACCCAGGCAGCCTGGGATCTGAAGCTGACCGCGGAAGAGAAGACCTGCGCCCAGGAAGCGCTCGCAGCCGCAGAGGGCCGCAGCATCCTCGCCGTTGGTGTCGGCACCAAGGTCCAGAGCAAGGACTGGGGCAAGGAAAACTGGAAGGCTCTACTGGCGGATCTTGCCGCCCGGTATCCGCACTATGCACTCGCCCTGATGGGAGCTGCGGAAGAGGCGGAGGTCAGCGAATTCGCGGCAGAAGGCTGGCGCGGAGGAGCAGGGCCGCAGGCTGTCGTTCTAAATCTTTGCGGGCGGTTATCTCCGCGCGAGAGTGCGGCCGCTCTCGCACATGCGGATCTGTTCCTGGGTCACGACTCCGGGCCCATGCATCTTGCAGCCACGGTCGGAACGCGTTGCATGGCAGTGTTCTCGGCGCGCGATCTTCCGCGCGTCTGGTTTCCGCGCGGCGAAAATCATCACGTCATCTATCACCCAGTGAATTGCATGAACTGCCGACTCGAAACCTGCATCGTGGAACGCAAGAAATGCCTAACCAGCATCTCGGTGGCTGAGGTTGCATACGCCGTACGTTCAATGCTTGAGCCTGCCTGAGCAGCCTGCCAGGCCGTTGCTTTGGGAGCGTGCCCGCTCTGGTATCGTCAGAACAACTCATGCTTGCCGATCTCCACTCCGTTCTAAATCTTCTTGAAAGCGGCTTCAGCAAGCTGCGCATCCTTGTGGTCGGGGACATTATGCTCGACCGTTACATCGTCGGGGAGGTGGAGCGCATCTCGCCCGAAGCCCCTGTGCCTGTGCTGCGACATGCGCAGCGTTACGAGCGGCCCGGTGGAGCGGCAAACGTCGCCATGAACCTTGCCGGTCTGGGCTGCGAAACCTATCTCGCGGGCTTCTGGGGTATGGACAGCGAACAGGCTCAACTGGCCGATATGCTCGAGCTCGCACGGATCGACACGGCCGGTGTCGTCTCCAGCTCCTTGTCGACTATCTCGAAGACTCGCATCGTTGCACGCACCCAGCAGATGCTCCGCCTAGATATTGAAAGCCGCGACGCTTACCCAACTGAAGAGCACGTCCGCTTGAAGGCCAGAGCGGTAGAGCTTACGGCCAAGGTTCATGCGGTCATCCTGTCGGACTACGCCAAAGGCGCGATGTCAAAGGAGCTCTGCGAAGTGGTCATCCGAGCTGCGCGCGTCGCCGGAGTACCGGTTTTGGTCGATCCCAAGACGCGTGATCTGAGCAAGTATTCGGGGGCCACCACCATCTGCCCCAACCTCAGCGAACTGTCGATTGCAACCGGTGTTCCGACGCACGAGACAAATGCTCTGCTGCAGGCGGCGCACACGCAAATGGCAGAGCACAACTTTGAATTCATGGCCGTCACCATGAGCGAGAAGGGAATCCGCATCCTCGGCCAGAATCCCGAGATGGACTACTATTCGCCCGCACGGGCACGCGAAGTGTTCGACGTCTCGGGTGCGGGCGACACCGTAATTGCTACGCTGGCGGCTGCGTTGGCGGGTGGTCTGCATGTACACACGGCGGTCGACCTGGCCAATTTGGCAGCGGGAATCGTTGTAGGCAAGACCGGAACCGTGCCGATCGCGCAGCACGAACTAATCGCTGCCCTGACACCCAGCACCGGAGTTGCTTCGAGCGAGAAGGTGCTCGACTTTGAACGCGTGCAGTTGCGCGTGGCGGAGTGGCGCGCTGCCGGCGAAACGGTCGTGTTTACCAACGGCTGTTTCGATTTGCTGCACGTCGGTCACGTCACACTGCTGGAAGACTGCCGCCGTTTCGGGTCCAAGCTCGTGCTTGGTCTGAATACCGACGCTTCCGTCAGCCGGCTCAAGGGACCCTCGCGGCCTATCGTTGGCGAACGTGAACGCGCCCGTGTCATGGCCGCCCTGGCCTCGGTCGATGCGGTCGTCCTGTTCGATGAAGAGACTCCGTTGCGCCTGATCGAAGCTCTGAAGCCAGATGTGCTGGTCAAGGGCGGCGACTACACTGTCACCATGGTTGTGGGTCATGAGATCGTGCAGGCCAGCGGCGGGCGCGTGGAGATAGTTCCCACGGTTCAAGGATTTTCAACCACCAACATTGTAAAGAAGATGCAGCTCTAAGCTGACCGCGACCCGTACAGATTCCCAAATCCTGGGAGCCGTCATCCTGAACGCATTGAAGAATCCCTGTATTCGCCAGATGCCGCAACTCCATCACGCAACCGGATATAGCCTGTCATGCGGTTCATTGTGTGGGTCAGAGGCATTTGTTATAGTTGAGAAGCCGCGCTGGTTGAGGCTCAAGTCTCCTGGCGAACTAAATGTTTGGCATGTGGCGTTATGGTGTAACTGGTTAACACGTCGCCCTCTCAAGGCGAAGAGTCCGGGTTCGAGCCCCGGTAACGCTACCAAATATACCCTTCAGAATGTGCAAGTTACAATCGTTTGGGTTGGTGTGCCTGAGACGCTGAAAATCAAGTGAGATACAAAAGAGATACGCACAGCAAATAAAACTTGCTCTGCGTATCTCTTTTGGCATGCAAGGGGCGTATTGGAATTGCTGGAGGTTCAGCTAGCCAACGCACTGGGTGGTCGCTTCGGCAGAATTGCATGAGGTTAGCCATAAGAAAGCCGGACCCGTGACCGATCAGCGCGTCTTAAACCAACGAATGAGTCCTTTCTGCTGCGGCTCGGCGGCTTGGAGGCTTTCTTCCGCCAGAGACACCGAGTCCACGACCTCGCCTTCGGCGGCAGCTCGTTCAACACAAGCACTAAAGGCAATGCGCGCTTCAGCCCGATTGCCGACGATGCCGGTGTCCTCATACCGACGCTCTACGCCGGTACGGCGCGACTGCGCTCTCATGGAGACGATCTTCCACATGTCCCCTTCAAAGCCGGATTCAAGCCATTTTCCAAACGAAAGATCGACGGCAAAGTCCACAGTATTCTCCTGCCCGCCAAAGACTTTCGTCTCATCGACCTCAGCACAGTCGCTCTCCATAAGCTGGGAGTCAAGCGTAGCCAGTTAATCGACACCACGAAAACGCATTACCCAGCTACTCGACGATGGGCGCAACCGCTCTATACTCAATTTCCTGATGCACAAGGCATTCGATGGACCTCTCGGCAGGACGATCAAGCTTCCGCGATCATGCTGTTCAAACCGCGCATTAGTTTGTCTGCCCACGGACCGGTAAAAGCATTGGACAGGCTGATGATCGCAAACCACGCAATCCCTTCAGTCATCGACCTGGCTACCCGGATCGGTGTTATCCTCATCGGTTGATCTGGTCCTGATCGGCGGATTTAGCGCTCTCGTTGGCGGTCTTAGCTGGCCAGCTTCTGAGGATGATTGCCGCTGGAAAATCGACGTAGTTCAGACACCGGCACCAAGACCCGCGCGCCGATCCGCCTCGTTGCGAGCTGCTTATTGGCAACGAGGTAGTCGAGTGCGCGTCGGCTTATCGAAAGCATCTCGGCCGCTTCATGTCTTCCGACGAGAAGCTTATCCTCTGGGGATATTACGGCTCGCTCAGGACGCTTCCGGTCTGCAACGTTGATTCCCATTCTGTAGTCTCCAATATCTCGCCGTAAGCGCAGTGCCGCGAGACAGATTGGATGTAGCTTCCAGCCAGAGGAAGCGAACTGTCCAATCGTTTCTCGTTATGGAGCCATCCATGCAGACTATGGCAAACTCTTCAGCGTTTAAGCGGCTATTTCAAGGCGCTCTGTGACTCACAAAGCGCCGAGATTGATTGAGAGGTCACATAGCTGAACACTCTATCCTGCACTCGCTCTTCTCTTCACCCGTACTCCACAAACGAAAACAAATCGAATCCAACGGCAGAGATGAAACGTCCCCAGACAAGTTCCTGGAGAAGTTGCGGCGGCTATGCTGTGTACCAACTTGCAACATAGTGGAAGCCAAAGCTGACCGCGATCGTTACGGCCTGCGACACAGAGCAATGAGGTCAGTGCCATGTACGAGGGTCCTGAATTTAAACAACTCGTTTCATTTCTCGCCATAGCGGAAGAGTGCAGCTTCAGCCGCGCAGCCGAAAGGTTACATACATCACAGCCAGCTTTGAGTGCGCAAATGAAGCAGATCGAGGAAGGTTTGGGCATAGCTTTATTCAAGCGCAGCCACGCGGGAACCGAACTGACATCTCGCGGGCGAGCGTTCCTCATATCTGCCAGAAAAATGCTACAACAGCGAACCGAGGCGGTGCGTGCTATTTCACCAATGCTGTGGCCGCTACGACTTGGCTATTCACCATTCATCAACCACGAACTTGTCGAAGAAGCTCTGACCGGTTACCGCGAGCTCGTGCCGGAGGGCAGGATCAGCTCAACTTGCGAGTTCTCGGCTGCACTGATGAAGATGATCGACAACGAACAATTGGACGCGGGAATTGTAAGCTTGCCTGTGGAGTCGAAGGGACTTTCAGTGCACCAAATCTGCGAGGAGAAGATTCTGCTTTGCATGCGGCGTGACGACGCGTACGCAAATGCTGAGGTCCTGCCCAAAGAGCTGATTGCAGAGAAACTGCGCATCATGTTTGCTCCAGCACATCATCCTCGTTTTTACGAGAAAATTCTTCGTAAGTTCAGGAAGGCTGGAATCGAGCTACAGCCGACCGAGTTCGCTTCTGGCCCAGCTAATATGCAGTTCTTGGTGAAGACTGACGGTTGCTATGCCCTAATTCGAGAAGGCACTCCGCTCGACCCCCAACTGAGAACTCGGGAAATCCCGAACGTAAGCCTCTGGGTCCAGACAGCCCTGGTGTTCAAGATCGAGCAGCAGAGGCCGGTCCTGTCCCTACTGGCGTATCGAATGCAAAAGCTATGTGCGGGCAAGATGGCAGCAAGGACGATGAAGCGGCCGCCGACGAGCGTAGGCATCAACGGAGCGACGCTTCGCAGAGTGGCCAGTTGATCCACCGCCAGTCGATGCTTTGAGACATAGAAGCAGGTTATAGCAGCATAGAAAACGAGTATTGGACGTGAGTTCCAGCTAGCTCTAATCTCCGGCTTATTACGAGTACACGTACTCGCGAAGGAGATGCCCTTGAACTCACAGACTGCTACTCGGATCGCCCGTCGATGGGCGCAGCACTTTACAAAGCAGAAGATGGCGGCAGGCGCACGTACACTCGCCCCCTTCCTTCTTGCCCTCACATTTTCCACTGTCGCCCACGCACAGGGAACCATCGACTTTTCTGGCGCAAACGGTGTGATGACCTCGTTCAAGACCTTTGCCCTGTTCGCCGGAGCAATTATCTGTTTCGGCGGGCTGATCTTCGCCGGTATACGCATGATGTCCGGTCGCTTTCAGGATGCGATTCCCGGTCTCTTCGGCGCTCTGTTCGGCGCTGGCGTCCTCGGCTGGGGCGCAGGCTGGATTGGTTCACTTACCGGGCAGACCCTCCCCTAACCCATGCCCATGACCAAGCGAGGAGAACCGTTGCCCATCAATCAGGCCCTCAACAGACCACGCGCCAAGCTGGGCCTAGAGCTGTCTACGTGGATCGTGATTGTGTTCGTCACGGCAACGGTTTTCCTCGTGGGCTTTCGTATGCTGGCGCTCCTCAGCTTCCCGATGCTCGCCGGTGGAGCTTGGCTTGTCGTTCGTAAACACCCCAAGATGTTCCACATTTACGGCCTATCTCTGAGCCAGAAGCCCTACTATGACCCCAGGAAAAACTGACCACCGGCTGACGCCGTGGTTCGCGCAGGCCGGAGCCGCTTCGAGTATCGTGCCCATCGCACGGTTCGTCGGACCCAATATCTTCGCCATGAAAGCAGGCGGCTACGGCTGCCTCTTTTCGCTTGCCGGCATAGATGAAGAGGGATTGACCGACCAGGAGTTGGAGTCACGGGTGTGTGGCATCGAGGGCGCACTTCGCGGCCTGCCCGAGGGATCGTGCCTGTACCAGTACACGCGGGTCATGTCTGGGTTCAACCTGCCCCGGCAAAAAAGCTACGTTGACCCGGCTACCGAGGGCTTCGTCCGTGACCGACTTTGTTTTTTAAACGAGACCGCGGGGTTCCGCCGCATCGACCTTCATTGGTGCCTTACCATCGAGCCGTCGAAGGCCAGCAAGTTCGAGCGCAAGCCCAAGGAACAGGCCGGTGACTATTCAAGACTGCTGGCCGATCTACAGAAGACGGCGACGATCCTCAGCTCCAACCTCGCCGATTCGCTCGGCCTGAAGCTGGTCGGCAAGGCCGAAGCGTTCCAGTTCTTTTCCTATCTCTTCAATCTTGAGGAATGGGCCGGAGACGACCAGCTCCGCAGCGACAGCGGCGTGGACCGGCAGATTGTGAAGAGTCCCGTTTCCTGGCACCACGATCATCTGCGAGTAGGGAAGCGGCACGTCCAGATGTTCTCTCTGATGACCACTCCCGAAGCGTCCAGACCGTGCCTCTTCTCCGGCCTGCTCTCGCTCGACTGCGACACCATTCTTTGCTCCACATGGAGGCCGAAGTCGGCAGCGGCAGCGAGAAAGGAGATCGACAATCAGGAGAAGTTCACCTCGTTTTTCAAAGTCGGCATAGCGAACCGCCTGATGAGCGGGCGGGATGTCGCTTCTCTCGACAGGTCCGCAAGCGCCAAAGCAGCCAACAGAACCGTCGATGACCTGAGCGATGTGATTCGAGCCCTCGACAAAAAGGGGCATGGAGAATATTCCCTGAAAGTCCTGCTGGCGGCGAAGGACGCCGACCAACTTCGCCACACCATCCCCGCCGCGCACCGCGCGTTCGTGGATGCCCGAGCACAGGTGATGGAGGAGACGCTAGGCAATCTCTCTGCGTTCTACGCCATGTTCCCCGGCAATCCGAAGTTCAACGTCTTTCCCCTTTGGCTCTCGGAGGATCATCATGCACGGCTCTCCAGCGTTTTCGCTCCGCACCTTGGACATCCTCACTCGGAAGACCTCGATGCCGAGTACCTGAACGTCTTCGAGACGAGGACCGGGACGCCATTCTTCCAAGACCCGTATGTCAACGGCGTTCGTGTTCAGCTCATCATTGGGCCAACCCGCTCCGGCAAATCCGTTCACGAGAACTTAGCGATCGCGCACGAGCAGAAGTACGGCGGCTTTACCTACATCTTCGATATCGGCGGCAGCTACGAGAGCGTGGTCGAACTGTACGGCGGCAAGGTGGACAAGGTAGGCAAGGACGGACCGCGCGTGAACCCCTTTGCGCTGGAGCCGACCGAAAGCAACCTGAAATTTCTCTATTCCTTCGCCAAGCTCTTGCTAACCAATGGCGGAGCGGAGCTGGAGCCCGAAGACGACGACGTGATCTTTCAAGCCGTGCAGGGGATGTACCTGCTAGAGCCTGAGAATCGACGGCTCTGCAATCTCTTTCTTCCCAGGCATCTCGACCGCTACCTCTCGAAGTGGGTCGGCAAAGGCGTCTATAGCGCGATCTTCGATAACGTCGAAGATTCGCTCTCGCTCTCCCGCCTACAGTGCTTCGACTTCCAGGGGATCAAAAAGCAATACGAGGACCTAACAGAACCGCTGATGGTTTGGCTGCTGCGCCGGATCGATGCCGTGCTCTACGACTCGGCCAATCTGGGTGTACCGAAACACATCGTCATCGAGGAGCTTTTCTCTTCCATGAAGAACAAAGAGCTGCTTGAGGGCGCCCTCGATTCGGTCAAGACCGTCAGCAAACATCTTGGCGGAGTGACCCTCATTGCACAGTCGGCCAACGATCTAGGCCAGAACGCCGAAAGCATCGTCAACTCCTGCTCCTCGTTCCTGTTTCTGCCGGATGCCACCTTCAACCGGGCTCACTACGGCGAGCTGTTCAAGATGACCGACCAGCAGTTGAATCTTTTCGAGAGTTTGAAACAGCGGGAGGCTCTGTACTTCCGGCGCGACGGCCTCACTAAAGTTGTCACGCTGAACCTCGACAACCGCAGCTACGCGAAGTTTTCAACCAAGCCGAAGGACAAGGTACGACGGTCCAAGTTGGTCGAGAAGTACGGCCTCCACGAAGGCATCGAACGCTTCGCCCAGGGGGAACCAGCATGATCCGTTCCGCCTATCCGTTTCCAACGTTTCTGACATTCTCGAAAGGAACAGCCGTGAAAACAGATTTTCTCTCGACTGCCATCTCTGTGCTCGCGGTTGCCGCCGCCACAGCGACCGGCTATGCCGTTACGCCGCCCGAGGTCCATCACCTTCAGCCCAACGCACCGCGAACCGTGGTTGTGCTCGACACCGAGACGCCCCCGATCATTCGCGCCGGCCTGCTGCAATCGATCCTCATCATGCTTCCAGCCGAGGAGAAGGTGGCCACCGTCTTCGGCGGAGACACAGTGGATTGGGTGTTCGATGGCGGTCATGTGGCCAGCCGTTTCATCAGCATCAAGCCCAAGCTGGCGAACAGCACGACGGACGTTCACATCGTCTCGGACCACGGCAACGAGTACACCTTGCAGCTCCGTGAGATTTCGAGCGACGGAGATCCCCACTTCGATTCAAAGGTGTTCATCACGCCGGGCGATCCGGCAGGAAAGGAGAAACTGGCGCAGATGCCGGTCTTCGTTCCCGCTGCCGAGCTGGACAAGGTGAAGCAGGAAGCTGCCGCAGCGGAAGCCGCCGCCCTAACCAAAGAGAAGACCGCCAAGGCCGCAGCAGAAGAGTACCGCAGCCAGTATCCCGGCCAGCTCCACTTCGATTATGCGTGGGACAAGAAGAAGGCGGAGGCGCTAGGCCTTCAGCAGATTTGGCGTGACGACAAGTTCACCTACCTGCGTGGTCAGTTCCAGGAAACGCCTGCCCTCTACGAGCTGAAGGACGGCAAGGGTTCGCTCATCAACTTCGATTTCTCAAACGGCCTCTACACCGTTCCAAAGACAGTGCTGATGGGCTATCTCGCCATCGGCAAACAGAAGGTCGAGTTTCACCGCGAAGGGGAAAGGAAATAAGCCATGCCTGAGTTCGATCGGAACAATGACGACGCCCCCGCAACCGTTCCAGCCCAACCCCAGGCGACCGGTCCCATCAAGAAGCGGACCCCGGTAGTGCTGATTTTGATCGGAGTCGTGGCGCTTATCTTCATCACGAACCTTGCGGGCTTGCTCTCCGGCAAAAAGAAGGATGTTCCCAAGAGCACACTTCCGGCCCGCCCATCCGTCTCGAATCCGTCACAGGTGCGGAGCTTCGAGACGCAGCAGACCGCCGAGGCGAAGCAAGACCAGGACAACCGGGACCGTCAGGCTCTCATTGCCGCCCAGATGGAAGCGTTGCAGACCGAGGGAGCCGTGCCCGGCCCAGAGGCGGCAGCCGCAGCGCCGATGACCCCGGCCCAGAGGCAGGCAATCTACGGCAACAGTCCCAACGCACCCCAGAAAACATCCACTGTCTCTCAGGCCAACGCCGAAGCCAAGCAGCGGGAACTCGCCCGCGCCAAGCAGCATCAGGACGCCCTCAACAGCGATACCGTAGCCATCGACTTCGCCCATCCCACCACCCCGGCAGGTGCGAAAGAGACGGCGCAGAACAAGGCCGCCGCTGAAGGCGAACAGGCGTCGGAACAGAACACGGAGCAGGGAACCGACGTGGCAAGCGACGCCAGCACACAGCGCCCAGCGAGCTTGCAAACCGTCTCCGATCAGACTTCGAGACCCAATAGCAAAGCGAGTCCGATGGCCGGGTATGACTTCGATGAGTATCAGGGCCGGCTCTATCGTGTCTTCGAGGGCACTGTTTTAGAGGGTGTCGTTACCAACCACATCGACGGCGGCTTTGCCGGTCCCATCCTCATGATGCTCACGACGGACTACTATTCCCACGACCATCAGCAGCTCCTCATGCCACAAGGAACCCGCCTGATTGGGACCGTCGGGAGCGTCGGCAGCGGTCAGCAGCGCAAGCTTTTCGTGACCTTCCATCGCGCCGTGTGCCCGGATGGTTTCTCGCTCGACTTCGACAAATACATCGGCCTTGACCCACTCGGAACAACCGGCCTCGCCACCAAAGTTGACCACGGCTACCTGACAGCATTCGGTGCCGCCGCCGCGATCGGCGGCTTGGGTGGACTCGCCCAGATCGGTAACAGCGGCTCGATTCTCGATTCGTCAACCCAGATTCGCAACGGAATCTCCGGGCAGACCAGCCAGGAGGCAGAGCAAATCCTGAACCACTTTCTAAACCGTTTGCCGGTCATCACGCTCAAGGAAGGCTCCCGTGCCCGTGTCTATATCGGTCGCGACATCCTCATCCCCTCCTACGCAGAGCATCACGTAGACCCCACCCTCTAACCGCCGTCTGACACCAGGAGAACCACATGAAGGTCACCCAGAAAGCCAAACGCAACCTCGTCAGCGGCGGCGCTATGGTCGTCCTGACTGCCACCACCAGCTTCGCGCAATTCGGCATACCCAGCATCGTTTTCGATCCTACGAGCTGGGGGGAGCTTGTCACACAGGCCGCAACCGCGTACACCCAGCTCCAGACCATTGAGAACAACCTGAAGCATTTCTCGTTCAAGAATGTCTGGCAGACGACGGAAACGGCCATGAAGCAGGCCAATGTACAGAACCAATTTGGGGAAACGAACGGGATGACATCGGCCCTCAACACCAACTCGCCCACCGCAGCGAGCGCCGCATGGACGAGCGCTGGGGTGCCAATAAACAGCACAACGACCACGTATCTTGCAGGTCAGAACCCCGGCAGCGCCCAGCTCTCCCAGCTCGCAATGATCGAGGCGTCCGACTCAGTTTCACCAGATTGTCTCAATGCTGTGGGTGCCTATCGCGCCACCCGGATCAACGATGCCGCCCCCGAAGCCGCTCTCCAGCAACAACAACTCGACGGCAACGACGCCACAAACAGCGAAGTCGAACAGCTCAACCTCCTGAACGCTTCGCAGGCACAGCACATGGTCGAGATGCAGTCGCAGGGTGTTCTACACGCTTGCCTGGCGTCTCAAATGGCCATTTCGAACATGCAACAAAGGAACGCCGCAGTGGACGATCTGAACACGGCAGCCTTCGTCAAGCAGCAACAGGCTGCCAATCCGGTATTCAATGGGAACGGGTCAAACACCTGGACAACCTATCTTCCATAAGGAAAACGGACACATGCTCAAAGCAATCAACACAAAGATTCTCCTTGCAATTCTCGCGGCTCTCGTGGCAATCGGGGGTCTCTTGATCCACCAGAACCACGTCAACGAGGCGGCGGCGGCGGCAGCAGCGAGGTCGGCCGCAATTCTCCAGCAACAACAGAAGGAGGCCGACGCTATTAAGAAGGAAGACGAGGACATGAGACGCCGGGTGGAAGAAAACAAGCACAAGAGCCGAGCTTGGAATCGTGGCGGATCGAGCACGAACGGTTACATCCCCTAACCAACGCATCTCTCGAAACACCTCACCGAAAAGGGACTGCACTCATGGTTCATGAACTCACAGCATCAACCGTGGCGCTGGCATTCGCCCTTCCCGGACCTAACCCGAGCTTGGATTGGCTTTATCAGTTCTCGATTAACCTGAGCAATCTGACGACGCAGAACGGCGGCGCCCTTACTCAGCTAGGCCTCGTGGAGCTGAGTTTCGTGTCGCTCATGGTCCTGATCGGCATGGTTGTTTCGCTGAATACGTCTACGATGGCGCTGACTCTTCATCGTCAACCCATGCACGTCGGCGATCTCGTTCAGTTTCTGCTACGCCTCATTTTCTGTCTGCTTTTAGAGAGCTATTGGATCAATCCCTTTCCCGGCGCAGGCTTCGGATTCAATCACCTCTTCTCCTACTTCGTCCAGGCGATTGTCCAGGCACTCGATCAAAACTCCCTTTCCACGCTTCAGGATTTGCTAGCAAATGCGGGACAGAACACAACCATTCCGGTGCTCACGGCTCCTACGAAGATCTTCTGCTACTTCATTGTTCAGATACAGCTCGCCATTACTTCAGCGATTCTGTTCCTCATAAACGTAAGCGGCTTCATCTTTTATGGTGTCGCTGCCTTGTTTGGACCGATCTTCATTCCCCTCTACATGACCAAAACGTTTCGGGGTAAGTTCCTTCATTTTGTGGATGTTCTTCTCAGCTTTGCCATGATCCGGGCAGTCGCCACAGCGTTCATCTTCGTTTGGTCAGGCTTCCTAAATGGCTTTATCCAGCAGACCTTCAACAACAACTACTCGATAGAAATGTGGCTCACGAATCTCATTCCGGTTTGTGCGGTCCTGATCGCTTTCGACCTAAACATGCTCTTCGTCCCAGCAATCACTCAGACAATTTTCGGCGGCGGTGCGGGACTCGCGAGTAGGGCCGAAGAGACAATAGCCAAACTTGCAGCTCTGGCGGGGTGACAAATGTTCTGGCTTCGCTTCCTCTATTGGGCTATTCCGTACCGCCCGATTCGTCTCTACATCCTGGCTCTGGCCGCGATCGCCGTCATCGCCGGCCTCTTCTATGCCGTCTTCATTTTCAGCCTAGCTGCGAAAGGACCTGCACAACATGGCGACGCAAACCGCATCCACCACAGCTCTCACTCCCAAACAAGCCATGCTCGCTGACGAGATCGGCAACGAGGTCTACGCCTCGCACTACGCCGAACGGAAGATGAGCCGGTTCATTATCGGGGCCGAGACGCTCCTTTTACTCGGCTCGTTCGGTCTCATCTTCTCTTTGGCGCACCGTCCCATCGCCAATCGCTACATCCGCATCGACGAGATGGGGAGGGCGCAGGCCATCGCATACACGGACCTGAATTACAGCCCGCGAGAGGGCGAAGTGAGAACGTACCTGACGGATTGGGCCAACTACAGATACACCATCACCCGGGACACCATCGCCAAAAAGTACCCCCTCAACTATTACTTTCTGTCGCAAGCGCTGTCTTCCCGGCTGATGACGGAGGACAACGGGAACCACATTGTTTCGCAGGTTCTTGCCGGTCAGGTGGAGCAAAGCGAGGTGGAGGTCCGCAACGTAACCATCACATCCATGTCCGACGAGACTGTGGCCGGGGCCAGAATGTCACGGGGAACGGCGCTGGTAAACATCGACCGGCTCTACTCGGCACAGAACTCCCGTGAGCCCCGAACCGAGCACTGGATGCTCTCAGTGACCTACTATCTCAACCCTGCACAGGTGAGTGAACAGTCGCGGGTCTTCCCGCAGTTCGAGACCATCAACCCCCTCGGCATGACCATCACGGAGTTCCACGAGAACCGGATCTCCGTTGACGTAGTGCAGCCCGGAGCTGCCCAGAGGCCGATAGGGACGCTCACAGCACCGGCACTTCCGACCGCCCTCAAGCCAGGAACAGGAGTCACCCGTTGAGCTTCGAGCTGATCCTTCCATTTTTCCCCGAGGAGATACGGTCGCTACTTCGGGACCCGTCTATCTCGGACCTGATGATCAACGGAACCACGGGCGTTTATGCCGACAAGAACGGAAAGCTGGAGCCGATCCCGCTCTCGAAATCGTTCAGCGGCGAGATGCTCGAAGGAGCGATCCAGCGTGTCGCTCGTATCCTCGGCCAGGACTTAACGACGCAGAACCCTATCCTCAATACCCGCTTGCCGGACGGTTCGCGTGTGGCGGTTGTGGGTGCGCCGTCGTCCATGAATGGCCCAACGCTTACCATCCGAAAGTTCAATCGGTGGTTCACGAGCGACGAGCTGATCGAGTCTGGGAGCATTCCCAAAGAGGTCCGAGACACCATCGTTCGCTTCATGGGCGAGCGTAAGAATGGCATCATCAGCGGCGGAACCGGATCGGGGAAGATCATCGTATGCAGATTCGTTCCGTTGGCATCGATCTTGGTAAAACGACCTTTCACCTCGTAGCCCTCAGCGCGGCCGGTACGGTTTTGCTGAAGAAGAAGTTCACCCAGAAGCAGCTCATCACGT
>JAABUO010004384.1_pt1 | contig 16638 bp, 21 predicted proteins | sample 5559291 | NCBI WGS metagenome assembly JAABUO01 (sample SAMN10711878, study PRJNA513372) | rock metagenome | isolation source: Antarctica rocks | place: Antarctica: Victoria Land, Finger Mt sud
AGAGGGCTGGCCTGCCTGCTCTGCCAGGAAGTTGGCAAATGCCACCACATCTGGGTACAGCGGGAATGTGTGCACTGTGGCTACACAGCTCTGCCACAGCGATCCCACCTGCCAACACACCCCAGGCAAGTCAGGGAACAAGAACAGGTAGAAGCAGCTTTCATCATGATGACAAGCAGGACACACTTGAACCAGCTGCAAGCAGGGGGCACACTTGAACCAGCTGCAAGCAGGACACACTTGAACCAGCTGCAAGCCTTTCGTGCACAACACACCATCTTGTCAGGCTGTGGTCTGTGTTGTTTTGCAAACCAGAGTCCATGTGGTACTATGCCATGCAGGGCAGGTAGTAATCATTGAATGACCACGACATGGCTTGCCTGTCATGTTCTGAGACACGCCATGATCTGATGCCCTTCTGTCATCTCAAGCATGTCACAAGCAAACAAGAGCTGCAGTGTCAGATGCATGCAATGCAGTGTTCCTGTAAGGCTAGAAGATGCCTCATGGCGGCTTACCGTAAGGCTGACAGTGCCCGAAAACTCAAACAACAGCTCATCCTCTTGAGTCACACATTGCTGCAGCTGCTCTGTGATCTCTTCCATGACGCAGAGGCGAGAGCCAATTTCACGTGAGTCATTGCCCAGCAGCTGTGGTGCACTCTGCAGTTGATGCAGCAGCTGCTGCTGCCTTTTACACACGCAAGCTACATTCGTGATGTACTCACGCCGCAGCTTGAGAAAGTTCTGTAGGGAATGTGGCTGAATTTGCATGACACGCTGCATGGCAAAAGCTGAAATGAGCGCATGTGTGAACTGGAAGTGCTACAGACGTAGGTGCATCACATGCTGTGACATGTGATCAGCCCATACACATTCTGAGGCCACAACAAAGGCAAGATATGCTGTGAAGGCACTGACCAGCACACACAGGCAATTCAAGCACAACAGGATTCAGGCATCTTGCTGGAACCTTTGCAACATGCTGCCCTGCAGAATGTGCCAAGATTTTTGCTTGTATGCAGATCACATGCAGAATCTCTGATTGGATGCAGTTGGTATGGACTCTGGGAAAAACGCAATTGGCAACACCACAGGAAAACAAACTATCAGGACAGACAGCAAAGGCCACATCAGCTGTATTGCCATGCTGATCATTTGGGCACAGCATGTGGGTAAATTAGCATGTGAGCCAGTATTTTACGGTAGCGTAAGAAATGCTAGGCAAGCTTTGATAGCAATGTCAGATCCTCCTGAGTAATAGGGTGAAACCCAGGATCAGCACATCTCTCAAAGAAATTGTGATGCTCCCATCACAAGCTCTGTACCTAAGAATAGACCAACAGTTTTCCTCCTGCACAATTTGCTTGATGAATGGTGACATGACACTTCGTTTTATGAGCCTGTATTGCGCACCTTCAACGTTGCCCAATCTGGGGAGGGCAAAGACATAGTTGCATCTGGGCTGTCAGCCAGAAAGGGCGAGTCCACCAGCTTCCTCCATTGCCGGGGTGCCACCCGGGCCTTGACAGAGTACAAGCACCAGAACTCGGTGAACAGCTGTTGTAGTCGCCTACCTGCTGCGCTGTCCATATCCTGACCCGAGCTCATCAGGCAGTGAGCCATCTCTGTGATGTATCCCTGCATACCGCAAACCCTCTGTTTTGGTCCTCCTACCTGCCTTGATAGGGGATACAAGCTTTGTGGTCCTGTTTCAGAACATTGCAGGTAGTACCAGTAACAGGGGCATGCTGTTTACAACTGCAAGATAACTTCCAAGAGACCTCGTGTTCAGAACACTTAGCCACGTACATGTGATGTGCCCATGCAGCACGGCTGCAGCGCGTTGATGAGCATGCATGTTCAAACAGCTCACGTTCTCCAAGCCTTCAATCGACAGTAATGGTGGCTGGTGTCAGCGCCAGGCAAAAGACCTGATACTGAAAGACACGGAATGATGCAGACTGCAAATGATCTTTGTTTGACCTCTAGCTTTGGACAACAAATTGGTGTATTCCAAATGCACAACCTGATGCTCCAGCACAAACAGTTTCAGGTAAGCATTGTGGTTCATCTGGGGAGCATGCAAAAGCATTGACAGCTGGACTGACGCAAGCAGATGGATGTTATTGCAGCCCTGTTTCCTACCAAACGTTAGTATGCTTGCAAGGCATATGGGTTCGCATATGAGGGTCTCTGTCCTGGGGTTTATCAACAGGGTTGCATTTGCACTTTTGTGTATTACGCATTCAGTTCAGGTAGAGAGCTTGTGCTAGTGTTGGTGCTAGTGCTACTTGTGCTAAACCCCAATGTCAGCTGCAGATGTGAATGTCTCAACACAGCAAGCTGAGAGCGTAAGATGATGCAGTACCTGTGACATTACAGCAATTGACGCACTGGACAAACCAGCCAGCTGCTGGCAAGCTTCTTCTTGAGGTTTTGATAGCTCGCAGGTGAGAATAGCCTTTGATGTCCAGGGAGTTTGCATCAGCTGACTCAGCACATCATGGTCCAGTATCACAGGTGCCTGCATTGCAACACCAAACTCCCTCTGTCTGTTTTCTTGTCTTTTGTAGCTGCACTTAGGGGTCAGCAGCAGGAATGCGATGCTTGATGACAAAAAACATTGCCATCCTGCTCAATTAGCATACTTGCATGCTATCTTGCTTGTTCTGCAGAAGAATGGAGTTGCAGCAACAAAGCCGGCTGACTCACCTGTATTGCAATGTGATGACTTTGATGTATGGATGGTGCTGTTGTGTATGCTTGTTTTCTCGACTTTGCAAGAGCAGGTACACCATATGCAGCACTCTTCTCTGACTGTAAGCGCTTCAGTGCTGCTTTGGCCTCTGCCAACTCTGCCTGAAGCCTATCCCATTGGTCCTACAGAGTAATTTTGATGTGGGAAAAGTCCAACGAGCTGCTTGTGTCCAGCAGCGGAATACCATGGGCTCATGCATTTGCAAGTGCGCACTGTTCACTTGTAAGCTAAGCTGTACTGTTGAGCAAACACCTTTTTCCTTTCTCTAAATCGTCTTTGTGACCGTCTGCCGAGTACTCTTGCATGCTCTGTTCTTTTGCTTTCCGAGGAGCGGTTTGGCTCGGCGTCTTGGCTCCCTTCGGTTATGTTGCGAGAATCTTGCGTGGGCGTGCACGACCGCTGGACGCCGCTGCTACAAGCAAGAGGGGTGTCTGAGCTGGGCGGACCAACTGACGGCAGGTCACAGACACAGTCGCTCAATGGCACGTCAACTAAATCGTCAAGGAAGTCAAAAATCCCGTCGTCTTGGAGTTCCTGACCAGATCTTTGCTTGTTGGGCATATCTGCTGGCAGGTCGCGAGGTGCACAGCTTGCCTGCATGATGATGCCTCATCCAGCGATGCGACCTGACAGATCCGCACGCATCACCGATCGGTCACTCAGCGAAATGGCTTCGCACGACTCGTACGGCACGAGTGTACGGCACATACGTAATTCACACGCGGTGCGTGCCTAAACTGCCGTACTCGTTCGACTGTCGAACTTCGACATGGTCCCAGAGAAGCCTTGCTGCAGGCCTTCCGTGAGTTGTGCAGGCATCAACACTTGTTCAGCTTTGAGCGGGAACAACAACTTCAACGGTTGTGACATATCTGAACCGGCTCGCCCTTCCCTCAGCTAGACTAGCCGTGCAGATCAAGCATATTCGCTACTCGACAGTTCCGGAACCAGCGTTGACTTGACAAATCACAAAGAGACCGGCATTGCATGCCAGCCACTCAATCGCAGTCAGGTGTGACCAAATCTCCCTACGAGCCAGGAGTGTACTTTGTCCGCGGTCAAACTTGGCAGGTGATCCGTGTGTCAAGCGTATTGAAAACACCCTCGCAGTGGACTCAATCCGACTTTCAACAAAGAATTCGTCTCCAGATTGGAGATCGATACGAGTTGCTGAAGCAGCTCGGCACAGGTTCCTTCTCAGAAGTGTGCTTGGCCACAGATAGGTCAACAGGAGACAAGGTACACAGCTCAAGGCTTCTGCTCAGGCTACTCGACATCCTTCTCAGTCTAGCTTCATATACGAAGAGTGCATGGCTGAGGTTGCTGGTCATAAGTGGGCAAGTCCAGCAACACTCAACAGGCTCTGTTGTGAATAATTGCTGAATGCCAGGTAGCGGTCAAGCGGATACCTGATGTGCTGAGCAGCCCTGAGCAAGCCAAGAGGGTCCTGCGGGAAATTTGTATACTCCGTAGACTCACACATCCCTTTATCATAGAGCTCAAGAATGCCTTTGTTCAGCCTTCTGCAACTGGTGAGCCAGTGAACCTATTTGTTGATGAGATTCTGCAGGACATCCTTAGACTGGCTTGGGTCTGTAATATAGACACAGCTAATGAGCTGCTGGCTCTGCAGGGCCAAGCAGATTGATCAATGGCCAGCTGGTGTCTAGTTCTGTGGATGTCTACATAGTCTTTGAGTATTGTGAGCTTGGTGACTTGTTCCACTACAGGTCAGAACCAGATTGATTTGCGAGACGTCCTCCAGAACCACTGTGAATTTGCTTAAACATCATGGACAGGCCTTGTCAACTGCCAGCTTGAGGTTCTGCCTGCAGCGTATGCAACCTGATGAAACTTGCATGCACCTGGTGCAGTAGCCTTTTCCTTCTGCAATATCTGCTTGCTATGCGCTGCAGAGGTCAGTTGGCATCTGATGAGGTGCAACTGCTGCTGTGGCAGATATTGCATGTCCTCAAATACCTACATGCCAACAATGTTTGGCATCGTGATCTCAAATCAGCCAATGTCCTGGTCAAGCTGGAAAATGGGCAGCGCATCATCAAGGTGTGCCTCTTCATGCTCTGTATGCCTGTGTACATGTCATACCTTCCCAGATGACAAGAACACTAGCCTTGTCTGCTCAGGACATAGGCCGATGCACATGTATGGGCTCCCTCATGGCTCTCCCGCAAGGCTCTCCTCCAACTCAGAGCTTTTGCCAGCTGCATCATCCGAGCAGCTTTGGTATAGGACACTGCTGTAAATGCAACTTGCCTTGGCTGCTGCTAAGCCTTGGTCCTGTTTACCAGTGACGAGCCATGTCAAAGTATCATGCTGCTGCACACAAGCAATTTCAATGCACGAAAATCCATACACAGCCAATTGCCAATGGCAAAAATGTTTTGCACTGCCGAACAGCAGTTTGGAAGGGCACATGCGCAACGTGCATGCCCTGCAGAATTGTCTGAGGGCCTCTTGCTGCTCACTGTGACCACTGTTATGCCCTTATCCCTGCAGGTGGCGGACTTTGGGTCTGCTCGCTTTGCTACTCAGGAGGGGTACCACTTTGCAGAACAGCACCCCCCTGAGAGGGCGGGGGAGGTGCTGGGCAGCCTAGAGACAAGGACTGTACGTCCTGCTTTTGTTACTGTACTTGATCATGCGTCCTGCAGTGCTGCACACATGATTCTGGATCCACACGATGCCAGTTGTCTGCTTGTGGCAAGTTATGGTGTAGCTCAATTTACCTACACACCCCTGGAGAGGTGTCGTTCAAGCTGACATGTGGCAGGTCTGAATATGGTTCGTGGTTTTGTATCCAGACGCTCATGCATGCTTGCTCTTCAGTTTGTCAAATGTATGTATTTGCCTCATCTCCACACTTGTATCCTCTGTCGCCACAGGTGAGTACAGCGGCCATGTAGCTGATCACACCCATAGCTTTGCACAGTGCCTACTGTTCATCATACATAGCCTGTTGACAACTGCCAGACAATACAAATATGCTGGCTCTCATCCTAACCCTTGCCTTCATACTGATCATGACACAAACAAAGATCTGTTCCATGTCACTCATTGCATTTAGATGCTCTTGTTCAGGTAGAATGTACTACAGGAAATGGTACCAGTGTTCAGGAAGTAACACCAACAAGTAATGACTGCAGGCAGCTAGGCAGACACCCAGTGCCAGCCAAGACATGGAATTGGGCTCCAAGGCAGCTGCAGGCAGCAGCGCAGATCTGTATATCAGGCCAGGTATGTACTTGCTGCAAGCCTGTCCTTGTCTGCTGTCTTGATCTGTGCAAGCAAGACAACTTCAGCTTTGCATACTGCAACGCTGCACTGCTCAAGATCCAAAGCTGGTTTCTTACTTCCTGCCGAATGCAATTTGATGGGTGGCAAGGTACGCATGAGTGTTTTGCATCACCAGAAGCGCACACAGTCAATGCTTTGCAGTGCTTAAACAAGATGCTGCAAGCGCAAGGCCACATCAGCGCAGACCCACGAATTGGTCTAAAGCACATAGCAATTTCACATACATAGATACCAAAACCAGCTTCAGGTTTTGTGCAGGCAATGACGCAAGAGCAAACCACGCCGCTGGCATTCAAGCTCCGCTGACTCGTGTGGTGGCCACACCTTGCTATCGTGCTCCTGAGGTTTGTAATTTCATGCACCTCTCTGACGGCTCTGCCTTCCCGTCAAATCCTTCCAGTGAAGCCAATTCTTGTGGGTTGCCCTGCTTCTAGACAGGTTGTTCAGCAGTGCCAGAACTGCTGCTGCTTTGCTGGCACAGAAACTGCTGTCCCTGTGTCGGTCAGAACTCCTGCAGGCTGCCACACTGTGTGTACGCATAGCCTTCTGTTGACATTGGCACAGGCGCCAGCACTGGCTGTAATCATTTTTCATTTGCAAGGACACCTCTGATGTCAGGCAGATTAAGGCAGATCAAGTGGGGCTGTTGCCTTGCTCAAGGCATCTTCTCTGCAGGCCTGCCTGTGGTAGTCTTGCATGCGCCTCATACCTGTCACAGGCCCTGCAGGGCGCATTTGTCTTCACAACCTTTCTGCCAGTAATGCCTCCTTTGCTGTTCACGCAATGCGTATATGGTCTTGTGTTGCCAGGTGGTTCTGTCCAGAGGGGGATACACCAGCGCGATTGACCTGTGGTCCCTGGGATGCATCTTTGGGGAGCTGCTGCAGAGGGTGGCTGGCTTGGGGGCAGCTTCCACCCCCCAGCTGCAAGTGGCCCCTATGTTTGCTATCCAGGGCAAACCCAGGACCCCTTCTGAAGGGTATGTTCTTGCTCTAGGCATTGAGTTGATGGTTGTAATCTGCAGAAGCACAATTGATGTACTCCAATGCAATCATGCCAAGGCGTTGCCTTCATTGTTTCTTCTCGGCGCCATGAATTCATTAGCAACATCTACAACTTGCATCGGCAAATGAGTGAAGGGATCAGTGCTGGGGGACATGAAGAACAAAATGTGCACCTCGATTGGTGACTGAGGCATGTTGCCATGCATCTTAGAGCTGGTCCTCTGCGGATGACAGAGTGCACAAAGCTGCTTTACTGTATTGGTTCTTGCTTGCCTGCATGCAGGGAGGTTTTTGGTGCACAAGCAGGGCCGGGCAACAGCACAACACAGACGGAGCTGCAAGCCCTGTTTGATATCATTGGCACGCCGCACTGGGCTGATGTGGAAGCTCTGCAGTCGCCAGCATGGAAGAAGTACCTGCAGAGGCTGCCGGGCAAAGCCCCTACACTGTACAGGTGTCCTCATGCCTGTTGTTGCGTGAACTGTCATTGTGTGCATGCATGTGTGTCTATCTCCCTGTCTCCTGTCTGTCCATCTAGTCATCTGTGTCTCCATCTGTGTGAAAATCCTAGCTCATGCTTGAGCAGCCGATCATCCATCGCAGTTTTGGCTATACCCTGTGTGTTCTCGTGCAGAACACGGTATAGACTTGATTCATGAAAGCGCTGCTGCTGCAAAATCAACATGACTCTGCCTGCTGCTACATTGGCAATGCTTTTGCGTGTGCCACTACCAGCAATCACCATTGCACTTACATTTATCGTCCTGATGCACAAACTGCACAGGCCCAACGAGAATTGAGCGTGCCCAAACCCAGGAGAAGACACATTTAATTGCATGAACAAATGAACGCATGATGAACAGCATGATGGTCGCAGCTACTGAATGTAGCTGCTGCACTATCAGCAAGGGAGTCATCAAATCAAGCCTGTTGACGAAAGAAGTGTGGCTACATGGCTGGTGCAAAGGCTGGGGTCTCTGCTGCTGTGCTGTGGTTGATAGCATGCTGTGTCATGGTGCAGGCATTTGGGCAGTGCTGGAGAGGCAGCTGTGCACCTGCTGAGTCGGCTGCTGGCCTTTGATCCAGCCCGGCGGTGCTCGGCTGAAGAAGCTCTCACTCACGAGTATCTGCACAGCTTTGAGGCCATAGACACGCAAATGGGTCAGCCTGCATACTTCAGCACGTTCATCGTCACTGATTCAAGCTCACACAAGCAGTGTTCAACCACTGCCTGCATTGCGTAACTCACGCTCCAAACAGGCCACACTGCAGAAGCCTCTGCAACACAGCATATCATCTTGTATCATGCTGATCATGATGCTGTGCTGTGCCACGCCATATTGTGCTGGGCTGGGCTGGGCTGGGCTGGGCGGAGCTGGGCTGTGCCGTGTTGTGCTGTGCTGTGCTGTGTTCTGCTCTGCTCTGCTATTGAGTGCCAATGACTGCAGTCACACTTGCCATATTGGCTATGCTGTGCTCAATTGCGTTGCAATGCACTGTGCTGCGCTCTGCATACAGATGTCGATGCCAAGAGAGAAGAAGAACTGGAAAATCTGCTGGGTGTGGTTGATGGTATGGACCTTGATGGCAGCAAAAGGGTGCGGCGGCCCACCGTTCTGGATCTCAAGTCGGCAGTGGAAGCAGCCGAGCAGCAGAACGCCAAGAGACTCAAAGCTGGCTCTCTGGACACTCCAGAGCTGCAGCATACAGAGTCACAACCAGCGCCCCTGCCCCATCACTACTATGATGAACCTAACCCTGCCAAGTAAGGATACATGACATGTGACTACACCATGGGGAAGGGGACCTTGATTTGCCTCGAAAGAGGGGTAGCATGCAGAGTTTCAGACAGCTTTGCTATTGTGTCCACAGTGAAACACTCGGGCCCTGCCAAACAAGCATGTTTCACCCCTGGCTTCATGGCACTCAAACGCTGTAGCATACAAGGGACTTTCAGGCAACAGAAATGTCACAAGCACTGCAACTTTCACAGATCAAGTGGGCAGTTTCACAGAACAACAGGCACTGACTGGCAGCAACAGCATGAACGTCCCAGCAGCAGCAAGTGCTTTGTCTTGATGGTTTTGCAAGCAAAATAAATTTGTTTCCTGATGGCAGGGCCCTTGACATGCTTGAAGCAGAGCTGGCCACCATTTGCCCAATGGAAGGGCTGCTGCCACAAACCTACCGTGGCAATCAAGAGCAAGATCTGCATAAGCTCAGGCTACTTCTGGAAAGAGAGTGTGCCGCTCAGGTGAGTGCCATCATATTTGCAAACACTTCTCTCACACTATGTATAGGCTGTCCATACTGGCACGTGCACTAGCAGCATGCATGATCATCGGCTGGTCTCAATGCAAAAATGACTGCCTGGTTTTTGCCGTCGGACACCAAGACTTGCCTGGCAACCACAAACAGTCTTTACTCTTAAGGTGCTGCTGGGCCGTATGCATGGCAAATACGATGCAATGCTTGCAGTCTTCTGCACATCAACATAATCCTCATGCAGACCCACGTCTGCGGGCTTGTTTCCAGCATGCATCTTACTCAGAAAGGCCAGCATATGCATGAAATCCTGAAGTAGGGGCAAATGCAAAGCAATGTGCTTGGCTTGAATGCACAGAAGATTGTGAGTTTGTAAACCGTTGTAAAGAAAACCTTGCAAAAAGGTAAAGCATTGACAATCTTGGCTGTGTACAAAAGCTAGAATTGCCTTTGTGCTTTTGCAGGCGCGTCAGTCCCCAGCCTGTACCCCTCTCAGAGGGCCCAGCATCTGCATACCCCCCTCAAGGAGGGGCAGCTCCATGACCCACCCTCCGCCCAGTTACCTGGACCCCAACAACGTGCTCACAGCCTGGGGCTCCAGTGCTGCTCAATTAGGCTTGCAGGTCCGTGCACAAACATTGTCACCAGTCTTCATTTGATATGTTTGCATGGCCTGCCTGGTTGCTCTTTTGCATGTGCTTCATTCAAGTGTCGGCCTAGGCATTGACCATGCTTGGCTGACAGGATGACCAAGCATCTTCTTCATGCCAGCTGCTGCTGGTCGCAGGCATACATCTGCCATGAGTACATGAAGGCCATTGCACAACATCATCTGCTTTCTGTTTCATTCATGTCTTATTTTGACATAACTCCTGTCTTGGAATAACTGGGTAGGTGCCTTGCATTTTGGGTCATACCATGCTGTGAATGCTCTGACATAAGTGTGCCAGGTCAGAGTCAAGCTCCTTGTACAGTCCTTACACATCACCAGTGCAGATTGAGTAAGATCTGATATGTGACTACAACGCCTTGCGCTGGTTGCTTTGCTCCATTTTGAACGCATGGGTACTTGCAGGAGGATGTGGGTGCCCTATATGCTGCCAGAGACCCTGAAGAGTATGGCAGGGCCAGGCTGAGCCATGTGGCTGACACCTGGAAGGGCAAGCTGGATCCAGCAGAGTACCTCAACCCTGGCCGTCATGGAGAATGGACAACAGCCTCAGGTGCGCGACTTGCTCACAACCCAGGTGCTGCAAAGTATCCTGCTGCAGTGTTGAACAGTTGCGCTCATTAGCGGTTTTGGCTCCTGTGGTTTTGAAGAGGAATCAACAGATACCATTATCATCTTGATCACACACTCGGTGGCAGGGTTTGTTGTTGGACTCAAGCCAGTGCTGTTTCGTTGCAGGTATGGGTTGTACAGCAGGGCCAACCTGGGGCGTCAGCAGCAGTTTACCAGGTGCTGAGCAGATCACAGACCCTAGGATTCGCGAGGCCATCAGGAACCAGCAATTGAGATGAAGTGGCTTGCATTTCTGCATGCATCTTATTGAATGTCATCCTATGCCTCTTCTTCACAATGTGCCAGCAATGAGCGGGTAGCGTTTGTACACACCTTGATTTGCACGATTTGGTTTGCAGGCGTTGTTCTTGTATTCAATGCATGTTCTTGTATTCAATGCATGTTATGTTCATAAATTACTAATTTCGAGGACAGCATTGACACACACAGACCATCAGGTGTAATGATAGCTGATGCTGGAGGTTTTAGACTTTGGGCAAAGCATTAATGCCGGAAGGGGCCAAAAGCGAGCGACGCAGGATCTCAGGGAACACACGCACAGTGGTACGACCGATGATGACGTTGTAACTTGCTGTTCATCTGCGTCAAATTCGCCCAAAAAGCCCCTCAAGAACCAGCTCCTAAGTTGGTTCGAGCTCGGAACATTCCGAGGTGCTCCTGCTGTAGGACGAAGCTCAGGTAAGAGCTGCTGTTTCAAATATGTCACCCGGTGTTTTGTGACATGTTGCGGCTACTTGCAAGTACCGCTGAGTTTTCCCTTTGCCTCGCAGCTTTGCTCGGTGTCAGTCCGACCTCAGTGACAGCCACGTTCTGTTTTGTTGTCAAGTATACCACTACTCACTTTGTTGTTGTTTGTTCCGCCAGGGTGGTGACTGAGATCGAGCGAGAGATCAGGGAGCTGCTTCATGCAAGGCAGGAGGCGCCAGAAGGGAGCAAGCAGGAAGCAATAGCAAAAGCTGAATCCCAGCGACTTTCTGCGCTACAGGTCGAAAGCAGTAAGCTTAGAAATGCAGGCAAGCATGTGAGAGATGATGACGACGTGGCAGAGCCCCCCTTGAAAAAGACTAGGACAGGTGCGTGTTCAGAAAAGCATCGCGATTTGGATGCAAACACAATCTGTTGTGTCATTTGTTGTGCTTGTCTCAAAGAATGGCATCTGTGTAAAGTGTCCATTGCTGTACCACTGTGTGAAAGTGTTGTTGCCAGAAAGCAATCATGCGGTCTCTGCTGTTCATGAGTGATAGTACCGTGCCGGTGCCTCCTCATGCATGTCCTGGTCACTGTTTGCCCTGTATTAGCATCATGCCGTGACCAAAGCTTTCAGCGACCCGTTTTGATTGTAGATGCTGCTGCACACCGTGAACGGCTTGCCACGCTAGGCAAAGCTAAGCTGCCATCGGCCTCCTCCTATGGCAAACCCTCAGGAGACGAGAGCTGGAGTGCACCCAAAATGCAAAGCTTGCAAGAAGCCATGTGCCATCACCGCCCAGCCCGCACTTCAGACGAACAACCGACCCCAGTTGTCCTGTTTGACCCCATTCTCGCACAACTTGCTCAGGATTGTGAGACTGCCACGCCAAGCAAAGCCGATTGCAAGTTTGCAGCAGAAGTTTTAGAGGCCATGTCAGAGACCTTTGCCAATGAGACCATTCGAATGAACGCTTTCTGGGCTTTGCTGTAAAAGGAGTTTGGTGTGACCATACAGCAGGCGAAGTATGGTAAATGTGAGACAAATGGTTCATGGACACATCTTGGGGGCATGTTGGTCAACATTGAGGTCAAGAATGAAATAGGCTCTGGCGGAGGAGCCCCCCATGTTCAGAACGCTGCGTATGCTGCTGCTTATGCCTTTCAAGCTGACAAAAACCGGATTTCAGTTTGCCCAACCCTGCTTATAGAGCTAGCTGGTCCAAACATGAGCTTTTCTGGGGCTGTGTTTGCCGATCTTGCCATCTATGATCAGCTGACACCCATGGTTTCCCTTCTGTGGCAGCCTCACAGTCCACTGATGTTGCAGGCTGCACGCTGTTTCACAGCTTTGCGAGCAGCATTGCTCAGTCTGCGTTCTTTCTATGACATTCTTGATGAAGAGGATCAAGCGAAGCGGCCATTGCAGCGACAGCTGTTGTATCCGTATCCAGCAGCATTCACTGACCTCCACGACACTCAAGTACAGCTGACATACACTAACAAGCTTGGCAGGCTTTGTTTCAAAGGGGTGGTAGATCAGATGGGTCGTGAAACACCTGTCTTTGTGAAGTTTTGCCGGTCGTACTACAGAGAAGCACATGATCTCTTGGCATCCAAAGGCTTTGCGCTAACTGTGTTGGGTTTGACAGCCTTGCTAGGTGGCTGGTTCATGGGGATCATGGAATTTGCTGATGGGTGCCGATGGGATGAGTCTGTCAGCAAGCCAGCTAAGGCATTGCAAGATGCCGTCCAAGTGCTGCATAAGGCTGGGTTTGTGCATGGTGATTTGCGTTCCAATAACATTCTAGTTGTGCAGGGTGGTGTTCACAATGTAGACTTTGAGTGGGCAGGAATTGCAGACCAAGCTAAATACCCATTTTTCATGAATCACACTGACTTGAAATGGCCTGATGGTGCCAGTGATGGATTGCCCATCACAAAGGGACATGATTTGTCTTGGTTGCAGTCATTGGTGCAAGCGTAGCTGGTCTTGTTGCCAATTGGTGTATGCTTTGAGACTGCAGAATGATATGACAGAAGGATGATGGAGTTTGCTTGCAAGCACGTACATCACACACCACCTCATGTTATGCTTGACTGTCTTGAGCATTGTCGATACTGAATGACGAATCCAGCTTCAGCGTAACCCCTGCAACTATGGCCAATAGTCTCAGCAATGTGGTTGCTTTCATTTTCTAAAGTGTTTGTAAAAACTTACATTAGGGTAGAAGTTCCAGTATAAGGACTACTGTGACAGTAACCATTATTATGGTCCAATGCATGCTGACTTGTCACATTTTTTACATGCACACGCAAGGCGACCCATTACTGCCATAATTGCTGAGTTCCCCAGTGGCACATGATGCAGCAGGATCTGGGAAAAGCTCAACCTGCGCAATTACCAGGGGCAGCACTGCGGGGGGTGAGGGGGGTCAGTACAAACCGCTACCTGCATCTGTTCAAAGCGAGCTGGTTGCAACCAATTGGGCACGAGATCGGACTCTTGACCAAGCTGTATTCATGTAGGCATGTGCACAGAGTATGAATCAACCTGGTCTGACTTGAGCCAGCTTCCTACTGACCTGTTGGTAGAAGCACTGACAGAGACTGCTCCAAACCAGGAGACACATCTGTGCTGGGCCAGCTTCCGACTTGTATGTCGTGACTGGCGCCACACGTCAAGTATGGATACACAACAAAAGCAGCAGACTAAGAGATTTTGCATCAGCTGCAGTGGTAGTGTCGTTTCTGCAGGCACAGTGATCAAACAACTGATTCTATCTAGAAGATGCGGGGATGTCGAGCTTGGCCGGCTGTTGAAGTTGTTTCCAAGAGTCTCCAGCTTGAAAGTCAGATTACACAGTCAAATCACGGGCGAAGGCTTGGCAGAAGCGCTTCGCCTTCCCCGCATACGCTGTTTGGGACTGTCTGAAGTCGAGCGTGGTCTTTGCAGCTTAAGGCGCTTCACGCATTCTCGTCATTTGCATGAGCTGACCTTGGACATGCTTGATCGTGAGCCTGTCCCGTTCCCGATGCTGGACTGGGGTGGCATCACGAGTCTGAGACGGCTGACAGTGTACTCTGATACTCCGTTTGAGGTGGTGAAGGACCTGCCTTTACTAGAGCACCTCGAGTCTGACCACTGCAGTGTCAATCCCACATGCCTGCAGTACCTTGTGAGTCTGACCAGTCTTAGGCTACACTTGCAAGAAGACCTTCAGCTGGGAATGGAAGATCGTGAAGAAGAAAATGCAGAATTCCTCAGGACTCTTGCTAGTCTCCAGAAGCTGCAGAACTTGCAATTGGTCGCTGGGCCAACCAAGCTCAGCTTGATGTGCGTCAGCAAGCTGACCAGTCTGACATGTCTGCAAATCACGCCGCGTGAGGCCAGAGAGCCTATCTGTCCACTGCTTTCCCTGACAAACCTCTGTCACCTTTCCAAGTTGCAAGCGTTCTCTTGTGACTTCTTGAGTGCCCACTTTGGTGTCACTGTGCAACTAGCTGGACAGCAAGATGGTGACGCCCTTTACCTTGCTCCTTGGTCACCACTCAGGTTTTCATTGAAGTATCACAGCCCTGTCTCAAAATGAGAAATACTGCATGTACATTAGCGCATAAGGCTGAAGCTGTGCAGCAGCTGTACAACTTTAGCTCAGTCAGCTATGCTGACTTCTGTAATGTACAAACGTCTATCAGCGGATGATTGGTGGCATCTTGGATCTTTGATTGCATTGTGCTGATTTGTTAAGACCAATCAGCAATCTGTATGCCCTTTGGCGTTGAAGGCATTGTATGCGGTGTCATGTGCAAGTATTGATCAGAGATAAGAACACCTTTTGCGTACCACATGTGTCCCCTTTATTCTCATTGACAACAGCGTCTCTGATGCGCTAGGTAGGCCAGGGAGACGCAAATTTATAGATAGGTGAGATATAATGTATTACTGTCATTGCAGTTTAACCGTGACTGGCTGTTGATACTTACAAAACCACTGCCATGGAATAAGTCTTTGACATGTTATTGAATGTTGTCAGACCTGTTGCTGTATTTTCAGTTGGTGTATGTTCACCTGTTTGACCTTTTCTGAAAGCTCTTTGTGGGACCTGACCCCGTGTGGGCAACGCAAGTTTGCAATGGCTGTGAGCAATATGACTCTAGTGAGACATCAATCAAAATCTTCACATACTATGCTAGAATGTGTGTAACGCTTTTTTGTCTGGCAGGCTAATTAACATCTGCTGAACTTGCAAAAAGTGTATACAGCATGTTCAAACTCTCTACAGGCTCTACTAAGATATAAAACAGTCATCTGAGTTCTATAACTTTTGTGCGAGTACACAGCTACAATATCTATCCTACTCTATGTCATGCTGTATATGCATGGGACTACAAACAAGCAACCTGCCAGAAACGTTATTTGTTCTTCAAGGAAATCAACCAAAGCTCAATTGCCATCTTGCACAACTGCAGCACTGTTTGACCTGCCGCCAAAGCATGTTTGCACAAAGGACAGAAACCTTCCTGTCAAGGCTGAGCTGTTGCCAGCTGTAGAGCCATCACTACTGCGAGCTCTGCTCAGACTTGAGCTGAGCCTTCTGTACACCCGAGAGCTCTGCCGAGAAACTCCTTTGCTTTTCTGCCAGAGCCACGTTGCTCTCAATTTGACACCTGCTATGGATGCTTTTGTGATCAAAGCAGTCAGCCACAACACAAAACAGGCATTCAGAATGAGGAGAAGTATGCCTGCTGCATCTTGACCCGTATCACTGGCCACATTATTTACATCAATGAAGTATAGGCATCCGACTGCTGTTGCCAGCACTGTGAATGCTCCTAACACCTGCACATCATGCAAGTGTTAGTCTACATCATTGCATGCTTGTGGCCTGTGACTGTAATGGCGTTCAACCTTCAGCTTTCAGTTGCTGTGAAATGAGAATCATTGCAGGTGATGTAGTGGCTTTGCGAATGGCTGACAAGCTTTCAGCAGCATATGACTAATGACAGAGAAAGCATATGCATGATACAGTTCAGCCAATTGTCAGCAAAGCGCAAAAAAGGATGTGGTGCAATCAACAAGCAGGGAAGCTGCTGTGCTTGCTTGGTATGTTATATACAAAGCGCATGTCATCCAGTCTTTGGCAGCAGAAATATACTGGTATTACTATTGATAGTAGTAACAGTAGTAATAATAACCACAATAATCTCAACAATTTGTGCCATTTCCAGCTCATGATGAGCTAGGTACGTGCAGGTGCAGGGCACAAACATAGCAACGGGTCTAAGAGCTAAGCACCTGTG